>SDBV01006122.1_pt1 | contig 16751 bp, 14 predicted proteins | sample 2277081 | NCBI WGS metagenome assembly SDBV01 (sample SAMN10402039, study PRJNA504765) | marine sediment metagenome | isolation source: marine sediment core GS10_PC15, 223 cmbsf | place: Arctic Ocean: Southern Knipovich Ridge | collected 2010 | reverse complement strand
GATAAGTACCGAAGTATATTACAAAGGTCATGGATTACAACGCTATTTTATGGTGATACTTTTTAAAGTGTGGTCTGAAAAGCTCCCTGAAATCCGATTGAAAAAAGAAAAAGAGAAGGAAAAAGAAAAGGAAGAAAGTGAACCTGAGGGTGAGGGTGAGCCTGTACCAATGTCCACATACTTTGCAATAGAAGAACCAGAATTGTTTTTACACCCTCAGTATCAAAGAATGATGCTAAATTACCTTCAAAGAATTGCTGAAGACGAGGGACATCAGGTTATACTTAACACTCATTCACCACATTTTATAGAATTCAATAATATGCTCCAAGTAGCGAAGGTATATAAGAGAAATTTACAGGAAAGTACAAAAGTTATCCAGTCACTTGAATTCGACAAAGACGGAACAATTAAAGAAAAAGAATTTGTGTATTCTTGGGGGAGACCTGAAGTTCGGGAAAAATTTAGAAATATTAACCTTGTGAATATGAATTACTATCTTAACCCTAATCGCAATGAAATGTTCTTTGCTGATAAAGTAGTTCTTGTAGAAGGCCAGACTGAGAAAATGCTGTTTCAATCATGGGCAAATTACTTTTTTGGTGATTATATTGCGGCAATTAGTCAAGTTACTTATATTGATTGTCTTGGAAAATTCAATATGCAACAATATATTAAGATTTTAGGGGAGTTTGAGATTCCGTTTATTACAATCGTTGATTCAGATACAGATAAATCAATCAGGACTCAAGATGTTAATAAACATATAAAAAGAGACGTATTAAAGGCTAACGGATCATATTTTGAAGTGGATCCTGATTTCGAAGGGGCTTTCGATATAGAGGTAGCTGAATTTGATGATGAGCTCATGAAAAAGAAGCATAAACCGTTCTATGCGTTTAATCAATTTTTTGGAGCTGGTGGCGAACCTAAAGAAGTCGAACTCGAGAAATTAAAATCCAATAACTACTTAAAAACAATTTTTCATTCAATATATGATAAGGACATAATGTAGATAAAAATTAGAATAAAAAAATTTCATTGCTATTTATATTTTTTAGGTATATCTTCAGATAGTTTAATATTTAATTAAAAATAATTTCTTAATAATTATTAGAAGTGGTTATAATTCCATGAAATTAGAAGAAGCGATATTAGATTTTGATAAATATGCTAAAAAAAATTCAGTCTTCAATTATTACAAAAAAAAAGTAGAAAACTTCGTAAGGGAACATCCTTTAGAAAAACTAATTAATTATTCAGAAGGCCAAATTTACTCAAAAGGAGAAAGCGGAAAAGATAGTTATTTAAGATTAATTGGAAATGAAGAATTAATGGGTACACGCGTTGGACAGATTTACACGGGATTTCCTTCCTTTTTTAACCAACCAGGTGCATTTGAGACTTTTCAAGACTTTATTAAAGATTTGGTTTTAATTGATACATCTGATTTTAGCAACTCATTTCGTACTAGAGTTATAAAGCAAAAATATTTTATAAAAAATAAAAAATTCTCAAAGTTAAAATCTATTATAATTCAAATGCTTTCCTGTTATTTTCCAGATTATTTTTTACCAATATACAATTTAAACATGTTATTTGAAATAATTAAAAATATTGAAATTGATTTGGATAACCTTGATAACGAAGTCAAAGAGAAAATTAATTCTAATAAAATTGAAGATCTAAGTGAAAGAATACTTTTTTCTAACGAACTTCTGTTTGAGAAAAAAAGAAATCATAAAATAATGAATAAATGGGATAATATAGTTTTTACACATTTCTCATTCATGTGTCTCCCAATAAGAAATTTAGAAGCTATAAAGAGGTTGAATATTGGAATGAAGTATCTAGATCATACAAATGAACAATTTGTTGTTGGAATTTTTTCTCGTGTTCACGAAAAACTTGGATTTAAATACATAACAAGGCTAAAGACATCTTATCCAGATGCTGAAGTTGAAGATGATCAAGGGAATATTAAAAAAATTGAATTTGAATTTAATAGTAGTTCTTTCAAAACTCACGAAGAACTTGCTGAGTTATGTGATATTATTGTATGCTGGCATGATGATTTAAATGAACAATGGAAACAAAAATATGCTGATATTGAAATAATAAGTTTTGAAGATATTTTAGATTCCAATTCGGAATTATACAAAAAATTATACTCCAGTAAATCTTCTTCATAACTAAAAAGAATGAATTTATGATTAAACCAGATTTAATAAAACCATTTAGGACGAAATCAGAGTTCTTTGAGGAAACAGAATCCTTAAAAGAATATTTTAAGAGCAAAAGAAGAGATAGATCACCTTTTTTTTTAAGTCTTGAAGAATTTGATAATATTTTGAAGTGGAAATTAAAACGTCAATATCATAGACAAAAAGAAGCTAGAAGTGAAAAACTTACAAAAGAGATTGTAAAAAAAGTTACTGAACTAGCTTTAAACATTTCTCATCCAAATAAAGATAATGAAATCGACCTAAGAATAAATTCTCTGAGTATTATTTGGGGAGTTAATACTGCTATTGCATCAGCTGTTCTTGCTTTATGTTTTCCTGAACAATATGCAGTTATAGATTTTAGAGTTTGGAGGCAGATCTTCTCAACAGAAAAAAGAAGTTTCTCAGTTAATGATTACAAGAAATATTTAAAAGAAATCCAAAAATTGGCAGAAAAACTTGGCTGGAAGCCGCAAGAAGTAGATTTAGCAATATGGGCATACGATGAAGAAAACCCTAGTAAGAAAACTTAGTATAGCCCATAAAAATTGTTTGTCGTGAGACGGTTGTCAATTAATAATTCTAACAAGTAAGATAATAAAATTTATGGTTTTAAAGAAAGAGTTTTAATCGTTTGAAACCTTTTGAGGAGATGAAATATCTTATAAAAATTTAAATTAAAGAATGCAAGTAAAATATGGAGATTTAAGCACATGAATGATTCAAGTGCCGAAACTATAACCACTACCTGGAAAGGCATTTATAAGGTTGCCGGAGCAGTCGTCCTAATCGTATTTATATTATTCTTAATGGGGATCATTGGTCTCATTGGAGATCTTCAACCTAATACCATTAGCGGCTGGATTGCAAACAATTGGTTAGTTAAACTTTTCAAATTGAATGCGGGGATCAACGGAGAATCTATTTATGTATTTAATCTCTTGGATGTTTTAATCATGGGTCTGTTTGGCATCATGTCTCTCGCCCTATATCCTGCCCTTAGAAAAGTCAGTAAAATTCGGTCGATAGTCGCTATTTGCCAACCCTTCCTTGGGATAGTAATCTTCATCGCAACGCATTCAGCGGGGCGTTCTGGAGTGCTATCTGCAGTTCTGACGATTTCAATCATAATGCTATGGATCAATAATTTCAGTAAAATTACCGCTTATACGGGAATTTTAGCAGGTGGACTCTTGTTGGCTGGTGATATCCTCTCATCCTTCTCTTTGTTTATAATTGCTATCATTATGTCCATTGGATACATACTTATAATGATATGGTATATAATGATTGCCCTGAAGCTTTTTCAGCTATCGAAATATGCATCTAGAAAAATTTAAGTTTTTGAGATTTCATTATGCTAAAATTATATCTTTTTCAAACTATAACGGTTAATGTTCATTTAAAATAATCTAGTAGTGAAATGTTATTATGAGATTAAGTATTTATTTTTAAGAAATATATAATAAGATTTTTTGTAATTTACATAAGAGTTTACTAAAATAAAGACAAGAGGGTCGGTATAATAGCAGTTATAATAGTCGAGAGGGCGGCAATTGACGTGATTATCTTTTGAAATTTTTTTTTTACTTTTTCTTTAAAAGTTATTCGAACTAGATTAGGTTTAACACCAATAAATTCTATTTTTTCAACTATTTTATTAACTGAGTTAAGTGTGTCTATATATTCCTCATTTTTTTTTTTATTTTTTTCATGTTTGGATAACCTTTTTTTCTTTTTTTGTTGAATATTAGGTAAATAAGTTGCCTTTGAAAAGTAGTTTAGAATATCATTTGCTTCAAAGAAGTCTATTTTTAATAGAAATTCAATGCCTTCTTCAAGTAATTTTTTGTTAAAACATTCTTGAATCTCGTTTTGATTATCTATTGTTAAATTAAAGTATTCCATGAGCATATCATTTAATGATATAACTAACAGATGAAGATACTTGATAATCATTTTTATATTTGACCTACTACCTAATTTTGCTGCCATTTGAAAGTTTAAGAGTGAATAAAAAAGTTGACCTTTAGGGGTGCAAGGGATAATTGAATACGCGGTAGCAAAAAAAGCTAGAAAAATAAATATAACAAGGCTCAAGCTATTAAAAAACATCATTATTGTTATAATCTCATTTGAAAGTTGTTCTTCTGCAAAAAGTTGTAATATAATAAAACCAGTGTTTAAATCATAGAAATAAATCAAAAGTGGTAAGAGTATCAAAAGAATTACATCAAACCAATGCCATTTTGAAGGCCTTACTTGAGATCCAACATAATAATACATTAAAATCAATGATCCTACTGCGTAAACGATAAAAGCGACTACATAATATAAAAAATTCATATTATTTTCAAGAAATTCATATTTAGTTAAAAAAAATAAAAATATTATTATACCGCAGAGGAAAAGAAACATGGCAAATGATATACCAAACAACCAAGTTGTTAATTTACTTTTGAAGAAATTTGCATAATATTTACGATATAATCTCCCAATTTTTCTCTTACTAAAGATTAAATGAAACTCATTTCTAAAATCTATTTTTTTTTCATAATGTGTTTCTTTATTATTATTCTGAAGTAATTCTACCCAAGCGGGAATTTTTTCGGGAAAATCTTTAAAACCTGGTACTGATCTAATTAAATCCTTCGATATTACTTTAGGATCACCCCCCATATCTCTTTGAGCCTTATATATAGTGTAAAATTGTACTCTTTCCACTAACCTGTTAATTGCTTCCTCCTTTGCAGGATTCCAATACTCGTTCCACTTATCTAATAAAATTTGTTCCGGGGGACATCTTTCTGATATTGTGTTTGAGGTTGATTTGCCCATGCATTTCTTGTATTAGATTTTATATTTAAATATTGTTAAAAAATCGAAATGGAAATAATTTCTTCTTTTAAAATTTAGTAAGTGTATAAAGTGCTATAAACAATATTGGTTAAGCCAATATGTATTATCATTTACAATTAATATTCCAAAATAGTTGCATTATCCAAATTGAATAACCTTTCTTATGCCAGCTACTATTGTTGGGTATTTAAGTAAATAATGATAAAATAAAAGGTATTAAGGTTGTAAACATGAATATTATGAAAGTTATTATCTTTGATTTGATTTTTTTTAGTTTTTCAGAAAATGAGTAGAATATTACCTCTATCTTTTTTGAGGACAAAATTTCGATTATATTAATAATTTTAGGAATTTGAGTTAAAGATAGACGATAATTTAAATATTCCAGATCAACTTTATCTAAACTTGAAATTTTTTTTTCTTTTTCTTTTGAGAGATTAGAAAAAGTTTTTGATTTTAGGATATTTTCAACTAATAATCCTTTAAAAATATTATTGAATGGTTCTCTATACTTTTTACTAATGTTTTCTAGAAATCTTTCATCGGATAATAAGTTTAAATAAAAACCTTCTAATATCTCATTTTTGTTTTTTATTGATATTTTTGAAGTTTCATTTAGCCAATTATCTAATTCATTTATTAAATGATGAAATGAAGAATTTAAAACTTTTAAATGTCCATCAGTTTCACTTATTCTGTAGATCCATCCAAGAAATAAATGAATGCCACCATAATTAGTAATAGAAGGATGAATCCTGTAAATAATAAAAACTAGTAAACAAGCAGGACCATATGCAAGCCCCATTAAGTTAAATAACCCATAAAAAAATGTAATATATGGCTCAAACTCTTGATAAGTTGGATTATTAATCTCTGGTATAGTTGGATTAATAAAAAAAATCATTATAGAACTAGTGATTCCAACTATTAAAGCAAAAATATAAGCGTATTTTTTCCAATTCCATTTATGTGAAATTTTACTACCAAAATATGCGACTGAATTAAATAATACTAAGAAAATTGTGATTCCCAATGTGCGAGGTAAAAAATTCTTAAATACATCTACTCCTAATAAATTTAATATTAAATATAAACCAGTAAAGTGAATTGTATAGAAACCCATGCTAAATATCAAAAATAACATCATCCAATAATGCCCCTTTTTATATTTTGAGTGATAATATTTCAGATGAGTGGGGGTTATAGGGTTATCAGAATAAGCCAGATTTTGTAACACATCTTCTGAAAATTCAAAATCTTTACTTTTAAAAAGGTTCTCATAATGAGAGTATATCTCCATTAACTTCTCTACAGATTCTGGCATTTTTGAAGTATTATTTGACATCTCGCTAAATATATCCTCTCTCAAATCATTTAAAAATGATAAAAATGTCTTTAGATATAATATCCCTACTTTTTTAATTTAAATTTATTGTATTCAATTTTTTCGTGAAACGGTTACAAATTAAAAACCTTATGGGGTGTAACATATCAAAATGTATCGATTTTGTTTATGTTAATCAAGTTTTATCTTCCTATATTTTATTAATTCCACAACTGGAGATACTGCTCATGCATAACCGGATCAGACCATTTCTCTGTTGATGATTTTATTAATCTTAGCTGAGCATGGACTTGTTAAAAGCCTCCTTCTGTTAAAAAATTAATTCATCTGACTAAATTTAATTCATACCCTTATGTAATTCTAATTGTCATAAATTTCTATTTATATAATTTATAATTCTCTCAAATTCTCCCTGTAATAAAGTGCTTCCTATAATTCTTTTACTATGAAATTTTGTTTTAGAAAAGGATGATAACAAATCAATGTAAGTACTACTTATACTTATAGAATAAAATTCTTCAAATGCTATAAATAAGGTTTTAATGTTTGAATCAATATCTTTTACTGATTTTAGATTAGCTGATGCATTTTTAAATTGGGCACTATTGATGTATCCTTTTATTTGGCCAACAATTTTTACACCATTAGGAGAAGTTATAATAAAATCATCTATAAGGTAGAATGGAGTGCAATTTCGTGAGTCTACAATTATCATATCTAATGATTTACTGGATCTTAGAATATCTCCTTCATCATCAAATGATATTATTAGCCCTCTATAAATTTTAAATATCTCAGGAATCATTTTTCTAATTTCATCATGAATAAGATTTTCATAAAATCTACCAAGGTTTTCCCCCTTAATATTTAACTTATTTAGAGTTTTTCTTTTTTCAACTAAATGATTTTGGATATTAGTATAAAATTCCATATTTATCAACTTTTAAGTAAAAAATAATTACAAGATAAATTCTAAATTTAGATATTTAAACTTCGTGAAACGGTTAATGTTCATTTAAAATAATCTAATTAATTCGTGAAACAACATGAGATTTTAACATGGTTCCATGAATAATCCCAGCTTTATTAATATTATCCACCAATTAATTTGGATCTGAGTCTCTCATTTTGGGACCTAAGCATTAAAATTTATATTAAAAATTGTGTTTTGCAGTCTTAATCTAACGATCGAGGATAGAATGATGAATTGTTCCTCCCATACCCATCTCATTATAAAATAAACGTTCAAACAACAATTTAATAAATATTGACCTTCCATATCTCAATATGAAATTGATATAAAAAGATAAATTGGAGGAAGTACTCTCAAAAATTTTTGTCCAAATGTTTAATTTATACCTACTAATATGTGAAAAAGTAAATGTTAATAGATATAGGGTAAGCACTGTTGAATTTAAACGCGTTTTTGGCCATTCTCTACCAAATTCTTCTTGAAATTTAGCGCGTATTAAATCTGGAATGTATTCATTTACAACATAAAAAAAATTTCTTAATAATTCTATGAGAGATATCTCAGTATCAGTATTAAAAAATTCTATCAATGAAGAATATTGATCATCTAGAAAAACCAAGAAAAATGATGGGCATCACCCTTCTAATTTTAATTTAATTTTTTTTTCTAATAATTCCTCTATTTTGAGATTTGTTTGTAAACTCTTAAATTCAAAAGAATCAATACCATGTCGATGAAATTTCTTCTTAATTTGATTATATTGTTGATTTTCATCTGTGAAATTAAAATACAAATTTCTGAAGTATGCAGCTAGATGTTCAATACCATAAAACATCAAGGTAGGTTTGTTTAAATTAATAATATTGTCTACATTTTCTAGGTAACTGTATCCTGAGATTCCTTGATCCCCAATGATTTTACAGATTAATGATAAATCGTTATTTGAAGTATATTTTAAGAAGCCGTAATCGAAATTGGGATCTAACTTATCAAAATATTTCTTGATATCATCTTCTTTAGAAGGGAAAAAAGAACTTTTTTTGTTTGTTTGTTTTTTCATTACTAATTCTAAATAATTGTTTATAGTAGCATGAGAAAAATATATATCATAACTTTCATCTACTATATGTTGCTCAATTTTTTTAATTCTTTCAGTCAATTTTCCTAATTTTCTTCCAACTGAGTCGAATGGGTACATGATATTTTTTTATTAGGTTAATATAATAAACCAATCGAAATACGCTCTTTAATAAATATAATTAGTATTTTAAATATTATATAAATAATGACTATACCATTGATAACAAACAGTATAACTTTTTAATGACAGAAGAATGGTTATATAAAAGTATAAAGTATATATTTTTGTATAACAGTTTCACGAACTTTTGATTGAAGTATAAATTTATACTTTTTTAATTATAAAACGGTTAAACCAAAACATAATCTTAAAATTTCTATTATTAAATAAGTTGAACTGAGTTATTAGTAAATTGACTTTTAAACTATTAAAATTCAGGATATAATAATTGTACTATTCTTTCACAACTTTATATATTCCATATAATATCAAAACCGCAAACCCTAAGAGTCCTAAACCTAGAATTATATTATGTCCAAATAATTCTATTTCAAATAATCGTGAAATAACCGATAGATAACCTTTTTCAAGGGTTAAATTTTCACCTACTTGCTCAAGTAAATCCATAAAGCAGTTTTAGGCTCATTATTATTAAATTTACTTTAAACAAAATGTTACGGAAATATATAAAAGAAGAATTTCTTATTTTCAATAGGTTAGGAAGCGTTCCTAATTAGAAATTGAACCCACTCACGGCTATTTTCCACATCGAAATTTTTGTTTGAAAAATCAAGACATTATCCATTTTTTGGGGAATTTGACATCTGTATTAAGGTAGTACTAGCATGGTAAAGATCTTTGATTTAAATTTAAATATGAAAATATAAAAATGAAAAAAAATATGATATTATTACAAAATTATATAATATTATTAAGATGCCAAATTCCAATATTCCAGAAAAAATTAAAAATAGTATAATTAACTCTAATAAATTCATTACATCTGATAAATTAGCAAGAAAATTCAATTTAAAAAAAAGATCAGCTTCAAATTACTTAAGTCGTTTAGAGAGAGAGGGTATAATTACTAGAATTGGGAGAGGTGGATACATTAACTCTCAAAAAACAAAACTTAAGCTTGAAATGGATCCTGAAGTAAAGAGAATTCATAATATTATTAAAGAAAATTCACCATTCTTAGATTTTGTAATATGGAGTATTTTTAATTTGAAAAACTTTTTTCACAACATACCATTTAAAAACTATATTTTTATAGAAGTAAAGGAGCTCTTTGAATTAAAACCTATAAAAGAGAGATTATTTGAACTTAATTATGAATCAATAATAAATCCTAAGTTAAAAGATTTTGAAGAAATACTATATAGAAGAGATATTCCAGTTTTACTGTTTAAGAGAAAAAATCAATATGGGATTATCAGGATCAGAGAGATTGAAACGCCAATTTCAGAGAGGTGCGTGCTAGATTTATATTATTATATTACTAGAAGAGATTTAAATTATCCAACTGAAGAATTAAAAAACATTATGATAAATATGATTCAAACAGGAGAATTTAATTTTAGTTTTGCTATGAGATATGCAAGAATAAGAAATATTGAATTTGAAGTCCTCCTAATTTTTTTAAAATTACAGGAAAGGCTCCCTAATTACATTCCTAGTAATTATTTAAGCAAGATTAAAAAAATAAAGAAAAATTTGAATCAATTTTTAGGAAAAGGATGGGTTAATGACGTTTTTTAATTCAGATCTTAGTGAAAAGTTTATAGGAAAAAGATCATATTTTGATCGAAATTTTATTTTAAAAAACCTTGAAGAAAGAAGAGGATTAACTCAAGATTTATATGAAAGAGCACTAAATGGGTTAGAATACCTTTCTCAGTTAAGAGATATGGGGCTAGATCCCATATTTAAAGGAGGTTCCGCAGTACAATTATTAATTCCAGAAAGTCTTCAACGATTAAGTATTGATATTGATTTATCGATCGATAAATCAGAAAAGGAAATTACTTCAATATTACAACAGATTCATAATAAGTTTAATAAAAAAATATATAATTTTGAACGAGTAGGAACTAAATTACCACCTTACTTAGTCCTTTATAACATATATATCCCATCACTTTTTTATGACACCCCCTCTAAAATTGAATTAGATTTCCTGCTCCATATTCCAAACTATAAAATACAACAAACTCAAATAAAAACTTTCCTATATGAATCTGATTACAATGTGCAAACTCCAACGATAAATGCATTATTGGGTGATAAATTAACAGTATTTGGTCCAAATACTATTGGAAAAACAATGGATGAAAAACCATTAAATTTTGGGAAACAACTATATGATATATCTGTTTTATTTAATTACTCTGATAATTTTAATGATTTATTTGACGCCTACTACGATGTTTTCAATTTTGAAAAAAAAAAAAGAAATCTTCATATTCTAACTTTTGAAGAAGCAATTAATGATCTTGTTTATATTTGTAAATTATTTTCATTATCACAGCATTGTCCTGAATGGATAAAGGATGACGGAATTAAAGAAAGATTTAATTTCTTAAAAAGAGGGATTAATAATCTAATGCCATACACTTCGTCTGAATTGAAATTAGGACCTCTAAAAGCAAGAACTATCTCTGCTAAGATAGCTTTTTTAGCAAAACTTTTATTATTTAAATATAATAAAAACTTCAAAGAAACAATTTCTATGGATATCTTTCAGCAGGATAATTTAAAAGTAAAAAAACTGATAAAAGATTTCGATTTAATTGAAGAAATAGCGAGAAAATTAAGTCAAATAAAAATTAAAGAGAGATATCACATACAGCCTAAAGAATTAAAAAAAGTTGATCCTATTGCATTATTTTTTTGGTTTGGGTATTATTTTCCAATTGACTTTCTTCTTCTTATAAATTCGTGAAACGGTTATCAAGATTAAAATAAAAACTGAAGCCATTTATATAAATGTAAATTCTTAAAAATGTCAATACTATTTAGTAGTAAATTAAAAAGTTAAAACTAAATAAAATAGTAAATATAAATTATAATAAAATAAAAAACAAAATTGATAGATAATAAACATCTAATTGAAGAATTTTTTAAAAAAGGAAAAAAATTCTTAAACCTGGAGAATTATGAAAAAGCTATAGAATACTATGATAAGGGGTTGAAATTAAAATATGAAGAAATTAATAAAACCTCACAAGATCTTTCAAATTCAAAGAGTCAAGGAAAGGAAAGGGAATTCACAAGAAATTTAGATTTAATAAATAGTTTAAAAAAAGACCTTGATAAAATCTGGTATGAAAAAGGGATTTCTTTATTTAATTTAAAAAGATATGATGAAGTGATAGAATGTTTTAAAAAAGCCCTCAAACTTAATCCAGAGAATCATAAATTATGGTTAAAATTAGGAAATGTTTTTGCTAAAAATGGCAGATTTTCTGATGAAATTCAGAGTTATGATAAAGCATTAGAATACAATCCCAATTATGCAGAAGCCTTCTATAATAAAGGGATTGCATTATTAACACTTGGTAGATTAAAAGAATCGTTAATTTGTTTTGATAAAGCAATTGAAATTAAACCTAACTTTGCTAATGCTTGGAATAATAGGGGGTCTATTTTATTAATTTATGGTAAATTTAAAGAAGCGCTTGAATGTTTTGAAAAAGCAATAAATATTGATCAACAATCTAAATATGGTATAAATAATAGAGGAAGCTCTCTATTAGCACTTGAAAGATACGATGAAGCAATTCAAACTTTTGAAGAATATATAAAACTATATCCAAAAGATCATTATGGTTGGTCACATAAGGGAGCTGGATTTTTAGGATTAAAAAAATTTCAAGAAGCTTTAAAATGTTTTAGTAATGCATTGAAAATTAAGAACAATTATACAGAAGGTTATGAGTATAAAGGACTTACATATATTAATTTGCATCAATATGATGAAGCAATAATGAATTTGGAAATCGCAAAAACAAGATATCTAGAAAAAAATAGGATAAATGATCTTGAAAGAGTAAAAACTTATTTGATATGGGCGCTAAATTCTAAAGGGTTAAATTCCGAATTGGCAACTTTAGATAAAAAGTTTATAGAATGTCTAGGTAGTACTAATTTGATCGAGCTTAGAGATAAAAGTAAAGTGGTTTCAAGGGAAATTAAAATCATAAAAGATAGATTTGAAAAGAGAGATTTACCAAACGATATAAAAGATTTATTACAAAGTAAACTCATATGTTTTACAACACTAACCGATATCTTAGAATTTAAAAAATATAAGCTTGAAAAATTATATAGAGCAAAAGAGATTTTCTACAAATGGAAATTAGACAAATTATTAATCGCTGTGGATAAATTGGAAAATTTCTATAATATTATTAAACATTATAATTCACTTGAAGAAATTCCACTTGAAAAAGAAATTAACTTACTGGACCTACTAAAGAATGTGGTTTTTCTAAATGGAGACTTAACAGAACAATCTCATATTTTATTTCCATCAATTAATTTCATTCAAGATAGTATTTTAAAGAAACTACCAGAGAATATACGGGGTTTTATTATTAGAGATAGCTATAGAAACACGGTGAGAATTGATTTTTTTTCAGATCCACCAAAAATATATACAGGATTTACTGAATGTGATTATGAGTTGAATCAAAAGCTTTTAAGATTAGACTTTTGGAAAATATTTCAAAAACTATCCTATAATGGTAGACTATGGTTTGAAATAATAGGTAATCTAATATTTTTATTAGATAGTAGTTATCAAAATTCTTTGTTTTTTAGGGATAAGGCACAGAATTGGAAATCAGAACCCAAAAAGATGTCACGTTGGGTTTCATTTTATTTGTCATTATTATTTAGAGAAAATCTTAAAGATAGAACTGGAGTATCTGATGGAAATGCAGATCATTGGATAGGAGATATACCTATTGAAGATAAATTAATCCGAAAGTCAAACAAAAAACAGATAGATAAAGTCATATTTGAATTATATAATTCAGAAAAAAACCAAATTTTTAGGGAAGCCGGAAGAACTGGTTTTGGGATCTTTTTTGTGTTTGATATTCGAGAGGAAATTAAAAAGAATATTATACCTGCATCACCTATTACCCAGTGTTTTCAAATTTTTTATGAAGAAAATCGTTGGATTGCAGTGTTCTTATTTCAAGCTTTCACAAAAACACCGTCAAATGCATAGAAGCCTGAATTTTTAAAATAAAAGGTTTTCAATTTCATATCAATCTAAGTTTTGAAGATTTTTAAGTTTCTTAAGATTTGATTATATAATTAATAGTGATTCTATCGGCTGCTAACAATCTTTTTTAACTATTAAATTTTTAGCTCATAATATTCTATGTCGTTTGTAAGATCAATAATATTATTTCATAAAATTTTTTTAAAACAAAATAGATACATCACTCCAATTTTTTGAAGTTCGTGAAACGGTTATTTCACGTAGATCGTTCTTTGAAGTATCTTCACACTATAAAAAAACTTTAAATACAAATTTTACTAAAGAATATCTATATAAAAATCCATAAAGCCAAGCTATGAGTATTTGAACATCCGTACAAGTTGTTTAAAACTAAATAAATAAGAATCGATATTCATACAATAAGTTTCAAGTGGATTATAACTAGAGATTTTTGATAGATATACATTTATTCTCTATAAATTTGTTTTTTAGGGTCTTTTCAGTTAATATTTTCGAGTATTTTAAAAGGTTATCTTTTAAAATAATTCAACATGGAAAAGATCTTAATTGTAACGAGTTGTTCTGCTAAAAAAAGAAATTATAAAACTAAGGCTATAGATCTTTATCAAGGTCATTTATTTAAGAAAATAAAGAAATTTGCACGAGTAAATAATTTTGATCTTAAGATACTAAGTGCTAAATATGGTTTATTAAATCCAAATAGCATTATTGAACCATATAATTTTACGATCTCCAATAAAAAAGATGTATTAAATTTACAGAAAAAAGTCATATCAGAACTATTGGTATCTATTTCCAATTATAAAATTGTTCTAATTATAATGGGTTCAAAATATAGAAAAGTTATAGAACCCATAGACAAGGAAAATATTTATTATATAATAAATCATAAAGGGCTTGGGGGATATTTGAATCTAATGTCAAAGTTGTTGAAATTCACTAGGAAAGAAATTTGTAAATTATTGCAAAAAAAGAAAAATAATATTATTACAATTAAAGATATTACAATGATGCGATATTTTGATTCAAGTCATTTTAAATAGGATCATTAAAATAGATTATTCATTTAATTTCCCTATTTTTTCTGAGCAGAACCTTTTATAATATAAACAATCAATGCAATTCTTCCAGAGCGTCTTTTCCGTTACTAAATTATACTTTTTTTGCGCTTTCACGTTATTTAAATCAATATTATACACTTGATCATCAATAATTTGCAAATTAGGACAATTTTCTTCGATATTTAATATTCTTATTTTATATCCTTTTGGATCTCTTGAATTTATAATAGAAGTTGAATATTTGGGCTCCAATTCCCAATATTGAATGTGAATTTTAAATTCTAAATAGTGATTACAAAATGACTGGAGTCTTTTTAGGCAATTTAATAAAACTGATTTCTGTTCATTGGTAATATAGAACGGAACTGTAACTATTGCCAGTCTATATTTTATTTTTTTTAATATTTCTATATCTATTTCACAAACTAGTGAGATTTTCTTCAAATTCTCGGGGTCTCCTAAAGAGGCACATATTCTATACATCTCACATGAATTCCCTTTTATTGTCCTAAAGTTTTCGTTAATTCTATCCTTTATTCTTTTTTCGACATTTTTTTTAAAGATAATTAAATCTCTATAGGAATTCAATGCCCAATAAGGGTTATCGAAATGGTATCGGATAAAGTAATGATCGAATAATTCCTTCTTATTATCGGAGAGTCTGTTTGATACATCCGCTTGGACTTTATTAAAAAGGCGAGTTTTGTTTTCCATCATTATCAAGATATCATCTTTGAAACAAATCAAATCGGGACGAGATTTTTGGTCAATAAATTCATCCAGATCTATTGTTCCTCTTAAAATATCAGGATCATTCATATTTTCCAAATTATCTCTAAGAGTAGGATTTGATTGGAATTTCAATGGTTTTAGATACTTCTTTGTTGGGTCAAGGATATTATTTGATATCTTTAACTGGATTTCTTTAGGACATATCGTCCAACTATTGGACGTACTTAATATCTCCTTCAAAATAGCCTTCATAGGCTTATCATTACACCAGGAGTTATATTTTACCATAAAATATACTAATGAATTCTTATTATTTAATCAAAATAAATGCGTTTTGTAAGTTAATCTTAATTTTAATTGATTAATACTAATTAAATTATCACTCATCATAAAGAGTTGCTGTTCTTCCAGTATGTTTTGTAAGCCTTGGCTTTATGAAACCAATTATGGCTCTATTTGTACTCTCGGTGTCAATTATCACTGCACTACCTTTTCTATCAGGTAGTTCATTAAAAGTTTTTTCATCTAATTCTGTTCTAACAGCCATCCTTTTAATTTTTTCTACATTTGTCTTTGTGATAAGTTTATGAGCAATTAATAGGTCCATGTTTGTGTTAATTTCCTCTGGAAAATCCTTAGGGCTTTGGGTCGCCATAACAGTACCTAAACCGGGAGATCTACCCTGCTGTACCCAATTTATTAAATATTTCTTTGAAAATGAACTAGAATCAAGATATTTATGAGCTTCGTCAACTACAAGCCATACGAACGGAATTCCGCGATTGAGATCAGTTATTCGATTATCAATTGGTTTCGTTCTTTTTGAAATCATACGCTCTTCATATATTTTTCTTGTAAATAATGCTAGCATTAGAGTATCAAGGCTAGCTCCTGAACCAAACCCTTGAATTGATAAATCTATAATGGAAACTTGACCTGCGGCAACCAAATCTCTTAATCTCGGTCCTGTACTTGAAAATAAATTCCAATTATTCATCATACTCAGACGAGATAAAACAGCATTCTGGACATTTACAGGATAATTTGGAATTTCGTCTACCTCATTTATAAAATGTTGAATTGTGATATTATCAGTAAGTCCCTCATTTTCTTGTCTTGTTCTAGCTAATACATTGCTAACTGCCTCGGATAATAAGCCTGCGCTAGGTTTAGTACCTTTCCATTCAGATAAAAATACCCAATCTTGTACATCTAAAT
>SDBV01006121.1_pt1 | contig 16752 bp, 17 predicted proteins | sample 2277081 | NCBI WGS metagenome assembly SDBV01 (sample SAMN10402039, study PRJNA504765) | marine sediment metagenome | isolation source: marine sediment core GS10_PC15, 223 cmbsf | place: Arctic Ocean: Southern Knipovich Ridge | collected 2010 | reverse complement strand
GGCATTGCTGTATGTTTTGCATTTTCTCCTCCAGCAGGAAATTCTTCATAATAAGTTATTTTTCTATGCCTTGTAAAGTCAATAAACTGATCCAGAATAACATAATCTCCTCTTTCGATTTCCTGCCTTAAGCTACCGCAGGCAGTTGTAGCCAGTATATGTGTGCAGCCCTGGTCCTTTAAGGCCTGTATATTTGCCCTGTAATTAACCTGTGTAGGCGGAAATGTATGCTGTTTTCCATGTCGTGCCAACATTACAACATCAACACCTTCTATTTTTCCAATTGTTAGATGAGAAGAAGGCTTGCCATAGGGCGTATCCACTTCTATTGTTTTCGCATTTTTCAAAATTTTTGGGTCATCAAGACCTGAACCACCGATGATTCCGATTTTTGCCATTAAAACCACCAAACATTGTTTTTTTATTTTACGTGCTCAAAAATCAACAGACAATTTATTATGATTTTTGGCATCATTCAAATCTTCGATTTTCATGATTTACAATTATTTGTATAGTCATTATTTTATTTTCTACTTAATATCTTTGTTGCATGAAAAATTTATTATTATTAATCATTGTTTTTATTTTTATATTTTTTAATTGAAAATTTTTATTTATTGTTTTTTTATTGAACTTTTTATTTAACCTTCAAACCACTCTTCTCAGCCTTATCAGAAATTATTGCTGAATTGCCAGAAGGATCTTCAATTATTATCTTTTGCTTTTCCTGCCCCCACATGATTTTCATGAGTTTCTTTAATAAATTTTTTGCTTTTTTCTTGTCATCATTATCTTCGGCTGTGTCACGAACTGTCTCAATCTGGTATTTGACCCTGTTTAATATCCCTTCTATGTTTGTTACAAAACCCTGTGAAGCAGGGCCTGGTGTTATTGTTGTTATGTGAGGGATTTTAACAGTTGCCTCTGAGCTTTTTACAACTCTTATTTTCATGTCTTTTTCATCGGAGATTTCAAAAGTATATTTGCAAGGCTCTTTTCTCTCGGCAGCTTCCACATCAGATTTATGATACTTGCAGTTACCGCATGTCATGGAAAAAAGAAAAACCTTGCCGAAGTAAGGAACTTCTGTCTCCTTTTCCATCAAGACTAAAGTCTTTTTGAAGCATAATGGACATGTTTCTCCCGGTGTTGTTTCTGGTTTTGGCATAGAATTAAAGGAATTAAAACTGTTTTTATAGTTTACGGTATTCTGGTGAATTCCGTCCGAAAAATTGAGCTCAAGTTTTTGAATTCCTTTATAATGGATATATTAATATAGTAATAATTGTTTTTAGAAGTATATGGGTAAAAGATATAATTGGGCTGTTGGGAGAAAAGCTGAAACATTAGTTCACGATATGATGAAAGAACTAGGCTTTGATGTAGTCCAGTTTGGTTATGAATATCTTTTACCTGATTTTGCAAATAAAAAGAAGTTGTTAAAAGGGCGTGCTGGAGACATAATAAGAGCTCAACCAGATTTTATAATAGTGGATCCCAAATATAACCATGCTTATTTTATTGAAGTAAAATACAGAGAATATGGAGAAATTAGAAAAAAATCAATACATTATTATCCAGAGAATTTTATCATTCTTGTAAGTAAGAAAGGATTATTGATAGCAGATTGGGAAGATGCAATTAAAAAGAAAGATAAAAAACCTGACTTTAAGCTTCTTACAGATATTGGCCCTTTTAAATATAAGGATACAACAATTATTATGAGATATGTAGAAAAAGCTAAAAAAGAATTTTACTAAATCTTAAAAGAATTAAAAACCCTAATCATACTCGTTAACTTCACTAAAACCTTCTGCCTTTGGTGCTTCTTCTTTTGCTTTGTGCCTGTAGATTTTAGCGAATGAGGGTACTGCTGCAATCCAGTTATCTCCAAAACCTGCTATGTCGCCTTCAATTGCGTCTGTGGTTTTCTTTAATTTATTTATGGCTCTTTTTAGTTCCACTAAATCTTTATCTTTTAATGGCTTAATATTAACAAGAGCTATTGTATGGCCTTCCCTTAAAGAATCAAGTATAGGTTTAATGCTTTCAAAATCCTCCATTACAAAAGGCCTTACAGTTACTTTAGTGCTGGATTCTGCATTTGCATCTGTTCCAAGCTCAACATAGCCTTCTTCCTCAGCTTCATGCATGATTTCAGAACTATCGCTTGAAATTTTTTCTTTTAGTTTGGAAAAAAAACCCATGTAACCACCTTTTAATTTTTTGCTTACTGAGATATTTTGATTATTAGCAAATATATAAATCTTTCTATTGGAAGGTAGGTACACTTGAAGTAGGGCTTTGCCAGAGCGGTGTGGCAAGCGGCATTCGACAAAGTCTCATGCAATTCACAGGCAAAATGCTGCATCTTGATATCGTTTTGTAGATGTCATTTGGTTGTGATACGCAACATTTTAATTGCAGTCATTGCCTGATTTTACCCACCCGCCTCCGTGAATTGCGAGCGAACTCGCTTCGCTCGTCCGGGGCGGTGGCAAAGCCCAAATTTTTTATGCATTACATACCAACGAAACATTTTTAAATGGTGGTGGAATACAATTTTCATGGCAGTTAGGATAGGCGGCTCAAGAAGAAAGAGCAGATGCAAGCTGAAGAAAGAAAGAAGAAGGAAGGGAAAGATAAGTGTAAGCAGATTTATGCAGTCTTTTAAAGCAGGACAAAAGGTCCATTTGAGCATAGAGCCTTCTTTACACAAAGGAAATTATCATACTAAGTTCATAGGTAAAACAGGTGTTGTAAAAGGTTCAAGAGGAAAATGCTACGAAGTTGCTATAAGCGATGGAGGAAAAGAAAAACTGCTTATAATACACCCGGTACATCTTAAAACAATGAATGATTAAAATGGCATCAGAAATAATATCAGAAACACCTATCAGCACGGCTCAACTGAAAGAGGAATTGGCTAAGATAAAGCAGCGCGATAAAGAATTGAATTTCAGGGCTGTTAAGACAGAGGAACATTTAGAGCATATATCAACATCTATGAACACTAGCGCTCTCTTTGAAAAAATAAGCAAGCTCAATATTTCCAGGCTAAAGGAACAGCATATATGCAAGATTATAGATATAATGCCTGCTACTATTAAAGACCTTAAAGTTGTTATGCAGGGCTATACGATAAGCCTGAATAATGAAAATATGAAGAAGATTGTTGATATAGTGAATAAGAAGTGATTTCTGGGTTGGTTTTTCAGTTCAAATTGAAAATCTTTATAAATACAAACCTCAACATATAATAAAATGAGGGTGGATATGGAAAAGAGGCATATTGGTACCTATGAAAGGATAGCAAGGGAAGCCAATAAAAGCATAAAAAGATCCAGCTTAAAGGTACAAAAGGCAAAATATGAGAAAGCTTTATTGCAAAAAGACATAAGCGCGGAGAACAAGAAAAAAAAGCTTGCAAAAAATCTGCATGAGCTCATAATAAGCACTTTTTCAGTAAATATAGGCAAGATAAAAAACAAAAAAAGGGCATTAAAGAATCTCAAGGCAAATGCTGGATTAATAAGAGAAACAATACATAAGATAAAAGCCATTAATAATTACCTTGAAGAATCATTTTTAAGGGAGCTTGGGATAATAAAAAAATCATCGATAGTAAAAGCAGTTAAATCAAATACTCCATTAAGGTATCTTGAAAAGAACTGCAGGGTATTGTCAAAAGAGTACATAGACAAGATAGAACAAACAGTTTATGAGCTGATACAGAAAATTATATTTTTTGACAAAAAACTGCTGAAAGGCTACAGAAAAAAGGAAACAAAAATAATAAGCAAAGAAAAGTTTGGAATAAAAGACCTTGAAGGCATACTTAAGATTGAGAGCGAGCTTTTGGATGCTTTGGAAGCAAAAATACCTCCAAGCGGGAAGGTAAAAGAAAAATTATTCAAAAAAGAAATATTCAATCGCTGGGTTCCAATGATATTTGCCTTGCTGTCCAGCTTTGAGACAGAATACAGCAAAGAAGAGTTAATATTTTCAAAGATTGAAATGAATAGCCAATTAAGGAAGAAAATTGGAAAGAAAATAAAGCATATTACTAAGGAAAAAGAAAAGCTGCTCAAAATAAAAGAAAAAAGAACATTGGCAATGAAGGGCATTGGAAAAATAAGTGATGATTACAGGCAAACATTCCACGAATATGTGTCTGCCACAAGCTTATAACAATTAATATGGTATTAACGCAATTAGCCGGATACGAACAGAAAATGGAAAGCACAAAAGAAGAAAACACAGTAATATTAGACTTTTTGCCAAATGGCTATCCGTTTGATGAAAAGCCCATGTATATGAAGACTCCGGTAGCGCAAGCCTTAGGCAAGGAGCATTTTGTTTTGCTGGAACTTGTTCCGAAAAAAGGAGTTCATCTGCAACTGTATGAGGAAGTTTATATTGGGGAAGGTAAAAGAGATAAAATACACCACATAGTTGGAAAAATTCCGCTGTCAAAATTAACACGAACTGCAAGAGTTGAGCTGGAGTTTGTTATAAAGGACATTGTAAAGAAAAACGAAAAAAAATTTGTTGGTTTTTTTAATAATGCAAGGCCATTAAGCACAAGAATGCACCAGATAGAATTACTGCCTGGTGTAGGAAAAAAACATATGTGGGAGATAATTAATGAACGTGATGAAAAGCCTTTTGAAAGCTTTGATGATTTGAAGAAAAGGGTTAAGTTAATTCCAAATCCTGAGAAACTGATAATCAAGAGAATACTGGAAGAACTTGAAGGGACAGAGAAGCATAAATTGTTTGTTGATGTTTTCTAGGCAAATTGCGGCGGACGTCGCGGAATTTTAAGCATTGTCCGGACAACATTTACCATATCTTCAAGGAGTTCAGGTTTGACATGTCCTTCTTGGTCAATATTTTCCTTTCCTTCCTGAATTAAGTCGTCATGCATTCTTTCATATCCATGAGTCAAAAATCTTTCTGGTGTAAGCTCTTGGTTTTCTTCTTGTAATGCCCTATATAATTCTCTTTGGATTGCAGTTACATTACTGTGTTCTTTTTCTAGAGATAATACTCTCTTTGCAGTATCTCCGGTAAAATATTGACCAGGAGCTGAGATTTTATTTTTTGCTCGTTTTTCTGAAAGGACATTCGCTGTCATAAAAACAGCTGGTACTGCTACCATTCCAATTAGGACTCCAAGAGGAGTGTATAGACCAGAAGGATTTGTTAAAGATACTGTCCCTAAACCAATGCCTGCTCCAACTGCCATATAGGCAAAAGCTTGTATTTGATTGTAAAATGTAGTAAGTTTAGATGGAAATCCAAAAATAAATGGTCTTTCTGTATAATGGCGGGTAAATGCATCCAAATCTTGCATAAATTGCTGTTCATCAATTGGTGATGTTGAAGATCTTAGGATTGCGTGCTGTGTTTCACCTTTTCTTTCGTATAAAGCTAACATAGAATGGATGGATGTTTCACCCTCAGGAAAATTAGATACACCATATTCTGGTCTTGAGTAGATATCCCATACTCCTTTTTTTGTATGATGGGTTTTTATACCTTGGAAGTCCTTTAATAAAGAAATATCCCTAATATCAGCAGTAAGTTCTTCATTAACAAATGTTGGGAACATAGATATATTAATTCTAGCAGTAAGTGAATCTTCTTTTGGAGGTTGGTATACTGCTATAGCTGATTCCATACTTTCGGAAATGGAGTACTAATATTTAAAACTTTTGAGTGGTAATTGCTAGAATGAGATAGATTATTTGTTGATAATTTCTAGGTTAAAACTAGCTTTTAGTTTCTACAAGTTCTACATACAACCCTGATTTTTGTCGAGGATTATAAGAAAAATCTGGGGCATAAAAAAAATCTCGGACACATTCAGGCAGACTATCCCATACCTTCTCAACAAATCTTTTTCGGTAGAAGTTAAACATTTCTTCTGCTGTTTCAACAGTTTGTCCTTTTGGAATATCAGGACTGCCACAATAAAGTGGTTGACCATTACCATCACGAAGAAGACTCGGACGACCATCTCTTAACGCCCTTTCAGAATCTTCTAAAGATCTTGCACGAGCTTCTAATGATGGATCCTTCAATGTCCCTACTCTTTGAAATGCCATTTTTATTAGAAATAGTATTTGCTTATTTAAATATTTTGATAGAATTTCGTCAAAAACAACAAAATTTATAAATAACCTTAATATTTAAATCATAGCATTTAATCAAAAACCAGTTTTCTTAGGGGGAACCCTCCCTTTTCCGACGGCAAATAGCGTCTAGAGAATAGAAAAATATATTAAGAACCTACCACTATCTCTTTTTTTTAATGAACTGCAAATCTTCATTAAAAAAGAATTCTAACTATAAACTGGGTTCTTTATTTGCATTTAAAATAAAACTATATCTAAGGAGGTTAAAATATAAATGGCAAAAATAAAAGGAATAGATAAAGTGCTAATAATAGGTTCTGGTCCGATTGTTATTGGCCAGGCATGCGAATTTGATTATTCAGGAACACAGGCATGCAAGGCATTAAGGGCTGCTGGTTATAAGATAGTATTGGTAAATTCCAATCCTGCAACAATAATGACAGATCCAGTAATGGCTGATTCTACTTATATTGAACCATTAACAATTGAGGTTATGGAAAAAATCATTGAAAAAGAAAAACCTGATGCAGTACTGCCTAATCTCGGAGGCCAGACTGGATTAAACCTATCTTCAGAGCTTTACAAAAGCGGATTTCTAAAGAAACATAATGTCAAAATTATAGGTGTACAGGCAGATGCTATTGAAAGGGGGGAAGACAGAATTGAGTTTAAGAAGACAATGAATAAGTTAGGAATTCCGCTTCCATTAAGCGACCCAGCATATTCTGCAGAAGATGCATTAAAGATTGCAAAAAGTTTAGGCTATCCTGTTGTTATAAGGCCTGCTTACACAATGGGAGGAACCGGAGGAGGAATAGCGTATAATGAAGAAGAGCTTAAGGTAATTGCAAATAGAGGGATTACTGCTTCTATGATTGGACAGATTTTGATAGAAGAAGCAGTTATAGGGTGGGAAGAATTAGAATTAGAGGTTGTAAGGGATATAAAGAATAACATGATAACCGTATGCTTTATAGAAAATGTTGATGCAATGGGAGTGCATACAGGTGATTCTTATTGTACTGCACCTATGTTGACAATATCAAAAGAACTGCAGAAAAAAATGCAGGATTATTCTTACAAGATTGTTGAAGCAATAGGTGTTATTGGAGGGACAAATATACAATGGGCGCATAATCCAAAAGACGGCAGATTAGTTATCATTGAAATTAATCCAAGAACATCAAGAAGCTCAGCTTTAGCTTCGAAAGCAACAGGGTTTCCAATAGCATTAGTATCAGCAAAGCTTGCCGGTGGATTGACTCTTGAAGACATCCCTTATTGGAGGAAAGGAACTCTTGACAAATATGAACCTTGGGGTGATTATGTTGTTGTTAAGTTCTCAAGATGGGCTTTTGAAAAATTCAAAGGAGCAGAAGATAAATTAGGGACGCAGATGAAGGCTGTAGGAGAAGTAATGAGTATTGGAAAAAATTACAAAGAAGCATTCCAGAAAGCAATAAGGTCATTGGAAAAAAGAAGATATGGCTTAGGGTTTGCAAAAAATTTTAACAAACTTCCTCTTGAGGAATTGAAAAAACTGTTAGCTTATCCATCAAGTGAAAGACAGTTCATAATGTATGAAGCCATTAGAAAAGGAGCAACTGTAGATGAATTATTTGAATTAACATATATAAAACAGTGGTTTATTGAGCAAATGAAGGAATTAGTTGAACTTGAAGAAGAGATTTTGAAATATAAGGGAAAAGAAATTCCGGATGAATTGCTAATTAAAGCAAAAGAAGATGGATTCTCAGATAAATATCTTAGCCAGCTTATTGGAGTAAAGGAAAAAGAAATCAGGGAAAAAAGAATACAGTTGGGAAAAGTTGAAGCATGGAACTCTGTTCCTGTAAGTGGAGTGGAAAATGCAGCTTATTATTACTCAACATATAATGCAACTGATGAGGTTAAAGTAAGCCAAAACCAAAAGATAATGATTGTAGGCGGAGGCCCAAACAGAATAGGACAAGGAATAGAATTTGACTACACGTGCGTGCATGCAGCATTTACATTAAAGGAAGAAGGCTATGAATCAATAATGGTAAACTGCAATCCTGAGACAGTATCGACGGATTATGACACTTCTGATAAGCTTTATTTTGAACCATTGACAGTAGAGGATGTTTTGAGTATTTACAATAAGGAAAAACCAATAGGTGCGATAGTGCAGTTTGGGGGACAAACACCTTTAAATCTTGCAAATGAATTAGAAGAAGCTGGAGTTAATATATTGGGAACTAGTCCTGAGAGTATAGACTTAGCAGAGGATAGAGAACGATTTAGGGGTGTTATGATAAAACTTGGGATTCCACAACCAATAAGTGGAACTGCAAGATCATTAAAAGGAGCATTAGAGATTGCAAAAAAGATTAAGTATCCATTAATGGTAAGGCCTTCATATGTTTTAGGTGGTAGGGGTATGGAAGTTGTTTATGATGATGAAATGCTTAGTGATTATGTAAATGCAGCTGTTGAAAGAGCTCCGGAAAAGCCAATACTTATTGATAAATTTCTTGAGAATGCAATAGAAGCAGAGGTTGATGCAATTTCAGATGGAGAAGATGTAGTTATTCCGAGTGTTATGGAGCACATAGAGTTAGCTGGAATTCATTCCGGAGACAGTGCGTGTTCAATACCTCCAAGAACTATTTCAGAGAAAAATATCAAAACCATGGAAGAATATACTAAAAGGATTGCAATAGAGTTAAAGGTTGTTGGGCTTATGAATATGCAATATGCTATAGCTAATGATAAGGTATATGTGCTGGAAGCAAATCCTCGTGCATCAAGGACTGTTCCATTGGTATCTAAGGTAACAAATGTTTCAATGGCAAAGATAGCAACCCAGGTTATGTTAGGAAAAAAACTAAAGGATATGAATATTAAGAAAAAGAAATATTCTCATGTTGGTATTAAAGAAGCAGTTTTTCCATTCAACATGTTCCCTGAAGTAGATCCTATCTTAGGGCCTGAAATGAGGTCAACAGGAGAAGTTTTAGGAATGGCAGATTCATTTGGATTAGCATTCTTTAAGGCGCAGGATGCTGCAAAACAAAGGTTGCCAATAAAAGGGACTGCATTGATTACAGTGGCACCAAAAGATCAGGGAGAAACTATTCTTGGTGCAGCAAAAATTTTGGCAGAGATAGGCTTTAAATTAATAGCTACAGAAGGAACAAAAGAGTTTCTTGAAAACAAAGGAATAAAAGTGGAGTTGATTAAGAAGCTGCACGAAGGCAAGCCAAATATTATTGATGCTATAGAAAACAAAGAAATAAACCTTATAATAAATACCCCTATTGGCAAGGAAAGCAAGCATGATGATTCATACATCAGGAAAGCAGCAATTAAACATAGAATTTCTTACATAACTACGCCGGCAGCTGCAAAGGCTACTGCAGAAGGCATTAAAGCATATATAGGGCAGAAAGGAGCAACCATAAAATCCCTGCAGGAGTATCATGCAGGGATTAGTGAAATATCTGAAGATTAAACAATGGGGAGGGTATGAGTGATTATCTTGTTTGTTGAAGAGCATTCATAACAATAGTATTGTCAACATGAGTAGCGTACTCCCCGTCAAAAGGGTGCATCTCGCCAATTCCTGTTGGCAGCACATATCTTGCTTGTCCGTTCTTGGCTTTCTTGTCTCTGGAGGTAAAACCAATGATTGCCCCGCTAAAAATTTCTTTAGGAATTGCTGTTGTCAATCTATATCTTTCAAATAATTCATCCAGCCTTTGTAAATGATTTTCAGTGAATCCAGTATTAAGCTCTATTGCAATTCTGCCTGCGGCCATCATACCAATAGCAATAGCCTCACCATGCAGCAAATAATAATCAATTTCCCTTTTTTCATACAATTGTAAACTTAACATTTCTATTGCATGACCTATAGTGTGGCCGTAATTTAATATTCTTCTTAATCCTTTTTCATTTGGGTCCTTCTCGACAATTTGGCCTTTAATTCTGCAGTTTTGTTTTGCAATATATAACAAAGAGTCTAAATCCTTTTTTAATATTAAATCACTATTTTGTTCCAAATAGTTCAGTAATTCTTCATCCAGAATTACTCCATGTTTAATCATTTCAGCAATCCCTGATCTGTAATCTCTTATCGGTTGTGTTGTTGGAGTTGCAACATCAATGAAAACCCCATCTGGATTAATTATTTTTCCGACTAAATTCTTTCCATATGGTGTATCAACAGCAGTTTTTCCACCTACTGAGGAATCAACCTGAGCAAGAAGTGTTGTTGGCAACTGAAATGTAGGATTATTGAGCATTGCACCCGTAAAACCTGCAATATCTCCAGTAACTCCGCCACCTAAAGCAAGAATTGGGCTTTGTGAATAACCTGCTTTAAACATTTCCTCAATTATATGCTCACAAGTACTAAAATTCTTATTTTCCTCTCCTGCTTCAAAAGAGAATATTTCAGCTTCAATACCTGCATCAGCAAGCTTTTGTTTTAAAGAATCAGCATATAATCCTTTAACATTTGAATCTGTAATTATTGCATATTTTTTACCCTTTAAGTCTTCAGCAATCTGAGTGAACATATCATTTCCGAAAATAATATCATAAGAATCATCCTTTGTGGTTAAGTTTTCGTAGTGTTCACTGGGCTTTTTTCCTGGTACATATGTTTTTTTTGGTGATACATCTGCTTTTAGTACTGCTTTTCCATTTGTCGAACTAATTCGGCAATCACCACACAAACCAAGTGTATCTGAATCTTTATCTATGCTGACTAACATCAAAGGTACGCCTCTATTGAAATATGCAGCAACAAATCCTGCTATTGTATTATCTCCTAAAGACCAATTATCGTTTTCTAAAGATATCACAGCAGAGTCACGTCCACAGCCATCTTTAGACATTTCTCCCATTATCCTTAATGCTTCACCAGATGATTTTGCAGAAGATACATACACTTCTGATTTAATTCCCGCAGATTTTAATAAGTCATTTAGATTTTGAGCATCCTGCTCAGTCTCAGAATTAGTAATAATAGCATATCTGGAACCCATCGGTGATTTTGTTAAGTCTTTAGTAATTAGAGGGAATAAATTCCTACTCCAAATTGCATCAGTAGATTCATCAACTACTCTCTCAAGATTTATCCTCATACTATTTTCATTTATGATGACCATACCTCGAGGTAATGCAGGACATTTTATAAATCTTAGTCCATAAACCCAAACACTTATTTGTGTATATTCAAAATAGAAGATTAAAGAATGGGAAGGGTATGATTGAAGTTATTTTTCTTTAATAAAACTCGCAACCGCCTTTCACTGTGTCTTCAACAAAATTACTAATTGTTTCATTATTCCCTAGATACTGCATGAATGTAACACCGCTCAATACTAAATCAAAAGCAGCTGGAGCAAGGTATTGAAGCTTTTGCTCAGATAATGCATAAACAGTATTTCCAATTGATGAGGCTGCAAATGCTGCACTAGCTGTTAAGAAACCTTTTCCATGGGTCTCGTTTTTTTTAAAACCATTAAATGATTCATAACCGAGAGCAACTGCACTAAGCGATAAAGCATACTGGGATACTGGGTCCACTGCAAAAGGAACTCTTGCTGCTGTCAGTAAAGCCATAAGCCCGCCCACAACACCATTTGTTTCTTTAAGTTCCATTTTTATCTCAGTTTAATTTTAATATGTAATTATGGGCAATTTATAAATGTTCTTATTTCTTACCCCTATAGAATAATTAAAAATTTCTGATATTTAAACCCAAACACTTATAAAACAATAATTAATTCTTATTTTTGGTGATAACATGGCATTTGACAAGAATTTAGATAAAGAGATATTTTCAGAAACAAAAGAATTTGAGACATCAAAGATTAAAGTAGGCGTTTATTCCTACAATGATGGTGAGAAGAAACTGCAGATTTCCAGGGAAAATCTTAATCAGGAAAATGCCCAATGGAAGTTTTCTAAATTAGGAAGAATGTTCAAAGATGAAGCTGAAGCAGTTATTCCGATGATGCAGAAAGCTTTGGAACATATGTGATTTTTCTTTTTTATATACTTTATATGCAAAAAATTTAAATATAACCTATACTATTAGGGTTTTTATCAGACATAAAAATGGCACACATGAATCATATGGGATATTGTACTTATGCATTTCTAGGTAGAGTGTGCTACTTCATTGTTTAACTAACGTCTGATGTTCTTTCTAAAAAATCTGTAAGGACATCAGAGTTCTCTATAAAAAATTAATATGAGGTGAAAAAAATGTTGGAGTTGAAAAACAAAAACACAGAAGAAATGGAAAGCATAAATACAGAAGATAAGATGGAAGAGTTTAAGGACAAGTAAGATGGATATAACTCTTAAATTCAAAGCATATTGTAGTCCTATTGGATACTGTAGATCTGCAAACATGCAATTTATAAATTACGGTCATAATACTGGATACTATAGTTTAGTTGTTCTTGTTCTGGTCGTGCTAGTGCACGCTCTCATTGTTTAATTCTGATGTTCTTTAGTGGAAATTGCAAGGACATCAGAGTTCTCTATAAAAATTCTACAAAAATGATGAAAAAACAAAACGGAGGATGTAAAAAATGGAAAGATTGGAAGACTTGGCAAACAAACATGAAAGAACCGGTGCTGAAATACTTGTAGATACATTAAATGAATCAAACGTTGAATACATCTTCGGGCATACAGGAGGGGCTATAATCTCTATTCATGATGAATTAGGCCACAGGTATGCAAACGGGTTAAAGGCTCCTAAATTTATCTTATGCGTGCAAGAAGGAGCAGCAGGGCATATGGCAGAAGGTTATGCTGCTGCAAGCGGCAAGGTAGGGGTAGCTTTAGCAACATCAGGTCCAGGAGCAACAAATCTAGTAACACCTATTGCAGACAGTTATATGGATTCCAGGAGTGTTGTATTTATTACCGGCCAGGTTGATAAAAGATTGTTAGGCACTGATGCTTTTCAGGAAGTTGATATTGTGGGGATAACTACCCCAATAACAAAACATAACTATCTTATCGAGGAAGCGGATGATATTGGATGGACAGTAAGACAGGCTTTCCATTTATCTTCAACTGGCAGACCAGGGCCTATTGTAATAGACATCTGCAAGAATGCATTGGCTGAAAAATCTAAAAACAGCCATGAAGAAAGAAACATGCCTGGATATAATCCTTATGTTAGATTAGATGAAGAAGCCTCGGATAGATTACTTGAAGATTTGGTTAAACATGAAAGACCAGTGATATTAGCAGGAGGCGGTGTAATTAACAGCGGAGCAGCTGAAGAATTGCGCGAATTTGCAGAAAAATATAACATACCTGTAGCATCAACTTTTAAGGCTTTGGGGGTAATGCCTTATAGCCATGATTTAGCCTTAGGCATGCCTGGAATGCATGGAACAATCCCTGCAAATTATGCTTTAAGAGACGCTGATTTTATTTTAGCTATCGGAACCAGGTTTGATGATAGGGTTGCTGTCAAAGATTTTGGAAAAGGCAAGAGGATAGCGCATATTGACCTGGATGCTGCTGAGATTAATAAGATCATCCATGCACACCATGAAATTAATGCTGATGCCAAGGATTTTTTAGAATATGCTCTAAGCTACTCCTCAAACCCTAATAGCATCTCAGGCTGGAATGGACAAATCAAAGAATGGAAAGAAGAATATCCTTTGAAATATTGTAATGACGGCAGTGTAAAACCCCAATATGCAATTCAGCATATATCAGGATTAGCAGAAGATGATGCAATAGTTACAACAGGAGTTGGCCAGCACCAGATGTGGACTGCATTGTATTTCGATTTTAATAGCCCTGACCAATTGATAAGTTCTGGCGGTTTGGGCACAATGGGTTTTGGATTGCCTGCTGCAATAGGGGCTTACTTTGCAAAGCCTGACAATCAGGTTATTTGTATTGATGGGGATGGAAGCTTTAAGATGAATATGCAGGAATTAGAAGTGATTGACAAGTATAAGATGCCTATAAAGATTTTTGTTATTAACAACGGCAGTTTGGGTATGGTGGACCAATGGCAGAATGGCTTTTTTAGAGGGTACAATCAGGATACCCACTTAAATAGAAACAGCCCAAATATTTTGGGATTAAGCCATGTCTATGAAAACATAGAAACGTCCAGGGTAACAACAAATGAAGAATTGGCTCCGAAAATAAAGGATGCCTTGCAGTCCAAAAAACCTTACATAGTTGATATATGGGTTGATCCAGAAGATGTTCTTCCAATGATACCTCCTGGTGGAACACTTAATGATTCAATTAAGTGAAAAACTTTAAAAACTTCGCAGTTTATTCAGCTTTAAAACTAAAAAGGTGGTTGTTATACTAATATGCGGTATTGATGAATCAGGCAGAGGCCCGGTTGTAGGGCCGTTAGTAATGTGCGGCTTGCTGGTAAAAGAGGAGGATGAAAAGGAATTAATTAAATTAGAAGTCAAAGACTCTAAATTGCTTACAAAAGCCAGGAGAGAGTATTTATTTGACAAGATAAAGGATATTTCTTACAAAGCTGAGATTATTGTAATATACCCTGATGAGATAGATCATGCAGTCAATAACCATGATGGCTTGAACTTAAATAAGCTTGAAGCGCGCAAATCAGCTGAAATAATCAATTTATTGAAGCCTGACAAGGCAATTATTGATGCTCCCAGCAATAATGTAAAAAGCTATAAGGAATATTTATCAGGTTTTGTAAAAAAGAAAAACATTGAACTCGTACTTGAGCATAAAGCAGACCTTAATTATCCCATTGTAAGTGCTGCTTCTATACTTGCTAAAGTAACACGAGATGCAGAGATTGAAAAAATAAAGAAAAAAATAAAGATAGATTTTGGCTCTGGTTATATGGCAGACCCAAAGACTGTATCTTTTTTGGAGAAATACTATGAAAAATATCCTGATTTATTCAGGAAAAGCTGGATGCCTTACCAGAATATGATGAATAAAAAGTTTCAGAGCAAATTAGAGGATTTTTCCCAGTTCATAGAAAAAGTAGAGAAAAAAGACAAAAAAATCATTGAAAAACTAAAGAAACTTGAGGATTTTGGCTATAAATTCATTCCAACATCAACAGAGCATGAAAGTGTAAGGATGAAAGGCCCCTGCACTATTACATTGTATAAAAACGGTAAATTACTGATACAGGGCAAAGAAGAGCATAAAAAAACTGTTGCAAAGATGATTTCTTAAAGATGCGCAAACTTTAAAAACGAATATTGATTACCGGGTAGTATATGGGAGACGCACAATCAACTGCAGAAAAACGAATTGTAGCAGAACTAACAGATCTTGTAACTGGCGAGTTTAATCCTATAGGTGCATCTTTGAGAGCCATTACACATGCAAGAGCTAATCGGTTTGTACGAGGATCTAAGGAAACAGCCCGTGTTGCAGGGGAAATTGCAGATAGGATTTGGAAAAGCAAATTAGGTCGTCTAGAAAGGGAAGGACAAGGTCTAGTAGGACAAGACTCTTTTTATGAAGGCTTATTTGACAGTCTTTCTCAGATTCCAGAAAAAGAGAGATTACATGAAAGATATAGATACGCGGCTGTAGCATTGTATGAACAACAAACTGAATAATTTTATTTCTTATATGAGAATATGCTTTCCTAGCCTTTCCCAAAAAACTTTTCTGCTTCTTCTTCCATCTTTTCTAACCTATCATAGTAATCCGGGAATTCATTTAAGTGAGCTAAAGCAATCTTTCCGGTTATTATTGGGTCATCGTTAGTAACATTAGTGTTTGGGTCTACTGTACCATGCTCTAATTCAACATCCATTCCCATTCTAAATTGATTTACATCAAATTTGTCCCATTTAATGCCTATTTTTTCTCCAACTTCTTTTGCTTCCTGTTCTGTAAAGTGTTTATTTGATTCCATTTTAACACCTCAATCATTATGTTGATGCTTTGCGATATATAAATTATTGCTTATGTTTTTTAGTAAAAAACAGATATATAATTAGGTATATGGATATCATTATGGCAGCTGATAAGATTTGGCTTAAGTATCCATCTGCAATACCTGGAAAGAATAAGAACAGGTCAAGAATATTGAAATAGTTTAATTGGAGTATATCTAAATTAATGCCGGAATATAGCAAAAGAAGTGAGAAGTGCATAACTGCGCTTAAAAGCAGGAATTTTAAGAATGCATCAAGGTATCTGTTCTTTGCTATTTCCATAAATGGAGGGGATGTTTACCCTTTTTATAGTTTATTATAAATTGATTGGAATTGAGTTTAATAGATTTCACGGAGCAGGGTATGTAGTTTAAACAGGGAATTTTTCCCTAACTTTGAAAAAAATCAATTATTTAATACTACTGTAGAAATGTAACATTTAAAAAGTGTTATTTGTTTCTTACTATTATGAAAGCGGACTTCATTACTTTATCTGAATCTGGAAGTCAAAGTAAATTATGGATGCCATCAGTGCCTAGTCCCTTATTGTGGCCCACTATAGCTGCATTGACACCAAATCCAATAGAAATTGATGTTCAAGATGAACATTTTGCGCCTATATCCACAGAATCAGATTCAAATTTAGTAGCAATAAGTATTTTAAC
>SDBV01006120.1_pt1 | contig 16754 bp, 19 predicted proteins | sample 2277081 | NCBI WGS metagenome assembly SDBV01 (sample SAMN10402039, study PRJNA504765) | marine sediment metagenome | isolation source: marine sediment core GS10_PC15, 223 cmbsf | place: Arctic Ocean: Southern Knipovich Ridge | collected 2010 | reverse complement strand
GATAACAGAAACTATTGGAAGTGGAAGGGCCTTTGGTATGAGTTTTAATTATAAAGTTCAAGATGGGGCTTTTGGAATAGCTGATGCATTGAGTTTAGCAAAAGATGTAGCAAGACCTGATGACCAGATAGTGTGTATTTTGGGTGATAATGTATTTGATAACGAAAAAATAGATATAAGTTTTTCTACTGATTTTGATCAAGCGTATGTCTATCTTAAAAAAGTTTCTGCTCCTAAAAATTATGGTATTGCTCGTCTAGAAAATAACAAAATATTGGAAATAGTAGAGAAACCCACAGAGTTTGTTGGTGATTCGGCAGTAGTTGGGTTATATGTTTATCCTCATGATGTGTTTGATGTTATAGAGCATATAGAACCAAGTAGTCGCGGAGAGTTGGAAGTGACAGCGATAAATAATTTTTATATTAAAAATAATAGGTTGAATTATCGTATGGTTGAAGGTTATTGGGCGGACTGCGGAGGATCAATTCAGAGATATGCCGAAGCATCTATGTATGGAGCCAAAAAAGCCAATGTGTCTGAACAGGAAATAGACGATTTTAAAGCAATAGTTTTCGATGATAAATAAGCGTAAACCAATAAGACGGGAAGTAAGATGCTTGTACATGGCACTTTTGAAAAATAACAAGGGTGTGCGTGATTTACGAAAGATGATTGGGTTTTTTGATGAATATATCGATTTAAGAGATAGAGTGGTGCGTAGTGGTGATGTACCGCCTTCGGTGAGGGCAGGTTTAATATTTGCAATAAAAATGCCCAAATATTTGAAATGGGCGAAGAAATACTTGATTAAAGGTGAAAAGAAATGACTAAAATTTTAATAACAGGTTCAGCGGGATTCATATTCTCGAACTTCGTAATATACGCTCTTCAACATACTAACTGGGATTTAGTTTCGATAGACAAAATTACGAACTCGGGTTCTTTGTTGAATGTTCCGTACAAACACATGAGACGTCACAGGTTACACATAGGTGATATTTGTGATTATCATTTTGTGAGAAAAATATTTGAGATAGAGCAACCAGATATTGTTATTCATGGGGCAGCCGAAAGTGTTAGGGAGGACACTATTATTCCTTATATGGGTCCAAAGAAGATAGAACACTTGGAAATACAGGATATGTGGGGGCGTTTCTCAAAACGAAATAATATAGAGAAATGCGAAAATGGTTCTGAAGTAATAAATATGAATAGTGAGCAACAGAGAGCACTAACATGGAAAAATGGGTTTGGGCAATGGAGAAAGATTAAACAGATATCAAGACATAGATATAATGGAAAGATGATACATATGAGACAAAAATGGGGGGAAATAGACGTAACCCCAAATCATTGCATATATAATTCTAATATGGATATTGTTAATCCATCCCCAGATCAAGAACTATTATCAATAAGAAATATTAAAAGATCACATAGTGAAAAGACAAGTATTAGTAAATTTGGCGATTATGAATGGAAAACAAGTATAGATGATCTTTTATATATGATTGCTTTTTTTGTCTCGGAAGGTTGCACATCATTTAATAAGGCAAACGGATCGTATATAATTGATTTTTCTCAAAATGATATAAAAGATATAAACAGAATAAAAAACATAATGGAAGAAAATTTTAATATTAATACATATGTTTGTGAAAGAAAATGTAGTGCACTAAGAATATCAAATAAAAAATTATATAACACATTTATTAATGAATGCGGGAAATATTCTAATGGCAAACGTTTACCAGATTTTATATTTAAATTGGTTCCAGAATTAAAGAAAAAATTTATTGAATATTTGATATATTTTGATGGTCATAGCTATACAGAAACAAATAAAAAGTTCTGCACCAATAGTAGGTTGTTGGCGGCACAATTGTCAACACTGTTTTCTATGGTTAAACAAGATTATTCGTACAGTAGGAAAGAATTTGATAATGATAAATGGAATGATTCATATTGTTTTCAATTATCTGATATATATAATTTATTAAATAAATCTATTTATGAAGAATATGACTATTGCGGATGGGTTTATGATTTAGAAATAGATGATACACATAAGTTTGTATGCGGACTTGGTAATGTTATAGTTCATAATTCTCACGTGGACAATTCAATTGAAAATTCGCACGAGTTCATCACAACAAATATTGTTGGAACCCACAGTATGCTAGAAGCATCCTTAAATGCCTATCAACCAAAGTTATTTATAAATTTTAATACTGATGAAGAATATGGACACATTTTAGAAGGAGAATCGTTAGAAAGTGATGTATTAAATCCAAGAAATCCATACAGTGCTAGTAAAGCATCTGCAGATTTATTAGGGCAGTCATATTTTATAACACATAATGTTCCGATTATAAGCACAAGATGTTGTAATGTGTTTGGAAGTCGACAAAATAAGGAAAAATTAATACCAAAAGTTATTACAAATATATTAACTAATCAAAAAATACCTGTTTTTGGGTCGGGCATGCAGGTTCGCCAATGGATTTACACAAAAGATGTTTTTTTTGCCCTAAAGTGTATTATAGAAAAAGGAATTGTTGGAGAAATATACAATATATCATCAGGTGTAGAAAAAAACAATTTAGAGGTTATTAATTTTATATGTGATAGCCTTGGAAAGGGAAAAGATTTAATAGAATTTGTAGAAGACAGAAAGGGACACGATTTCAGATATGCTTTAAATTACGATAAAATTAAAAATATTGGTTGGGAACCAAAATATGGGTTTAATGAAGCACTTTTGCACACTATAAATTGGTTCAAAGTCAATGCATGGAGTTGGAAGTAGGGGAATTTTTAAATGACAAAAAAGCTTGGAGAGAAAATGCGTTCCTGTCCTCATTGGTCTGCGGACGGCGTTCACTATGGATCTTGTTGGAAAGAGAATGATGAACGCTATTGTGGTAAAGAATGTGCTTGTGATTGTCACAAGCCAGGGTGGAAAATGAATCCTCAAAAATATAAACTATTGTTAACTGGTGGGAGTGGCATGCTTGCAACAGAATTACAAGAAACTTCTGTACAGCATGGAATAGAATATGTTCCGATAAACAGAGATGATGTTGATATTACACATGTTGGGGATATGTGGTGGCATTGTCGCAGGTTTGTAAAAGATCTGGGAATACACGGAGTAGTTCATGCTGCAGCCTATACTAATGTCCCGAAATCAGAAATAGAAAGAGAAAGAGTAATAGATGTAAACATCAATGGAACTAAAAATGTAGTTAGAGGTTTCTGTTGGCCTCTTGATATCCCAATGATTTATATTTCTACGGACTATATCTACCCAGGAACCGAAGGAAACTACAAAGAAACTGATAGAACACAACCTATTAATTTTTATTCTCTAACCAAACTTGCTGGTGAAGCTTTTGTAACTGGACCAGACGACCTTATTATCCGTACTAGCTTTAAACCAAAGACACCTTGGCGGCACCCAAAAGCATTTGATGATTTATTTACATCGGCAGATTATGTTGATGTGATTGCGGATAAGATAAACTTTTTAATATCTCAACGAGCAACAGGCATATACAATGTAGGTACAGAACGAAAAACAGTGTATGAATTAGCACGAAGAAGAAATACAGAAGTCAAACCAATGTCTAGGGAAGAGATAACTGATGTATATTTACCAAAGGATACATCAATGAATCTTGATAAATATAATAAGTTTTACAATGAAAAAATTATGTAACGGAGGATAATGAAATGCCAAAAAATGATGAAGATCGCGTCGTGGTTATTGATGTGGATGGTAAACCAAAAAAGATTAGTAAACGCGAAGTGGCAAAAGAGAATGAAAAGCTTGAACAAGCACTCAAAGAGAAAAAAACAAAACTAAAAACACGCAAAAAACAAAAAACGGAGGAATCTAAAATGCCAGTAATGTTAGTTGAACAACAAGACAGAAGTATTAATATCGGAGTTGTTGGTGTGGGACAGTGCGGATCAAAACTCGCTGAGGAGTTTTATAATCGAGGCTATAACACAGTGGTTATTAACACCGCACTTCAAGATCTAAAGCCTATCAAAATTCCAGAGGGGCAAAAGTTGTTTTTAGACTACTCACTTGGCGGGGCAGCTAAAGACCTTGATACTGGACAAGCAGCTGTAGAAACATATTCTGGTGCAGTTGTTAAGCATCTTAAGGATAACTTTGAAGATTGCGAAATTTTATTATTAGCAACATCTGGTGGAGGCGGAACAGGTAGTGGTTCTGCCGAAGTAATGGTTGAGCTTATGGCCGGATTAGATAAGCCAATATCAGTATTGTATGTGTTACCACTTGGCAGCGAAGATACATTGGCGAAGCATAACGCAATACAAACATTGGCGAAACTTGCTAAATTAGCCAAGAGCGATGTCATCAATTCACTTATAGTTGTCGATAATGCGAAAATAGAGCTGATGTTCCCAGGTCATTCGATGGCGGGTTTCTGGAAAGTTGCTAATGAAGCAATTGTTGAGCCATTGCATTTGTTCAATAAGCTATCAGCAAATCCTTCGGAATATACATCTCTAGATCCTATGGACTTTTCGAGAATCTTTATTGGCACCGGAGATTGCTTATTGTATGGATTAATCGAAGTCGAAGATTATTTAGAGGACGAAGCAATTGCTGAAGCAATGGTTACCAATTTAGAAACTGGTCTGCTTTCAACTGATTTTGATTTAGCACAAACTCGTTCAGCAGGTATTATTATCACAGGAAGCAAGGAAGTGTTAGAAAAAGTTCCAGCGACCAATATCGAATATGGATTCGCAATGGTAAATAAACTTTGTAATGATGGAACTCGTGTATTTCGTGGCGTTTATGAAATTCCAAGCAAGGATAATGTTCTTAGAATTTACAGTTTTTTTAGTGGACTTGGACTACCAGAAGAGCGAGTCTCTGAATTAAAAGCTGAAGCAGAAAAGCACATGGCTATCTTAAACAAAAAAGAAGATAGTCGTGCGACGTCGATGTTGGTTGATATTGGTAAAACAAAAACAACAAGCGCAGTCGATGTATTGCATAAGAAAATTAAGAGCAAACACTCTGCAATGGGCAAATTAAAGAAAAATGCTAAATCTGTTATTGATAGACGCAGGCGATAAAATGAGCGTAATTGAAAAATTGTATTATGATGCTATGGTTGCCCGCTTATCTGGTATATCACCAAAAGAAGTAGATTTGTTTTATTGGGAAGATGAAGATTTTTGTGTTTTTGTTACCGTAGAGCTTTTACCTGGGGACCGATGTATAGTTCGCAACTATTATAGTGGTACTAATAATTTACAATGGGAGAACAGATATAAAAAATGTAAGCTAGATGGGATATCAATGGGATGGAGAGAAGATGGAACAATACAAAACAAGTATAGATATAAAGATGGCGAGTTTATAGAAAGTCTTTTTCAGAGGTAAAGGTGAAATAAAATGAAAATAAGAAATGGTTTTGTAAGCAATAGTAGTAGCTCAAGTTTTGTTATAGAAAAGAAGTATTTAACCAAAATACAAATGTTATTAATAAGAAATCATTTTGATATCGGAAAGATGTTAGATAATCAGACTGAAGATTACATAGAAGGTGAGTTTTTTGAGGAAGGTTATGAGCCAGACATATTTATTTATCTTGATGGTTGCCAAGACGCATGGGATATAGGGGAAGACGATTTGACTATCGAGGGCTCAACCTGGATGGACAATTTTAGCATGAGAAAATTTATGCGATTAATAGATGTTGATTGCGAAAATGTTAAATGGACAGATGGTTAATAAGGTTTCGTATTATTTCAATTTTCTACTAATATTTTTGTATATTAGTGGAGGACAATTATGACCAAGACACAGTATGATAAAATATATGTGCTTTTTAAGGATCTGAATAAAGATGTTTATGATTGGGTTCTTTTAAAGGCACAAGAAGGTGATTTAAGTAGAAGTAGTTTTATCCTCCAATGTTTAAAAAAGATTAAAAAAATGGAGGAGAATGATAATGGGGAAAAGTCTGGGATATGAATATGTTAAAAAAGTTATAGGAGAAAGAGGCGGTGAAATTTTGTCATCTTATACTAGTGCCAAAGTGCCTATAAAAATAAGATGTTCTAATGGTCATATTTTTTATCCCCGTTTTTCAACTATACAAAAGGGCACTTGGTGTAGAGAATGCTTTTTTGATAAACGCAGAAAAGACATACATGAGGTAGTGTCGGAAATAGAAAAACGAGGTGGTAAGTTATTAAGCGATAATTATGTAAATACTAAAACAAAAATATCTGTTCAGTGTAAGATTGGACATATATGGTTGACTACATTTAGCAGGATTCATGTTGGTGGTTGGTGCCCAAAGTGTGCAACACACAATGTAGCAAATTTAAACAGAAAATACAGTGAAAAATATGTTAAAAATTATTTTAATGACATTGGTTGGGTTTTGCTATCGAGATATAAAAATGTTAATGAATATATTAATATTAAATGTACGAAATGTAATTGGAAATGGAAAACAAGATTTAGCAAAATTCTTGCTGGAAGTAGATGTAAAAGATGCTCAAGCACAACTAATAGTATAAGTAAAGCTAATAAAATTGCAAAAAGTAAAGGTGGGAAATGTCTTTCAGAAAAATACATAAATATTAAAACCAAAATGACATGGGAATGTAAAAATGGTCATATTTGGATGGCAAGATTTGCAGATATAAAAAGAGGTTCATGGTGCCCTAGGTGTAGAATATTTAGGACTCAAATAGAATTAGCAAATATAATTAAAAAATTATTAAAAACAAAAATACATGAAAATTATAAAGGATTTGATTGGTTAAAAAACAAAGAAACTGATTATAGAATGGAAATAGATATTTGGATTCCTCGGTTAAAGTTGGCAATTGAGTATGATGGAGAACAACATTTTATGCCAGTTAGTTTCGGCGGGCCCAAACATTTGACACAAGATAATTTTATTAAAACAATTAAAAGAGATAAGTTGAAAAATAAATTAATAAAAAAATCCAACGATATTAAATATTTTATTCGGTTTAATTATAAAGAACCAATAACAAAAGAATATGTGTTAGAAAAATTAATTAAAGATGGAATTCCTGTGAATGATTAAAATAACTAGAAATAACATATATTGCAAGATTACTGGGCTTCTGGATCCAAATGTGATAATCAAACTGGATCAAGCACTTTCTTATCGTCTAAACGGATATATGTTTTTGCCATCTTATAGGCGTGGGACCTGGGATGGAAGAAATAGGTTATTTAGAAAACGATCAAATGGATATTTTTTCTTATCTGGTTTTTTTTCAAAAGTAGAAGTAATATTAAAAAGTAATTACCAAGATTACGAAATAATTGATGAAAGAAAAGAAGTTAAGTTTGGCAAGAAAATTAAAACAAAAAATATAGAAACAAGGGAGTATCAGCAAAGAATTCTCGAAGCATGTTTGAAAGAAAAGAGCGGTGTGGTGGCGGCTGCGACAGGGAGCGGAAAATCGATTAGTATTTTACAACTTATAGCAAACACAAATGTTAAAACTATAATTTATGTTATCGGGGTTGATTTGTTATATCAATTACATCAAACTATTGAAAATACCTTGGGAATTAAGATTGGTATTATAGGGGATGGAAAAGTAGATATAAAAAGAAAGATAAATATTTGTACTATATGGACAGCAGCAACGGCACTCGGAAAAAAATATGTTCCATTAAATGATGAGGATGCATCAAAAAAAGAAAAATTAAAAAACGAAAATAAATCAAAAATAGTAAAAGCAATTAGAGAAGCAGAAATGGTATTATACGACGAGTGTCAGATGATTGCTTGTCGAACTATACAAGAAATAAATTCAGAGAGTATTGGTGCATATTATAAATTCGGATTTTCAGGCAGTCCGTGGAGAGATAGTGGAGATGACCTATTGATTGAAGGAGTTGTTGGAAAAAATATTATAGAAGTCACTTCATCAGAACTAATAAAAAAAGGATTTCTTGTAGAACCTATCATTCATTTTATAGCCGTTCCAAAGATGGATAAATTATCAGACAATTATCAATCTATATACAAGCAATATGTAGTTGATAACGAAGTTCGAAACGAATTGATAATTAAAGCAACTAATAAACTTATTGACTCTGGACGAAAAATTTTAATTTTGGTAAAAAATATTAAACATGGGAAAATTTTACTTAACGAATTAGAACAAAACAGTGTAGTATACTTCCTGAGAGGAGAAATTAGCTCAGAGGAAAGAAACCAGGTAAAAGAAGATTTTATTAATGGAAATATTGATATTATTATTGCGACAGCCATTTATGATATGGGAATAGATATAAAAAACCTTGATGCTCTCGTGCTTTGTGGATCGGGCAAATCTAGTGTTCGAACAATTCAAAGACTAGGTAGAGTCTTAAGACCTTATCCAGGCAAAAAGAACGCAATTGTAATAGACATGCTTGATAATTGTAAATATTTAACCCAACATGCAATCAAAAGACTTGAAACTTATCGCACAGAAGCCGGCTTCAAGATAAAACTTCCAAAAAGAAAGGATGTAAGTAATGGCTCAAGCAAAAAAACGAAAAAAAAGAAGAAGGGTGAGCGATTGTCGCCAAAAAAACCAACAGGGAAAATGTCCTGGTAAATATTTATTGACTTATGAAAGCAATGCCCCTATTTTTACATGTGATACATGCGGCAGCAAAGAGCTTACTTGGCAGAAATTTTATAATGAATATCTGCAATTATTTAACAAAAAAGAAAAATGGGACAATAAGAAAGACCAAGTGAGCTGTATTATTGGGTTCTTTTGTTACATGTACAAAGATTTTTATGGCATAGAGTATGTGTTCGTCCCAAATAATCCCAACCCTTTCGGATCTAAAGAATGCAAAGATTCATGGTCTCTTTTGGCCGCATTTAATGGTAATGCGCATTCTGTAAGAAAATATCTTTATTGGCTTTTTAAAAAAGGATTAAATAGAAAGGCAACCATAACTAGTTTTGGTTATGTAAATACTCCCGCACTAATACGGAAATATAATTTATATCATAAGAAAAAGAACATTCTTACTCGTGCATCAAAACTCCCAAATAAGTTTGTTGATTGGTGTCAACAAAATACACCAGAAATATTTAAACACTATGCATTAGAAACAATGAATGATCTTGGTGCTCTTTTAAGTTACACTGTATGTTATGACGAAACTATTAGTTCAGATGGTATGGAACGTCAAGCATTAGTGAAGGCTAAAGAGTGCAATTTAATTAGGAATGACAAATTGAACATTGGAGAGTAGAATGCGTAAAATAATTGGAAATGAAATTTTTGTATTTTTGAAAACATCCAGCGGAGATGTTTGGGATTTTTCTGGTTTATTGATAGATGTGACAGAAGAAAGTTTGTATATACGCGGAGATATTAGCGACCCCCGTATTTACATAGTTCCAAGAAACAATGTAGATTACTGTATAACTGACGAGATGCCATCAGCGGAACGTACGGTAGTAGCTAAAAATTCGCAACCAGAATCAATAGTGGCTGAACAATCACAACAGCCTAGCACACTGGAAGTTTACATTAATAAAGAAAAAGTTACAAGTATTCCAGTTCCGCCTACTTTTAATCTAATGGCATGGCATGATGGAATTATGCGTGTTATTATGGGGAATCCAGATGTAAAGAGCCTGCTCGCGGGAAAAAAACAGAAATCACTTGAATATTATCCTGGAGAGGTGTATATAGATATTGAGGACGGTTACGCACCAGAGAGTTGTCCAAATTCGACTGACACACCAAATACTTTTGTAATGGGCGAGGGCGGAGATCCAGCAACTGATTTTATGAATCCTTTACAAATGGTAACGCGTTTGCAAAATACAACCAAAGAAAAAGGTAAAAAGGATGAAAACAAAGAAACATAAATGTAAGTATTGCGGTAAAGTGATTGTTGGTGTTGTTAAACTGATTACTTATCGAAAAAAAATAGGACAGAAGTCTATTAATGTCGTAGAATTGTATGATGAAAAGTGTTTTTTAATTAAAAACAAAGAAAGAGCATTAAATGAGCTTAACAAGAAAAAAAGAACTTGTAAAAGAAAAAGTTGTAAGAAGTCACGGATGTAGAGGTGCTTGCATTCGGTGCACAAAAGTACATCGACTTATCGATAAAATGGCAGAATCCAATATTCCGATTGGATATTGGTTTCTTAATATGAAAGAGTTCAAAGGTGCACCTAAACTCAAAGAAATTGTAGATGATTATATTACTACAATATCAGATAAGTATATGGATGGTAATTCTATTTGTTTCGCGGGAAATCAAGGAACTGGTAAAACAATGTCGTCTATTTGTATATTGAAAGAGGCCATTAAAAAGGGTTTTTCAGCCCACTACATAACTGCATCTGATATATTGAACGAAGCAACAGATTCTCGCCATAGTTACAATTTGAAAGCATTATTACGAGATATTGATTTTCTCGTTATCGATGAGCTAGATTCGAGATTTTTTTCTAGCGATAACGCAAAAGAATTGTTTAGTGGAATATATGAGAATATATTTAGATTTAGATCTCATAATACACTTCCAACTATTATGTGTACGAACGAAACTGATGGTATATTGAGCGTTTTTCATGGACAATCGGTGCAGGCTATTAATTCTTTAAATAAACAATATCTTACAATTTATCCAGTAGTTGGTCCCGATTTTAGAAAGCAACAGGTAAAACATGCAAGCTAATTTAAGTTTAGATCGTACAATGTTGGCATATGCGTTGCATAGCAAGCAATTTGCAATGGAATTGTCCAATTTCATTACATACGAGTATTTTCAAACAAGAATACAATGGTTGTACAAAGCCATTATTAATCACTTCACTGATCCAAAATTCAAAGAGATTCCAACCGTAACAATTATCGAAGAATATCTGAAAAAGAATTATTCGCAATCCAAGTTTATCGAGGAAGGAATAGAACTCTTTAAGGATATTGGGAATATAGAGATAAAACCCACAGAATTTACTTGGCACCTTGATAAGTTTAAAAAGAGATACAATGACCAAGTCCAGAGGTCGTGTGCCTCTAGAATGATAAAACTTATCAAAGGTGGTGATGGTGGTGATGATCGTATTGAAGAAGTTAATAAAATAATGCGAGATTCAATTGTCACTGTTGATTCAATTTATAGACGAGAGGCCTATAATGAAGGACCATTGAGTCAGAGTGCGAGAGATAGAGTTAAGTATTATAAAGAAGTTGAGGCTAACCCAGATATTGCTAAAGGCGTGATGACTGGGCTAACTGAATTAGACAGAATTGGTAATGGTTTGCATCCTGGCGAACTTATGCTTATTGGTGGATCGACTGGTACTGGTAAGTCTATTTTGATGCACAACATAGCCATAAACGCTTATATTGGTAAACATGATCCTTTAGAGCCTGCGCCTACCAAGCTAGAAGATGTTATCGGCGGACACAATGTATTGTATTTTTCATTGGAGATGCCAAAAGAAGTCCAGGAAAGAAGACTCGATGCTTGTTTATCTGATGTGATAGCTAATGAAATTCGTGATGGTAAGTTAAATGACGAAGATAAGTCTAAATACTTCAAAGCTCTTAAGTTTCAAGCAAACTATCCAAAGGTATTTCATATCGTAGATATGGCGAGAGGTGTAACTGTTCGCGAGGTAGAACTTAAATATGTTGAAAAGTGCGAAGAGTACGGTATAAAGTTTGGTTTGGTGGTGATAGATTATCTCGGGTTAATGAGACCAGGCACTGACCAAAAATCTGATTGGCTTGATTTAGGATTTATATCAGCAGAGTTGCACGAGTTCGGGAGAGAATATAAGGTTCCCAATATTAGTGCGGTACAACTTAATAGACCAAAAGATCCGAATAAGCCACAGCATTCGACAGACCGCATTGCTCGTAGTAATATGATTCCAGATAATGCCAATATAATTCTTCAAATAGCGAATCGTGGCGACGATGAACACACAAGATTGGATATGCCAATTCATATCATAAAAATGCGCGACGGTGAAAAGGGATCACTTGTACTAGCAAAAGATTTCCCTAAAATGAAGGTCATTGATATGATAGATGTAACGTTTGCAGATGGAGATGACGATGATATCATATGATCGAAAAGTTGGACAAATTATTAGGATAGAGTGGGATAAAGAAACTGGCGATGTGCGTGTTGTAATGGATATCACTGATCCAGCTTTCAAATCTCATATTTTGCATAATAAGGATTTCCAAGATATTTTAACAATAAGGGGCAAAGATGTTATTGTCGTGGCGAGCAAAATGGAAAGAGACTGAAGCAAAATTAATACAGAAAAAATTATTGATTTTTGATTTAGATGGAACTTTGAGTAAAAGCAAAACACATTTGCAACAGGATATGGCTAATATTTTGTCTATTTTATTATGGAAATATGATATTGTGGTGATATCTGGTTGTAGTTATGAACAAATGCTGGAACAATTCATAAAACCACTTTTTTTGGATCATATCGCAGTTAACGAATGTGCGTCTCGCTTACATCTACTTCCTATGTCTGGAACAAGTTATTATGGGTATAGTAAGGCAGAGCACAGATTTAAGCCAGTATATCAGGATAGTATGTCTTTAAGAGAGAAGGCGCAAATACTCAATGCGTTTGATGAAGCACTTGATGCAAGCCTTATTGTGTTGCCAAAACCATATGGGGATGTTGAAGAAGATCGTGGAAGCCAGGTTACTTTTTCATTGTTAGGACAGAAGGCACCACTGAATGAAAAAGAACAATTTGATCCAGACGCTAGACTAAGACATAGAATTTGTGATGAAATGTTTGGCAAACTTGATGGATTTTTTGAAATTAGAATAGGCGGAACAACATCCATTGATGTAACACATGAAGGTATGGATAAAGCATACGGAATAATGCGTCTATTAAAAATTATCAATAAATCTGAGAAAGATACCGTGTTTGTTGGCGATTCTTTATTTGACGGCGGGAATGATGCGTCAGTCAAAAAGACAAAAATTGATTGTATGGAAGTCGATGATGAAAAAGAAACACTAAAGATGCTAACTATGTTGGCTGAAAAGATGCTATTAAATAAATTGGAGAATAAATAATGCCATTATTTACATTTAAGTGTACAGAATGCGAACATTTTATGGAAAAATTTTTACATAATGTAGAAGAATATGAGACTATATGTGAAGAGTGCGGAAGTATTGAGTGTGAAAGACAATTTTCACTTTGTGGTAATAGAGTGTGGCTTGACGCTAAAGACATGTATAGTCAAAAAATCGCACCAGATGCCAAGAGGATTATGGATAAAATGAGCAAAGGAAATAGTAATGATTTTTCTGACATTTATGGCGATAAATAGTTAAGAATATTAATTGATTCGTGTACAATATAAGTATGGACACTTTTTATAAAGGAGCATTTTTAGCATGGACAAAGTAATTGAGGGAGACAAAAGTATGAGTACTGATGTACTAGAAGAAAAAAATATCTTTTCAGATATTGAAGAATATACTAAAAACATTGATACAAAAGAGTGGAATGGTTCGATAAAAGATTATATTCCTATGGTTCAGAAGAATCCCAAGCTTGGACAGCTTTCTCATTCTCGTGTTCTTGATATGATCGAGAGCGCTGGCATTGAGTTCGGGGAAAAAGATGTAAATAAACTTAATCCAAGGTATAATTTTTTTGATAAAGATTTGTTTGGTGTGCATAGACCACTTGGAAAAATAGTTAAGTATTTGAAAGCTGCCGCTTCTGGGTCACAAGTTGGACGACGTATTCTTCTTTTGTACGGACCAACTAGTTCTGGAAAAAGCCAATTGGCTACTTTATTGAAAAATGGATTAGAAGAGTTTACGCGTACAGAGGAAGGAGCCATTTATGCTATCGCAGATTGTCCTATTCATCAGAATCCACTTGATGTAGTTCCACATGCGTTGAGAACAAAGTTTAGAGAGGATTATGGCATTAAGATTGATCCATTGGCACGTCCATGTCCAGTGTGTCAGTTTAATCTTGGAGATAAGTATAAAGATAATTGGTTGTCAATGCCAGTTAAGCGAATATTCTTATCAGAAACAAATCGTATTGGTATTGGAACTTTTTTACCTGGTGATGTAAAATCGCAAAGTATTACAGAACTTGTTGGATCTGTAGATTTTAGTAAACTCGGAGAGTTTGGTATTGAATCTGATCCACGAGCTTATAAGTTTGATGGAGAACTTAATGTTGCAAATCGCGGCATTATGGAAATGATTGAGATGCTTAAGGTCGATCCTAAGTTCTTATATGTATTGCTTACTTTGGCACAAGAAAAGACAATCAAGACTGAACGGTTTCCATTGATTTATGCGGATGAATTTATCTTATCACATAGCAATGAAACCGAGTACCGTCGTTTCTTGGGAGACAAAAAGCTGGAAGCTTTGCATGATCGTATCATTGTATGCAAATTTCCGTATAATTTAATTCTTAATGAAGAAGTCAAAATTTATGATAAATTGGTTGCCGAAGCAGATTTCGGAGATGTACATATTGCTCCATTGACATTGAAAGTTGGTTCAATGTTTGCTGTTCTTACTCGACTCGAACCAGGTAAAGATCAGAATTTAACATTGCTTAAAAAGTTACAGCTTTATAATGGTGAAGATGTAGAGGGATTTACTACTGAAGACGTTAAGGATATTATGGAAGAAACAGAGCGCGAAGGTATGGAAGGAATTAGTCCACGATATATTTTTAATTGTGTTGCAGATTGTTTCACTAAATATGATTTGAGATGTATTACACCGGTAGATTTATTGCGCTCGATTAAGGAAAACTTTGAGAACAATGCAAAACTTAATAAGGATGATATAGATCGTTTTGATGATTTATTAACGATAGTTGTTGAAGAATATACTAAGATGGCTAAGAATGAAGTACAAAAAGCATTCTTTCTTAATTTTGAATCAGAGATTAAAAACTTATTGAATAACTATATTGATAATGTTGGTGCTTATTTAGATGACACTAATGTTGTAGATGAGTTTGGCGATCATCATGAGCCTGATATGCTTTTGATGCGCGGCATAGAAGAGAGAGTTGGAGTTAGCGAGTCAGCGAAAGATAGTTTTAGACAAGAAGTGTACCGTAAGGTTATGAAAAGCAAGAGCGAAAAAGGTGGTGATTTTGATTATCGCTCACATGCTAAATTACGCGAAGCACTTGAGAAACAATTGTTTGATGAGAGGTCTGACACAATAAGAATTACAGTTTCTTCTAGAAATCCTGATCCAGAGGCACTACAAAAACTTAATAAAGTTATTGACACTCTTGTTAAAAAACATGGTTATACAGCTGAATCAGCTAACCAGTTATTACGGTATGTTAATTCATTGATGGCAAGAACTACATGATAATTGAAAATGCTATATCCGATCTTTTGGAATATTGCAAAGGTATGAACTTCTTTAAGGTCGGGTATTACAAACCAAAAAAAATAAGATTATTTGCGAGCCTAGAATCATCATTAAGTATAAGAAGCGCTATGTATTTTGAGGAAAAGTCTGAAATTAAAAGTATAGATATTGCAGAAATGAATCATGGATGGGTGAGTTGGCAGTTTTGTAATTATGGAATTTGTTTCGCTGATACGGGCCTATGTTACATGCCAAAGGATATAAAAGAATTGAAGAGAGATTATCTTATAGCGAAACTTTCACAAATAAAACAATAAGGAAATATCATGAGTGATTCTTTATTAGATTTTTGGAAATTAAAACAGCGTGGTAAAAGAGACAGTGCCCGGCATAAAGAGAGAATAAAAAAAGCTATCAAAGAGAATTTGCGTGATCTAATCACAGATGCCAGTATAATTTCGTCGGATGGTAAGAAGAAAATCAAGATTCCAATTCGATATTTGGATAATTACCGATTTAAGCACGCCGATGATAAGAACAAAGAGGGTGTTGGGCAGGGAAACAAAGATAATAAGCCTGGCGACGCAATCGCTCACGATGGTACTGGAAAACCTCAAGATGGAAAAGCTGGCGATCAACATTCCGAAGAAGTATATGAAGAAGAAATCGAATTAGCAGAAATTATTGAGATGATGTTGGAGGATCTTGGTCTTCCATGGTTAGAGAAAAAAGAGAGTGCGGTTGAAGTCGAAACTGAAAATGTTAAGTTCACAGATGTTTCGGATGTCGGCCCACTCTCTAATGTAGATAAACGCAGAACTGTTTATGAAAATATGAAGCGTAATGCAAAAAGTGGTAAAGCTATTATCAAAGATATTCATCCACAGGATTTGCGCTATAAAGTGTGGGAGATGGAAATTGAGTATCACTCGAATGCTGCTGTTTATTTTTTGATGGACAGATCTGGTAGTATGGACGATGATAAAAAATATATTGCTAAATCATTCTTCTTTTGGCTTGCCCATTTTTGTAGAACTAAGTATAGTAATGTTGAGTTGGTATTTATTGCACACGATACTCAAGCATCAATAGTTCCAGAAAAAGATTTTTTTAGAATTAGCCAGGGTGGAGGAACAATGTGCAGTTCAGCTTATCAACTTGCGCTAGAACATATTGAAGCAAATCATCCACCAGATATTTATAATAATTATATTTTTGCATTTTCAGATGGTGATAATTTTCCATCCGATAATGATAAATGCATGAAGGTTGTTGATGATCTATTACAAGTTTG
>SDBV01006119.1_pt1 | contig 16756 bp, 15 predicted proteins | sample 2277081 | NCBI WGS metagenome assembly SDBV01 (sample SAMN10402039, study PRJNA504765) | marine sediment metagenome | isolation source: marine sediment core GS10_PC15, 223 cmbsf | place: Arctic Ocean: Southern Knipovich Ridge | collected 2010 | reverse complement strand
CCTGCATGTTTTCGGGCAAAGGCCATGCCGTCGTTTCACTTCCGTCATGATCCCTTGCTATACCGAAAACCTGCCCGCGAAAAAGGCAGCCAAAAACCGTTATTAACGCTTTTTGACTGCAACAATTAAGGCCTGCGGCCTACCAACTAACTGCCCCCCGCATCCGTCTAGCGTCGGGGGGCAGTAGTTTTAAAGAATTTAAGAAGGCTCAAGGGAGCCCAAAAAAGGAAAGTTAACATTTTTTTGAAAGGAAAGAACATGGAAACGAAAACAGACAAAACCAAAAAAGACGAAGCCAAAGGCAACAGCCGTCACATTCCTGATATGCAGGAAGTGATCGCCTTCTGCAAGAAGTTAAACCTTGCCGGTAAAGTAGTCGGCAAGTGGGTTTGGGTCTTTTTTGAAGACAAGCCCGAAGATGCTCTTCGTCAGGCCTTGAAGGACTTTGGCTTTCGGTGGTCAGCCCGTCGCGGCGGCTGGGCTCACAACTGCGGAAACCCTTCCCGCTCGGCGAGTAAGTCAAGCCCGTTTGAAAAGTACCAGGTAACCACCATCTAAGGAGAGCTTGCTATGCTGTACTACACCTTACGCTATGGCACTTTTATTGTAGTAGGTGCCTTCTATGTCGTTTGGCTCTCTGTGTGTCTTACAGTCGTTTGTATGGTCGTTTGGGGCAGCTTCCGCAAGTTTGTTGTTGCTCCTGTTGCTAAACTGCTTCGGCGAAAGCCGGAGCAGCCCGGCAACGATCCCGAAGAGCTTGTCCGCATAGTAGAAGCCCTGCGAAATGACAAACCATGCACAAAAGCCAGATACATCGACCGCAAAACAAAGACAGCCTACATCATCGGCAGCAGAGGCCGCAAGGTCTGCAGGCGTTACAGCCTTGAAGACAAATTCAAACACACACCAAAACCATTTGACAGAGACTTTTTTAAGAAAGGTTAAATAATGGAACATTCACTTGAAACATTAATGCAGATGGAGTCGGAAGGATTAGCTCCTACCGAATGCCCCGAAGGCTGCATCGTTGAGCCCGATGGAATCTGCCCCCACGGCTACGAAAGTGTACTGCTCGAACTGGGCATCATTTAAAACACAAGCACCTGATGGGGGAAAACTCGGAGACCTTTTCCCCCGTCTTTTTTATAATGAAGCCAATCGAAGCACCTGCGTAAGGTTTAACCCCTCCAAATCCATGTCGTCCGGTATATGATCGATGATCCTGTCATATTTATGGCTTTTCTGACATGACTCGTATGTCAACTCATGGCACTCCCTGCATCCGAAGTATTTACCGCCCGGCGGAAGCAAAAGCTTTGATACCCTGTTCCCGCAATAGACACCGTCTTTAACAACCGGACACTCAAACCACCAGCGAACTCCGCCATAGTTGCAAGGCGTCTTTGTAAGCCCTATTCTTTGCCTGCCGTTGACAAAACCCCCTGTAGTAAGCTCCAAATAGGTTTTGTTACCGTTACCACTTACAAATGTTTCAACATTGATACTACCTACCACATCACCGGCATCATTAGTCCACAGGATAGACCCTGTCCTATCCGCACTAAGAAAACCATTCTCTTTTAAAAACTTAACGCTTATCTCTCTGCATAATTCGACAGACGTCTTTCTCTGACACACATCCGCCCATTTACCACTACCAAACCCACCCATAGTATTTATCCTAAATAATTAACTTATCTTTTTTTAACGTGCTTTTTTAAGACAGCGGGGTTATCCCGTTTCTGAAATAACCCTGCTTTAATCTATTACCTACATGTAGTCGTCTGTCTGTTTATCCATTCATGGACAGCTTTTAACGGATAAAGTGCTCTGGAGCACAGGTGTATTCTTGGAAGGTCTCTCATTCGTTTTAGATGATCGACAACGTTCTTGTAATTCGTTGACTTGCTGACTTCCGGTATCCTCAGATATTCGATCAACTCTTGCTCTGTCATCAGGTCTGGATAAGTTTTTGTTTCTGTATTCATTTTGATCTCCAATAAGTTTTCGTGTTTTTGTTAATTTGATCTCCAGACCGGTTTTTGGGGATCAATCTCCAGGCCTCAGCCAGCTCCGTGTTTTAAAAGGTTGATATTTAGTTAATTACAATTCGGTCCTTGATCACTTTGAAATATTTACTAAAGTTAGGATTGTTTGTTTTACATGCTCTGGGAGATAAGACCACGCGTCAACGATTTTTGTAAGCTCTTTTGCCACATCAGAATCGACTTGTTGCAGGTTTGTGTACACAGCTTTTTCGGAGTGCTCTAAGTTGTTTACTTCGCTACGCTTAGATGTATCGACATCCGGACTGTCGATCCGAAGGTTGAGGGTTCGAGTCCCTTCGGGGTATACTCCAGTTCCATTGGATTACATGGCGCGTTTCCTGGCCAGTATCTTATTATCTGGTCCAATATTTCGTGATGGGCACCGTTTACATCAATATGTGTTCCTCTGGTGAAGATACAGTCGTCGGGAAGGTGACAATAATTGAATTCGCCATCCAGATCATGCTTAAAAAACATTGTACGGTAAAACCCAAGCCCCCTGAATTCATCTGAAGCCTTCTCGAATCTGTTTTTCAATATTCCAAGCTTGCCCGTTGTCATTTTTTCACCTGTTTTGCTTCCGCTTTGGTTGATCTAGCCAGGCTGACCAAATCAGCTTCCTTGGGAATGGATGCTTTTGGTCTTTGTCCATGGGCGCATTGTAATTTATTTGGTTCTAAGTGGCAATGATTATGCTCATTTAGCTCGAATTGTCATTAGATTATCGGTATGATGCTTGACTGTTGGTAACGGTATAGCGGGCTATTTTGAAATGCCAAACCATCGCCTGAGACGTGCTGCGGCTTGCTCAAGTTTTTCCTCTTTTTGCGTTACGCTTAAAGCAGGATAAAAATTGGGGCTACTCAACACTGTTTGCCATCCAGCTTTTTCATATTGCGAAAAACTCTTTTCAACAATAGATTGTGTTTTTTGAATAATCTCAGAATCAGAATGTCGAGATAAGAAAGCTTGCCCTTCTTTCAAGTCAGTTATGTCAGCTAGCATAATAGCAATATAAACATCCCAGGCATGAGCCATGGCACGATCCAGGTCTTTGCTTTTGCCCTGGTGCCTATCATCATATGCGAAAAGTTTCATGATCATTAGATTTGTTGGAGATGGGACGTAGAATTCAATCTCCTTACTTCCAAGATGACCATCTGAAACATCTGACAATCGAACAGTTCGCAGGTCCTCATCAATAAATTCTGCTTCCTCTGTAATATGCCCATGTAAAATCGATTTGACAATATTAAGTCTGTAATTACGAATTGGTAAGCCTTCAACCGGAGGAACAAGAATGTCAAGTTCCTGGTTGTCTCCTTTTTTGAAGCCATGGTGTTTTTTCTCTGGCTGAACGAGGTATTTTAGTTCCTCAGTTATAATTTCAGCAATCGCTTTTCGCTTAACTTCTTCAAGGAGGTCCCGTCTGCTCAGCATCAAATCAATGTCCTGCGTTGCCCGGATCATCTGACTGATTTCATTTTCCCTGTTACAGAAACTAAGGTAAACACCTAATCCTCCGCAGATGATTGGTTTGACATCTTTTCGCTGACAGGCTTTTGCCAGTTCCGCCAATTGTTTGATTAAAATATTATCCATTGAATCTTCCAATAATCCTTTCTTTAAGCTGCTTAGCAATCTTTGGCCCCCTGGGGCGGTCGTTAACCATTTCCAAATAGAGTTCTAAATCATCAACGACCTTCTGGAAGGTTTCGCCTTGGCTGTTAAACCAGACGCAGGGATTCTTTGTTTCAATGAAAGTAACTTGTCCAAATTCATCATCAGGAGAGGCAATATCGAGTGCGATTTTTAGTGCTTTTTTAAGGTCCTGCGCAGATTTGATAAATATGCTAATCTGTTCTGTTACTCCCAACCCTTTAATCTTGGCAGCATAAAAACCACAGTAGGCGAAATCTACGTCTGCTTCATAAAATGCCTTGCACAACTCATCGATACTGTCAACGTTATATTTATAATAGCAATCCTTCTTGCTCTTTGAATAATCAGCATAGCTGGCAGCAAGATTTTCTAAAAGCTGCTGCGGCTGTTTTACATAAATCCCTGACTTCTTCCGGGTAATTAGAAGTTCTTCCTCAAGCGATTTCAAAACCTTTGATACTGTTGCCAGAGTGATCTTGCCGTTTCGGTTATTAATGAAATTTACAATTTCAGACAGCGATGAGAATCCTTCCGAGTTCAAAAGCAGTGCTCTGCTTACCAGCGAGGAGGTCCCTTGGTAAACTTTTTTGATTAGAGCAGTGTCTGGAAACTTATTGGGTTTACCTGTTCGTTCGATATAAATACCTGGTGGGATATTTAAAAGCATATTGCCTGAAAGGTCGATCCATGATATCCCTTCGTCACATAAAACTTTCGATTGTTTTTTGCTGATGTATGGTGCAATAATCATCGGTACAAGCTTGCTTTTACGAAATTCAGAAAATGAACTTTTAAGGGTATTGCATTTTTGAGAAATTGCTTTAGGGGTTGATATTGTAAGTAGCTCAACAGCAGCTTTAAAAGAGGGGCCATCTGGTAGCGAGAACTCAATAATTGCATCAATTTCGTTATTGTCAGTGTCGGCTGATCCCAAAACAATCTGGTCAGGTACCAAGGGCCGGCACCAATTCTGTTGTTTATTCAACTTGTCTATAATTTCATTTTCTCTAAGTCTCATGAGCTGTTTTCCTAAATAGGGCATCTTTCCTGTATAGGATATATCGTGCTTTTAGGAAAGTTGCAATAGTTATTTTCTTAAATATTGGCAATTTCCTAGATAGGAAAGGGGGCGGTTCCGAGTAAAACACTTATGAAAAAGGTGATCGCCATTAAAATGCTCAGTTTTCAGTGAATGCTGGTCGAATCTAAGCCTACTGTTTAAAAGGCTTTATAGCTCTTGGCTTTTTATTGCATAACCTTTTACGACTTCCAATTAGTTTTACATAAATCCCTTGATATTAACTAGTTTGAGCCATGAGTGAGATAGCTTATGGTTAGGGCGTAGTGCCTCAAAAGTCATTTGAGGGTCTTCACGTGCGTTCAATGCCATCGGATATATCCGGATGACAGAAGTCAACATATTGTCATACAAAGTGCATTTTTTGTTATTTCCCCACAGATGGTCGTGTAAGCAATGTTATTGCAGCAGAAACCAAAAACAATAGAAAAATCGATTTTTATGGGGTGACAAAACGCGATTTGCCGCAATATAGTAAGGTAGGAAGAAATGATTGGAGAAGAAGGATGGGAAAACACCCCGAAAACGCCAATGATGGCACTAAAGTCTTTATTGGGCTGGTTCTGTCGGCTCAAAGAGACATATATGCTTTCATACTTTCTCTCGTAGCGTCACCATCTGATGCTGATGACATTTTGCAGGAAACACTTGCTGTTATGTGGAGGAAATTTAACGAGTTTGAAATCGGGACAAATTTTGCGGCTTGGGGCAAACGGATAGCACGTTACAAGGTAATGGACTACCTGCGAAAAAGCAGGGCTTCAAAGTTTTGCTTTGATTCGGATGCTCTAAAACTTATAGAGGCAAACTCAGGTCAAATCGATGATCTGTCAGATCGTAACGAGGCAATGAACAAGTGCCTCCAGAAATTGCCTGAAAAGCAAAAGTCAGTGTTGAATATGAGGTACGACCTGGACATGTCATTTAAACAAATCGCTTTAAAATGCGGAGTTAGTAAGCAAAGTGTTCATCGCATGGTAAGCAGGATTCATGCGTCACTGGCTAAGTGTATAAAAAGGACTTTAGCGATCGGAGGTGCATATGGAATCTGATGACAGGCTATTATTTGAGATCAGCGAACTGGTTACAAAAGCATTCGACAAGTCGATTTGTGATGAGGGGTTTAATCGACTGCAGCATCTCATAAGTACGAACCCAAAGGCTTTGGAATACTATTTTGACATTATTTCGGTATTTTCCTGCCTGGACAATACTAAGGAATTTGATATTGGCGTCAATGCAACCAAGCAGGGCAGTCAATCTGATTTAACCGAAGCAGCGAATAGCGGTTCTCAAGTCTGTGACGACAGTAACCTCGCGCTTAGGGGCGTCGATGCACAGGCTCTTCTGTCCGATGTTGACGATCATGATCCGTCTGAAGATAGTGAAATGGCGCAGGATATGCTTGAGATTCTTGAATGGGAAGAAACCTCTCCTGCCGTTGAAGTTCCGAAAGAAGAGATCGCCGAAGAAACAGATCCAGTAATTCATCCAGCAAGGAAGAAAAGACCGGTAAGTAAATTCCAGATCTTCACACTTGTCACCGGTGCTGCGGCGATGATTTTCTTTGCGTTGTTTATAAAGTTTGCTCCAGTGCCTCTGCCCAGCATTGAAGTGGCGACGCTGGTTGACCAGATGAATGTTCAGTGGGGCGATTCTGCGGTTGATCTTGAAAACGGCGAACGTTTATTGAGCAATGATTACCCGCTCAATTTGGAAAAGGGCCTGGTCAGCATTGCTTACGATCAGGGCGTGGATGTGGTGGTCGAAGGGCCTGCGTTGTTTGAGATCGAACGGTCGGGTGTTTTTCTTGAATATGGGCGGCTTTACAGCCAGGTATCAGAAACAGGTACAGGATTCACCGTCAACACGTCCACTTCGCAGTTTGTTGACATGGGTACTGAATTCGGCGTCAAAGCCGAGATCGACGGTTCCTCGGAACTGCATGTTACCAAGGGGAAGGTTCAGTTGTTTGCCGGTGCAAAGGGTAAATCCAAAATCAGTCGAATGGTCACTGAAAACAAGGCGGTGCAATATAACGCTAAAAGCGGCCTGGTAAAGGATATTCGAGTTAAAAAGAATGCCTTTGTTCGTAAGATTAATTCCGCTTTCAATCAGGTATGGATGGGCCCCAGTCCGTATGAACGGGCCGTCCTGAAAACCGGGCCGTCGTATTACTGGCGGTTTGATGGTGATCAACAAGGCCTGCTGCGGGATGAACTGAATCCTCGATCGAACGACGAATATAAACTGTTTGGATCACTGAGTTACAGTGATGGTCCCGATCTGGGCGCTGGGAAAAACGTTGCATTGCGATTAACCGGCAGCGAAGATGACTATGCGATCTTACGTGAGGTAACAGATGAGACCGACAACGCGGACGGTTTTTCGATCGCAATGTGGATCCGTCCCGAGAAGGTTGATTCTGATTTTAGGAAAAATGTCATCATGCGTTTCAAAGCTGTCGGTATAGACGGTGTTGGAGCCCGAAGGTCTCTGGGATTTGACGATGAGAATCGATTTTATTTTAACGCCCTTAGCAATGAAGACGCAGTACAGAAAGAATACAGGGAACGAATATCGATCCGTTCAAATCCTGTTGCTGTCAATACATGGCATCATTTGGTGGTTACTCATACAAGCGGTGATCGAGTCAACTTGTATGTGGATGGCGAATTGCAAGCTACTCAAGAAATATTATCGTCTTTAGAACCTGCAAATGAAAATTCGCAATGGTGTGTTGGTTCGGCCACTATAGAGAGCGAATACAGCGAATCTCATACATCATTTGAAGGGTCTATCGATGAGATCAGCCACTATGATCGGGAACTATCGGCTGAGGAAGTTGAAATGCTGCAGGCGGCAGTTGGTCAAAAGTAATAAGAAATTTTTGTAATGGAGAGAGGTAGTAGTGGTTAAACAAAAAGCATTTACGTTAATAGAGCTATTGGTGGTTATCGCCATTATCGCGTTGTTGCTGTCGATTCTTCTTCCATCGTTGCAAGCTGTAAAGAAGCAGGCCAGGAACGTTGTTTGCAAATCGAATCTTCACCAGTGGGGGTTGACCTGGAAGATGTATACCGAAGACCACAACGGTAAATTCCCCGATGTCAGACAAGCCCTCGGCACACCGCGCAGCTGGTGGGCTAACTGCCTGGCACCCTACCTTGGCGAAGGTACTCGCGGCAAAGGTATTTATTTTTGTCCGGCTGCCAAGAGAGACCCTATGTTATCAGACGAAAGGTACGCAGCGGACGAATTTTCGAGTCATCTGATGGGTGCACAAATTAGCGATAATGGTGTTTCTAAACGTGCGAGTTATGGTATTAACTGTTGGACATATAATCATTCAGGACGTAACGATTCTCTTTCAAGTCTACGCTGGAAAAAGGACGGTGCTTTAAGCAGCGCCGGAAATATCCCCATGCTGATGGACAGTAAATGGAGAGGTGGATATCCATTAGAGACAGATCAGCCGCTGGAGAGCGGCGATCAAAATGCTGATCACAACGGCAATCTGCTCGATGGCAGCGGAAGCACAGGCGAAATGTGCTGGTTTCAGATGAAACGACACAAACACGGTATCAATGTAGTGTTTTTGGACACTTCTGTCCGTACTATCGAACCGATAGAGCTATGGACATTGAAATGGCACAGAACGTTTGACACGCACTATGGCGAATCAAATATAACCTGGAAAGACTGGATGGAATAAAAGAGAAAATGAAGACGTGAATGTTAAGAGCGTGGATCGGTCCGGAGAACTGATCTATATGCAGTGGAGCGAGGAATGATGTTATTAAACAAGCAAGTCAGGTCAATGTCGATGTTTTTGGAGCCGCCTAGAGATGGGTTGCGTTTCTCTAACACCCAAATTATTTTCCTCGGCAACATCACAGGCGAATCAAAGCGTATAAGCTATCAAAACGTTTTCATGTAAGTGCGATAGATATTGATATTTTTTAATGTTTTATTTGAAAGGAGAGGTTTATGAAAAAGTTATTGTTGTTAGTAATGGTTGTAAGTTTGGCCGGCGTAGTCGGTGCAGCTTCTATCTGGGTAAGACCGACAACTGAGGGCCCTGGTAACTGGAACGATCCGGCGAACTGGGATGTTGCCGAAGGTGTCCCTACCGTAGATACGGCTGTTACCAATCTCGGAGCAAATGCCAATAATTTATCAGAGGCACAGGTGACTGATGCCCAAACATTTGGTACTAGGATTAGGATTGGCACTAATTCAGCCGGGGGCGTGCTTCGTATCATGGACGGCGGAACTCTGTCGTCTGGTAACAGCCCTAGCAGGTCGTATATCGGAGACGCTTTTGACGGAAAAATGATCATTGAAGAGGGCGGAACTTTCGCTCATGGGCATAGATTGTACATAGGTGACATAGCCGGTGTAACCGGTACCGTAGATGTCTATGGAACTCTCAACTTTGCTAATAATGTCTATGTTGGCGGGAGACTCGAAGATGGAACACCGACAGGTGGTATTGGCCGTTTAAACGTTCGCGGAAACGGTGTGGTTAACCTGTCGAATTTCAATGATACCAGGATACCTGTTGCCGCAGGTTCGGTTGTTGATCTTTCAGCGAATGGTAAACTTGTCTGTCCTGTCAATAATCTGACAAATTCAGAACTTTTAGCCAAGATAGCCGGTGGCAGGATCGTCGGTTATGGGGTTCTCGACAATGTAATCGTAAGTTATGATGGTACTTATACTACCGTCGCAGCCGGCGATGATCCGCTGGATCGTTTACCCGAATACGACGCGGTTGTTCACACCGGCAGTGTTGATCTGAGCTGGATCAATCTGGCTCCGGTTGCTCCTGCAACTGACGTTTATATTGATGTCTGGTATGGTTCGGATACGACTTGGGTAATGCCAACTGATGCGAACCTTCCTGGTGACTATGCTGATTTTGCAAAGGTTGTGGATGCTGAACTGGGTATGATTGACGACGATGGAGTTACAGTTCCTGCGCCTCTTGATAATCAGGAATACATCTGGCGTGTCGATACATATCGTCATGGCGATCCTAATGTAGTTTATTACGGTCCTTATCCTGACGATGGCGATCCTAACACCTCAGAAGAAGTTGACTTCCTCGTTGACGAAGGTATCCCGATGGTCTTTACAGCAGTCGTCGATCTGCCGCCTTCTGTTATCATGGACACGGCACCTACGGCTACGTGGAAGAACGAGCCGGTTCAGTTGGATATAACAGTTACCGACGATGCGGAATCTGACGTTTACTTCCTCTGGGAAGCGAGTGATCCAAATGCAGTATTTAAGGATCCGGGTACCGGTTTGGAAATAGTATTGGAAACCGTAGAGCCATTTGTTGACTATACACTAACCGAAGATCCTACGGTTGAGATTGATTATGCTTGCGGTCCATTTAATGTGACTGTGACAGCAAGCGACAGTAATTTACTTGGAATAACAAGTTCAGCCAGTGTTGAGCTTGATTCCAGGGACGACGAATGTTCTGCAAGTCGTTTAGGTTTGGAATTGGATCTTGTGGCAGATATTGACGAAGACTGTGCGGTCGGTCTGTCTGACATTGCCATGCTCGCAGCCAAATGGGCTAGTGGGTATGCGGCACCGATCCCGTTTGTAACACCATAAATAAATAATTAATACGGTAACCCGGACTAAGTTCGGGGCACCTTAGATAAAATATTATAGAAAGGGAATAAGATGAAAAAAATATTATTGTTAATTGTTTTAAGTTTGGTGTTTGGAGGGGCCGCCCAAGCGGCGAAGGTCATTCATCTGGATGCCACCAGGGCAATCAGTGTCATTGGCGATAGCATGGTAGATCCGGCTGACCCGAATGGTACTGTCGATTTCATAGGTGAGTGGCTGGACCAGTCCGGCGCCGGTAATGACGCGACGACTACTGAAACTGTTGCTCTCAACCCGATCACATACCCAAGTTCGTATGTTAGCTCCGGCGGTTTCGCAGGTGTTAATTTTACAGGCGGACGAAACCGGATGCAGGTTATGACGCCTGCAGAGTCCGATGCTCTGCTTGATTTTACAGGTTCCGCTACCGGCGGTTTTACAGTGTTTGTGGCAGTAGCAGACGATCCGGACGAAACGACCCATGCCACCTGGAGTCACTACATCGGAAACCATGCGGGACAAACATTTTTTATGCGTCACGATTCTATTACAGGCAGATTAGCTACCAAAATTGGGAATACCGTCTTTAACGAAGATGACGTTATGGTCAATGGTGATACCACTGTTCAGGCACTGAGTTATAATGCAGTAACCGGCGATGCTTCTCTACGTTATCTGTCGTCGAATGGTGCTAGCGGTACACTTTCGGGGATACAAGCGGCAGGAGATTTTTCGCAAGGTTCTTATGGTGTAGATATTGGTAATTCGGCGAAAAACACCGGTCGTTACCTGGAAGGTCTTATTGGCGAAATAGTTGTCTATGACGATGTGTTGAGCCCTGAAGATTATGCTTATCAGTTTGATGTACTGACCCGCAAGTGGGTCCAATCGCGGGCGATCGCTCCTAAAGATGGACGGGCGATCCCCTTGGGAGCTACTTCAGCTCAGGTGGAGTGGGTTAACCTTCTGCCGGATACAGAGGACGAAGATATGTATGTCGATGTTTGGTTTGGAACCGATCCTGAATCCATGAGCCTCGAAGTGGACGCTGGTACGAACACAACTACGACTAGTGTTGCTGTATCGGGTTCGGTAGAGGATACGTACTACTGGGCGATTGATACATATGTCGACGGCGACCCGGCTGTGGTAGACTATGACAGCGATCCGAATCTTCTTATGCTTGAAGGTCCGGTCTACTCGTTTTCTACTTCGGATGATCCTTTTCCTGATTCTGTTTCATCTCCGGGTTGGAGCACATGGCCAAATGCAGCAGTTCCTATTGAAGCAACTGTCGTAGATCTCGGAGACTCAGATGTGACGGTTACTTTCTCTTGCGATGATCCGAACCTGTTATTTGATGGTGAAAATCCTAAATCGGTTGTTATTGCAGGTGGTGGCGGTATTGCCTCAACATCTGCATCGATCGATTATGATTCCCCACATCTTACAGTTACGATCACCGCTGAGGATGCTATCAATGTTGGTGTTAAAGCCACAGGTACCATGGCGTTTAGAGTATTTGGGAATCCCTGTCAGGCAGAACGTCTGGACCGTGATGGGGTAGCCCTGAATCCGGAAGACTTAGTGCTCAGCGGTTATCCGGACGCCAGTTCATGTACTTTTGATTTGGAAGATTTTGTTAGACTCGCTTCCACATGGCTTGTTGATTATGAAATAACAGCACCTAGAACCACAAGGGCTATTATTACTGCCGATAAAGCTATCTACGCTTCCGGCGAAACGATCATTGCCTCTTATGCAAACACTGCAGGACTTGAAAGAGACTGGATCGGTATCTACCCTGCAGATGAGATAATAAATCAAGACTTTTTAGGCAACCGTATATATCTCAATGGTAATCTAAGCGGCGATGCTGTCTTTGACACAGCTACCTTAGGTTTAACGCTGGATCCCGGCATGTACAAGGCCAAGATATTCTTCAATGATTCATATGCGGGCAAAGGTACTGTGTTTTTTGAAGTTCAGTAAAAGAGTTGTTTAGTAAGTTTGTAGACTTATAAACAGGTGCCTGGGACGGTCCCAGGCACCTGATAAGTCGTTAACCCTTTATGTATGACGAGTGTGTGTGTGAGTACGTTTCCAAAAGACTCGTGGTTTTTTGGAAATGTGCGGAGGAAGTAAATGTTTCACAGTGCGATGTTCATACGCGTAGAGCATCGCGAAAAATATGTAAATGTTTTATTGGAGGAAGTGAAGATGAAAAAGTTAATTATTTGTTTTTGTGTTTTGTTAATAGCACAAACAGCGACAGCGGCTATTACGGTTGCGTTTCCTAACACATCAGGTGCTCATGCGATCGACATTATGGATGTGTTGCTGGATTTTACGATCGATGGAACCGGGGGTGTATCGCTTGATGCGTCGACCAACAATGGGGCTGCGACTGCGGCTTACATCGCTGTTGTCGATGTGTGGGACAGCTCCAATGTCGGTACCGTTAGCGATGCGGCTCTTTTTGGGCAAAGCTTTACGCTTACCATTGGCACCAATGGCGAGAAGTTGTTAAGTCGTACGACTGATGGCGGCCTGCTCGGGATTAAAGGTAATAATGCCAGCGCCGTCGATGGCACCGAAGAGCTCTATTTTACATTGAGTGCCAGCGGTATTGCTCTTGATATTACCGCGTTTGGCTATGACAATCCCCGCGGCGCTGGAGACCGTGCCCTGGGAGTACTGGATGCGGATACGGCGAACATCTTTGACAAAGATTCAGGATTACTTCTTGATACTCAAGGTGGATTTACCGGTACGATCGACTTGAGTGGTATGGGATATTCTATCGCAAACGGTGGTGCGCTGACTTTTGCCGGAGGTACGACTGCACTGTTAGCACCGGTAGGCGCTGGCATTGCGTCACTTACATTTGATGCTGTTGTTGTTCCAGAACCTGCTACAATGCTTCTGCTGGGTCTTGGTGGGATGTTGCTTAGAAGACGTCGTTAATTTGTTTTGAATGTAATATCACTTTGGTTAGTACTGACGACTAGCTATAGGTTGGCCCGGCTCCTTTGTGAGCCGGGCCTTAATTTCCTGTAGCGGATTTATTGGAAGCACAGGTAGTAACAATTTAGTTGATCACCGAAAAAATGAATAGGACTTAGTTAAATAGCTATTATAATATTTGAAATATGATAAGAAAAACAGATATAACAAAATGGTTTTAATAAACCACTGTTGCAGATAAGTCGATAATATAGTTTCTGAAAGGTATATTGAAATGAAAAAGTTAAGCGTATTGTTAGTTATGCTTTTTGTGACTTTTGGCACAGCTCATGCGAATTTGATAGTTAATCTTGACGCGACGATTGTCTCCAGTGTCACTGTAAATGGTTCCAGCGAGGTTAGCACATGGGCCAATCAGTCAGGCCAGGGCAACGACGCAACTACCACCGGTGGAACTGTTCACTATCCCAGTTCGTACACTTCGGGTACGGGGCTGGCTGGTGTGGATTTTACCGGCGGAGTCAATAAGATGGACATTATGACATCCGGCGAAACCGCTGCGTTGCTGGACTTTACCGGTCCTGCGACCGGCGGGTTTTCGGTCATGATCGCGTTTAAAGATGAAGGCAACACGGGTGAAGCGAGCGGTGGCTGGACCGACCTGATCGGAAACACAAGCACACCGGGCGGTTTTTACATCCGTTATACTGATAGCGGCAGTAGTTTGAAATTTATGCTTAATACTGCTATAACCATCGGTACTATTTTTGACGGCGATACCGCAGTTGTGGGGCTCAATTATGATGCCGGTTCGGGCGATTACACGTGTACATATAAATCATCCTCAGGAAGCAGCACTACGATAACGGGAACGATAGCGGCTACGGACTTTTCCACAGGGAATGTGTTGTCAATCGGAAGCACGGTTAACGCTGGCCGTTATTTTGAGGGTATGATCGGCGAAGTAAAGATATACGACGATAAGCGAAACAGTGCTGACTTTGACGCCGAGTTCCAGGCGTTGGTCTACAAGTGGATCGAAGAAGAACAACCCCCTGCGGTACCGATCAATGATGCCGATCTCGATGGAAGCGGTTTTGTCGATGGTGTGGACTTTACCATGTTCGCAAGCCAGTGGCTCGATCCATCTTGTGACAACTTTGCCAATCTGGATGAAACTTGCGGAGTCGATGAAGACGATCTATCTGTTTTCTCATCAAAATGGTTAACCAAACAGCCTAACATCGTCATGATCTTTGTTGATGACTGGGCGTGGAACGGCTCGCCGGTCCCGATGGATGACAGTATGGCTAATTCGTCCATGCCTTTATTACAAATGCCGAATCTCGAAAGAATGGCTGCCGACGGCATGAAGTTTAGAAATGCCTACGCCGCTGCGCCGCAATGTGCACCGTCCCGCGTTAGTCTTCAGACCGGTATGACCACGGCGCGATCTGGTTATACACTTGTAACAGGTGCACCTGATGAAGACGGATTAGACAGTAGAGAACGATATGAAGGGTTGCCGGTGGTTCCAGCTGGTTCGGATCAGGGGATCGATGTGGATGCGACTACGATTCCAGAAGCTCTAAGAGCTCACGGCTATGCAAGCGCACACTTTGGCAAGTGGCATATGTACAGCTCTGTCAGTGCTGAAGGGTACATCGCACACGATGGAGAAACGACTAACGACGAAGGTAATACCGATGTTCCCGGTGATCCGAAGTTAATGTTCAGCATTACAGACCGTGCGATGGACTTTATGGAAGAACAAGTAGTGGCGAAGAAACCCTTCTATGTTCAGATATCGCATTACGCAATGCATGCCGGCAGTGAATGCTTGCCGGCGACACGTGCAAAGTACGAGGCAATTCTCGGTAGTCCGACTTATGCTGATTGGTATGGCATGGGAGAGGATCTGGACGGTCGTATAGGTGCAGTTTTGGATAAAATTGACGCTCTGGGCATTGCTGACAACACCTATGTGGTCATGGTCGGCGATAACGGTTATCGTCATAGTCACTATGACAATGTCGAAGGTCTCGGCCAGCCGCTGCACGCAGCGAAGTGGTGGATATGGGATGGCGGTCTGAGGGTACCGATGATCGTAACCGGTCCGGACATTCCCGCAGCTTCGGTCTGTACGGCCAATGTGATTCATTATGATTTCCTGCCGACGTTTGTCGAATGGGCAGGCGGCGAACCGACAGCAGAAGTTCCCGATAGTGACGGAGTCAGCCTGGCCTCTCTGATGCGCGGCGAAACGCCGACTACAGATTTCCTGAGCCGGTATCTCTATTTCCACTGCCCGCACTATCGAGAAGAAATACCAGCCTCTGCGATTATATCCGGTACGGATAAATTAATGTACTTCTATGGGACGAGCCAGTTTATGCCCCCAGGTTTCAATCCGAACATGTTGTTTGACTTGAGCACCGATAAGGGTGAATATGACAATATCACTCCAAGCAACCCGACACTCGCTCAGGAACTTTCTGATGAATTGTTCCAACATCTCCTCGTCGACACAGATGCCTGGATGCCGTTAGATCCGAATCCGGACTACAATCCTACTACGTGGGGAGACTTATTAATAGCAGAGCCTAAATTCAGCTTATGGGGGCCTTTTGAAGGTACACGACCAACCGAAAGCGATGAGTAACAGAATTTTTAAATGATGGACCACATGGTCACAGAAGGGATTTAGCGAATGCTGTAATTGAACAGGCTCAAGAAATTGGTTACAAGCATATGCGAATTCACACCATTAGTGCTTTAGAGCAAGCTAACAGACTTTATAAGTCGCTAGGTTTTAATAAAATTGTTCCCTATGAAGATACCCCAAGAGAAGATGCCGTTTTTATGGAATTGAAACTAATATAACAATTAGGAGAAACGATCATGTCAGAAACATTCCCAGAGCCTATCAAAAGTTTGCCTTTAGCAGATATTCCGTTGGATGGACTTAAAGCGTATTTATCTCAAGCGGACAGCCATCAGATACTTTTCATGCAGTTTAGTGAAGACGCTGAGGTGCCGGAACATTCACACGACGCCCAATGGGGTATAGTTGTAGCAGGCAAAATAGATTTGACAATTGAAGGTGTTAAACGAACATATTCGAAAGGTGACAATATGTATATACCCAAAGGTGCAAAACACTCTGGAAAGATATATGCCGGGTATGCAGACGTATCCTTCTTTGACCAAAAGGATCGTTATAAAACAAAATAAAGTCTTTTCTTTTTTTGCGATTTGCTCCACCTCGCGGTCTCGCATCGCTTTGTAGTGACCATTGTAGCACGTGTGAAGCCCTGGGCATAAAGGCCATGAGGACTTGACGTCATCCCCGCCTTCCTCCGGTTTA
>SDBV01006118.1_pt1 | contig 16757 bp, 14 predicted proteins | sample 2277081 | NCBI WGS metagenome assembly SDBV01 (sample SAMN10402039, study PRJNA504765) | marine sediment metagenome | isolation source: marine sediment core GS10_PC15, 223 cmbsf | place: Arctic Ocean: Southern Knipovich Ridge | collected 2010 | reverse complement strand
GCCATACGCATCGGAGCCCCGGTAAACGCCCCAAAAGCCCTAAAGGCCATCAGGGACTCCGGGGGATATGCGGAGATGGTTTCTGATAAGGAGATAATCGAGGCCCAGGCAAAGCTTGCGAGAGGAGAGGGCATAGGGGTGGAGCCGGCGTCAGCGGCATCAATAGCAGGTCTTATCAAACTCGTAGGGAGTGGAGTGATAGATAGAGACGAGAGAACCGTATGCATCACAACAGGCCACGCATTAAAAGATCCGGAGGTAGTCTTAAGGGAGTATGAGAAGCCTGTTGAGATCGAGCCTGATATAGAAAGATTAAAAAACCTCATCGGACTATAATGTATAGGGTGGTAAAATGGTTGTTGGAGTCTGCATGATAAACGTTGAGTTGGGGAAGGAGACTGCGGTTAGGAAGGAACTATCGAAATTCGAGGGGATAAGGGAGCTTCTTCATCTTTTTGGAGAGTACGACTTTATCGCCATCATTGAGACTGATGGTCTTAAGGCACTTAACGACTTGGTTGATGGGATAAGGGTGATCAAGGGCATCACAGCAACCAAGACGATTATAGGTGCTGAGTTCTAGAGTGCTATAAGCTGTCGATCCAGGTTGTGACGCTTGTAGACCATTTTTCTATAGAGGCCTTCATATTCTTTTTTACATCTTCAAACGGCGCAGCGTGGTAGATGTAGTAATATCCTCCTCCTTTGATGTTTTCTCGCTCCCGGAATATGAGCCCGACAAGGGTTAGGTCTTGAAGAGCTCTTTGTATTGTGCTCCTGTTTTTTTCAAACCTCTCCAGGAGCTTGTTCACTGTGCTCGGACCCTGCTCTATTAGGTTAAAATAGATCTTTGTCTCGAACTTTTTAAGCCCGAACATGCAGTACATGATCTCTTCGACGGACTGTTTCCTATAGGGTGTTTTTAGATCTGGAAGATTCTTCATCTCTTTTCCTCCATGGCCTGGGGTTATAATGATTTTATGTAGTCATAAGCGCTTAGTGCTGCGACAGTGCCTTGTGCTACTGCGACACCTAGTTGTTTGACTTTGTTTGTGGTCACATCTCCTGCTGCGTAGATTCCCGGTATGTTTGTTGCCAGATTATCATCTACCTTAATATAGCCCTTAACGAGCTTAATCCCAGGCCCATCTAAAAATTTTGTGTTCGGTTTCTTGCCTATCTCGACAAAAATTCCGTCAGTTTTAATCAGCTTCTCTTGGTTGTTTTCAATGTCTTGTACCTTGATTCCTTCTACGAATTGGTCTCCTACTATTTCTATGGGTTTTGTTTTTATCATGGTTTTTACTGTGCTTTTTTCTAGTCTTGTTATCATAATGGTTTCAGCGGATCGTATTCTGTCGCTTTTTGAGATCATCGTTGTTTCTTCTGCGATTTCACTTAGATACAAGGCTGCTTGAACAGCTCCAGTCCCTCCTCCCACTACCACTACTTTTCTACCTTTATAGAGGGGTCCGTCGCATGTGAAGCAGTAGCTTATACCTCTTCCGGCATATTCTTTTTCGCCGGGTATTCCAAGTTTTCTGTGTTCTAGTCCTGTGGCTATTATGATGGCGTTTGCGGCGTAGGTTTCGTCTGATGTGTGGATTTTGAGTTTGTTGTTTTTTTCTATTTTGTTTACTTCTTTTAGGCTCTTTATCTCGACTCCAGCGTTCTCTGCTTGTTGTTTCATCTTTTCTGCGAGCTCCATGCCCAGTATTCCTTCTGGGAAGCCTGGGTAGTTTTCTACCTCTCCTGCTGTTGCTATCTGTCCTCCTGGTAGCTTGGATTCTATAACTAATGTCTTAAGTTCTGATCTTACGCCGTAAATTCCTGCTGTCAATCCTGCAGGTCCTGCGCCTATGATTATTAGATCCTTTTCTTCTGTCAATTTATCACCTGCTATGTCTGATTGTGTGCAAAATATGCATAAGCGTTATTTATAATTTAAGTTTTTTAAGGAAGCCCCCACATCGGACTTGTTGAGGAACCCGTGTCTCTCCCCTTTTGTTTTAACCCCCTGATTTTCGGGTTGGAATATGTGGGAGTGTGTGGGTGTTTTTTCTAAATACTATAATTTTAAATAACACTACCATGAACGCTCAAAAATATATATATGTATATAAAATATTTCCTGAATCGTTATATCATAGTAGAGGGGAGACATTGTTTAAAATGGGGTAAGAATTTGTTAATTACCAATGCAATGGAAAAATTGGTTATTAAAGTCTTGGAAGAAGAGGGTAGTGAAATAACAACATTAGAATTATCTTTATTATTAGGGGTATCTGTGGAGACGGTGGAAGAAATAATATGTAAAATGGTGACAGACGGATTGATAAAAGAAGTTTAAAAAACTATTTTTTGATTTCTCAACCAACATATTGTAGTAGTGATCTTGCCTAAAACTGTAAACAAAACGATAGCAGGATACATTATGATGAATATTCCAAAGAAAACTGCATTACGGGGGTTAATGATTTTGGTGGCCTTGGTGGGTGTCAAATATGTGGGGCTAATGGTTGATAATGGCGGAGCCGGGTCTATTATATTTGAGCATAGTCACAGTCAAAGTGTTCCCATAGAATTCTCTGCATTGAAAAATCCTATATCTTTGACTGATGAATCTGTCATAAGAGGCAAAGAGATATACGTAAAAAATTGTTACCGCTGTCATGGTTTCTCTGGTAATGGTAATGGACCGGATACAATAGGTCTTGGTGTCTCATCCAGGGATTTAACAGATAAGAGTAGGATGGCCCACCATTCTGATGGGGACTTTTTTTACTGGATAACCTATGGAGTTGGGAGAGAAAAGTTAATGCCATCTTACGGAGAAAATCTGACCGAGAGTGAGAGGTGGGATCTGGTAAACTATATTAAAACATTGTATTAAGCTTCTGTTTTTTCATCAACCGCACAGTAAACACCCTAAAAATCAATAAAATCGTCAACACTTATCAACCACATAATGAACAGAACCTCAGAGAGTAACTGTTATATAGAACTTTTTAAGCTTCTAACTCACCGTTTTCTTGCATCATTTCTCCAATCATCCCCAATGACATATGAGGGGTTTCATTTTTCTTATATTTCATCAATACCCCTTTTGTAATAGCTATTTTCTGTTTTATCAACTGGTTATATTCCCCGAGTGGTTTAACCAAAGGGTTTTCGGGTTGTTTTTGGGTTGGGTGTGGTATTTGAGAAATTTCAATTAATTTTAAATAACACCGACTTGAAAAGACGATCCAAAAAAGGAGAAATAAAAATTGGTCTTTGGCAAAATATTCGGCAGAGGAGCAAAAGGAACAAAAGGAGCGGCATTTGAATGCATATACAAAGAATGTCAAAGCGCATGCTGCAAAAACAACCTCGTAATCCTAAACGCAGACGACATAGAGAAGCTTAAAGCAGAAAACATCGACGCCTTAGAAGTAACAACAAAACTCAGACTAAACGACTTCCTAACAACAATGAACGCATCACCAATGACACAGCTTGAAGGAGTCGATGTACTCAAGCTAAAACACAACCCAGACGGAAACTGCACCTTCCTAAAAACAGACGGAAACTGCCAAATATACAATAGCAGACCATACTTTTGCAGAGAATTCCCATTCAAATTCGCCAAAGGAAAAATAAAAAAACACGACCCATGCCCAGGCGTCGGAGTAGGGGAAGAAAAAACCGTAGAGGAGATAAGACTAATACTTGGACTTGATCAATCCGCGATAAAACCACCATACATAGTCGGAGATGAAAACAAAGTCAAGATGGCAAACAAACTACTGCCAATGGTGTTCAAGTTCATGAGATGATAATATTCATTTCACCATGGGCGATGCATCCTGATCAAACGGATTAGTACGCATAGCAAGAGAAAAAAGATAAGGATAATTATCCTTTAGATATCTCATATAATCCACCCATTCACCGACCAACAAAATATACGCCCTTTTTATGTCACCCTCAAGGTGTTCAAGATCGCTATCAGGCAACTGCCCGAAGTCATCCCTGCTATCAAGCTCTTCTGTAAGATGAAAAACAGCCCTAAGAAGCGCAGTAAAAGACTCATGCTCCAACAAGGTCGGGTTCTCCAAAAGCCGGAGCAAAAAATTCCTCCTACCAACAAGGAAACCCTTCAAATCCACCAAACTTACCTTCTGAATATCAACCCCAAAATCATATTTTTTAAGACGCACACTAACAGCTTTAAACTCTTTCTCGTCCCAATCATTTGTCACAACAAGATACTTCCTAATATCATCCAGACGAGGATCAAAATCAGAAAAACTCGTTAAAAGCTGTGTCCCAACCTCACTAAAAAAAGCCCCAATGACCATATTAAGCTTCTCAAGCTTAGCGCGTTTTTCCCTCCAACCCAGCAGCTGATGAAGTATCAGAGTAACCAAAAGAACCTCAATAGGGAGAAAAGCAAGGTCCCCCAGCGAATAGATAGCGATATGTTGGATATCTCTAAAGATCACAAAATGAAAGAGATAGATAAGTGCAGATGACACGATTAAGGATAATCCTAAAAGAATCTGCCACCTGTAATTTTTCATAAACACACACCCAATATCAAAGTCCAAAGATCTCAGACAACGTTAGGCCCTTCTTGATCCCTTCTTTATACCTCTTCTCTTTCATCGAAACCTCTTTCCCTTTCTGAAGAATCTCATAGGCCATCTTCTGAGGAACCACTACCACACCCACCTCATCGGCAACGACAACATCGCCCGGCTTAACAGGAATGCCGCCGCAGCTAATCTCAGTATTAAGCTCTCCATGTCCATGAGGCTCACCAGCATTCGGGGTTACATATCGTGTCCAGACCGGGAACTTCAGCCTCTTGATGTCATCAACATCCCTAATCGCGCCGTCAATAACAACACCCCTGATTCCCCTATTTATCGCGCTTAAAGTGGCAAGCTCACCCCAGACTGCCACCTCCATACCCTGAGCATCCACCACGATCACGTCACCCTTTTGAGCAAGGTCAACGGCCTTAACAACCTTGCCCCAGTCACCGCCAAGTGTCTTAACAGTGAATGCCTTTCCAGCGATCCTTATGCCTTTATTGACCGGGGTCAAACCCCTCATAGCACCGAACCTCTTCATCGAGTCAGAGATAAAAGACGTGGGAAGATTCTCAAACTCACAAACGATCTCATCAAGCCCGATTTTAACTGCTTCCTCCTTTTCCTCCACAACCGCAACGCCGAGGATATCACAGAATTTCTTGGTTGTTCCAACCACATCTTTGGCCTTGGTTATCGCCCTTCCGACAACAAAGATCTCAGCACCCGCATCCCTTAGAAACCCCGCTGTTTCTGTGGAGATACCGCCAGCAACAGCTATAGGAATATCCAACTTCTTTTTCAACGCCTTTACTTCGTCTAAGGCAGAATCCACCCTCTCAAGCTTCACTTTTTGAATATCAATAGGAGTATGAATCAAGACATAGTCCACGCCAAGCTCTTGAAGCTCCAAAGCCCTTTTCACCGTGTCTTTGACCTCAATAAGATCAGCCATAATCCTAACATTATGGGCATTGCCTTGGTTTACAGCTCTTTTCACCGTAAAATCGTCCGCCAAGCCCAGGATACACACGACATCCGCCCCATTTTTAGCAGCCATCTCAACCTCAAGATCCCCCGTATCCATGGTCTTCATATCAGCAACAACGGTCTTATCCGGAAACCGAGATTTTAAGGTCTTAATAGCAACCATACCATGATTCTTAATAAGCGGCGTACCCACCTCAAGCCAATTAGCCCCACCCTCAACGGCCTCCTCAGCTATAGTAATAGCATACTCTATAGAGAGCAAATCCAAAGCCAACTGCAACGCAACCAATCCAACCCACCACGAGGATAATTGATTTTTCAGATTATATAAATCTTTTATTCAAGATGTTTCATAGGGCTTTATTCAACTCTTTTATCTTATCCCTTAACAAAGCCGCCTTCTCAAATTCCAGCATCTCAGCCGCCTTCCTCATATCAGCACCAAGCTGCAGGATGAGAAACTCAACATCCTCACGAGGCAACTTCGAAACATCCTCCTCTAATCCTATATCAACAGCTGCCAACCGCCCCACACCCATGGAAGCCGGGATCTCCTTGCTAATAGACTCAGGAACAATACTATGGGCCGTGTTAAAGGCCGTCTGGAGTTCTCTTCTCCTATCAGTCTCCCCAATAGCCACCTTCATGGAACCCGTGACAGAATCCGCATACATCAAAACCCGACCATTAACGTTTCTTGACGCCCGCCCAATGGTTTGAATAAGAGAATTCTGAGACCTAAGAAAACCCTCCTGATCAGCATCCAAAATAGCCACAAGAGACACCTCAGGAATGTCCAAACCCTCACGAAGCAGATTAATCCCTATAAGAACATCAAAAACACCCATCCTCAGATCCCTTATAATCTCCACCCTCTCAAGAGTATCGATCTCCGAATGAAGATACCTAACCTTAAACCCAATGTCAGCAAGATACTCGCTAAGATTCTCAGCCATCTTCTTAGTAAGAGTGGTAACAAGCACCCTCTCATTCCTTGAGACAACCTCCCTAACCTCACCTATTAGATCATCTACCTGACCCTTAGCAGGTTTTACAACAACCATAGGATCAACAAGACCCGTAGGCCGAATGATCTGCTCCACCACCCCGGAGCTATTCTCCAGCTCATAAGTCTCAGGAGTGGCCGACACAAACAACACCTGACCGAGCCTTTCCTCGAATTCATCAAACCTCAAAGGCCTATTATCCAGAGCAGAAGGAAGACGAAAACCATATTCCACAAGACTCAGCTTACGAGACCTATCACCCTTATACATACCCCGAGTCTGAGGGATGGTCCTGTGGGATTCGTCAATAATCATCAGATAATCCTTCGGAAAATAGTCCAAGAGGGTATAGGGCGGATCACCCTCTTTCCTCCCGCTAAAAAGCCTTGAATAATTCTCTATACCCTGACAGTAACCGATCTCCCGCAGCATCTCCAGGTCATAGCGTGTCCGTTGCTCAAGGCGCTGAGCCTCCAGTAGTCTTTCCCTATGCTTGAACCACGCAACCCGATCTTCTAACTCCTCCTCAATGGCCACAAACGCCTTCTCCATCTTACTACTGCTTATAACAAAGTGTTTCGCAGGATAAATCACAACCTTATCCAACTCCAAAACACCGGTACCTCTTAGAGGATCCACCTCCCGTATCCTCTCGATCTCATCTCCAAAAAACTCAACCCTTAAGGGGGTGTTGCTGTAAGATGGGAATATCTCCACAACATCGCCCCTGACCCTAATCTTGCCCCGAGTGAAATCGACATCGTTTCTCTCATACTGCATCTCAACAAGACTCGACAAAACATCGCTCCGACTCTTAGTATCACCTACCTTCAAAGACACAACCATTTCACTATAATCCTCCGGAGAGCCAAGGCCATAAATGCAGGACACAGTGGCTACCACGATCACATCGTCTCTGGACATAAGAGACGAGGTGGCAGAGAGCCGCAGCTTCTCGATCTCCTCGTTCCTCGATACCTCCTTCCCGATGTATGTGTCAGTCTTGGGGATATAAGCCTCGGGCTGATAATAATCGTAATAACTTACAAAATACTCCACCCGGTTCTCGCCGAAGAGGTCTCTAAACTCATTGTAGAGCTGTGCCGCGAGGGTCTTGTTATGGGAGAGAACAAGCGTCGGCTTCTGCAGCCCCTTGATGACATGGGCCATGGTGAAGGTCTTGCCAGAGCCTGTCACACCCAGAAGGGTTTGCCGGTCCAACCCCTCTTTAAAGCCTTCGACAAGCTCCCTTATGGCCTTTGGCTGATCTCCTTTAGGCGTTAGATCTGTTGTAAGCTTAAATCTTGACATATCTATTCATCCCTCACCGTTTTCATGAAAAAACCTAAAAATATTCTTGGCAGCAGTTTTTGTTATCCACGGGACCTCCATAAGTTCCTCCAAGGTGGCCTTTTTTATCTTTTCCACCGAGCCGAACCTTTCAAGGAGCAACTTTTTCCGCTTCTCCCCCACACTCGGGATATCATCCAATATCGAACCTTCCAATGCTTTTTTTCTCAATTTCTTATGATAAGAGAGGGCAAACCTATGAGCTTCATCCCTAATCCTCTGAAGCAGTTTCAAGGCCTCAGAGTCAGACGACAAAACAAGCGGATCACTTCTTTCAGGCATAAAGATGTGCTCATATTCTTTGGCAAGACCGACGACAGGGACAGCGCCTTTCTCAAGGCTCTTTAACACATCCATGGTAGCGTTTACTTGTCCTTTCCCACCGTCAATTAGTAAAAGGTCAGGGAGTACATCGACCTTGGAGTACCTTCTTAAAACAACCTCCCTTATCATCCCCACATCATCAGGGCCTTTAGTCTTTATTTTAAAACGCCGATAGTCCTTCTTACTTGCCCCCCCATCTTTGAAGACGACAAGGGAGCCCACAGCTTGTCTCCCTCCGATATTTGATATGTCAATGGCCTCAACATGTCTAGGTGGGGAAGGCAGATCCAACTCCTTCTGAAGCTCTTCGACAGCCCGGTTTTTTTCTTCTTTTATCTTTTCTTTGATAACCCGCTGCCCAAGCTCAAACTCGGCGTTCTTCTTCGCCATCTCAAGAAGTTTTCTCTTCCCCCCTCTCTTTGGATTTTTAATCAAAACTTTGCTCTTCCTCTTTCCCCCTAGCCATTTTGAGATGGCAGGGGCGTCTTTGAGACCGTGCTGGATTATGACCTCTTTTGGAATATCTGGGGTAGAGGAGTAGTACTGTCTTAAAAACGAGGAGACCACCTCATCCAAGGCCACGTTTTCAACACCGTCCAGAAAGAAGCGCTTTCTCCCAACTATCCTCTTCTCCCGCACGAAGAACACCTGAGCACATGCAAGGTCTTTTTTAACGCCGATACCTATTATGTCTTGGTTGTGTCTTGACAAAGGCACTGCTTCCCGCCCAGTATGGGTCTTTTTTATCACTTTCAATCGATCCCTTATCCTCCCTGCTCTTTCAAAGTCAAGATTAAAAGACGCGTTTTTCATCTTCTCCTCCAGGCGGTTTGCAAGATCCTTGTGATGGCTGCCTAAAAAAGCGACAGCCCCAGCGACGAGTTCATCATATTCCTGCTTTTCCACATCCAGTGTACAGGGCGCCAGACACATCTTGATCTGATAGTAAAGGCAGGGCTTCGACCTTTTTCCCCCGACCTCCCGTTTACAGCTTCTGATAGGAAAAACCCTTCTAACAATATCCAAGGTCTTCCTTGCCAAGCCAGCTTCAGTAAATGGGCCGAAATACCGCCCGTTATCCCCCATAATCTCTCTTGTAAGCACGATCCTCGGCCATTCCTCAGACGTGATCTTAAGATAAAGCCATTTCTTATCATCCTTTAACCTGACGTTGAATCTCGGCTTATGAATCTTAACCAGGCTCGCTTCAAGAATAAGCGCCTCTTCTTCAGAGACCGTGATGATGTAGTCCAGGTCCGAAGCCCTCTCTTTTAAAGCAGTGGTCTTAGCATCCGTAGCCGCGGACATGCTAAGATATGAGGATACACGTCTTTTAAGAGACGATGCCTTGCCGATATAGATGATCTTACCAGACATGTCCTTTATCAGATAAACGCCGGGAGAATCGGGCGGCGGCACAATATCGCCTCTCTCGATCAAAACATTACCCCCCAAGAGATTTTTTCAGAAACATCCCCGTATAAGAATGCCCTACCCTAGATATCTCCTCCGGCGTACCCTCAGCCACAATAGACCCACCAAGATCACCGCCTTCAGGCCCCAAGTCAATGATATGATCAGCAGTCTTTATCACATCCAAGTTGTGCTCAACCACCACCACAGTATTACCCGCATCTGTGAGCCTAGACAAGACATCCAACAGCTTCTCAATATCAGCAAAATGAAGACCCGTAGTGGGCTCATCAAGAATATAAATCGTCTTTCCAGTACTCCGCTTACTAAGCTCAGTTGAAAGCTTAACCCTCTGAGCCTCACCCCCTGAGAGAGTTGTGGCAGGCTGCCCAAGCTTGATATAACCCAAGCCAACGTCGCTTAGCGTCTGTAGCTTATTTTTTATAACCGGGATGTCTTTGAAAAACTCAAGAGCTTCCTCAACCGTCATCTCCAGAACATCCGAGATATTCTTGCCCCTGTAACTTACCTGAAGGGTTTCCCTACCATATCTTTTCCCTTTACAAACCTCGCATGGCACATAAACATCCGGCAGGAAATGCATCTCTATCTTTATGATACCGTTTCCATGGCAGGCCTCGCATCTGCCGCCCTTAACGTTGAAACTGAACCTGCCAGGCTTATAGCCACGTTTCCGGGACTCAAGTGTTTTGGCAAAAAGCTCTCTTAGGGGTGTAAAGACCCCGGTATATGTCGCGGGATTTGACCTCGGCGTCCTGCCAATAGGGGATTGATCAATCTCTATTGCTTTGTCAATGTATTCAATTCCGTCTATATCTTCATGGATGCCGGGCTTAATCTTCGATCGATAGAATCTTTGACAGAGAGCAGGATAAAGAGTGTCGGTTACAAGGGATGATTTTCCCGAGCCTGATACGCCGGTGATACATGTGAAGACCTTAAGAGGGATCTTCACGTCAATGCATTTGAGGTTGTTCTGCCCAGCCCCCTTTATAGTTAAGAAGGTCCCGTTATGACGCCTCCTCTTAGTCGGCACTGGTATAACCTTTTTATGAGAAAGATAAAGGCCTGTGAGAGATTTTTCATCCATCATAATATCCTCAGGAGTCCCGACCGCCACCAACTGGCCGCCATGATCTCCGGCGCCAGGCCCCATGTCTATAACATAGTCCGCTGCTTTGATGGTAGCCTCGTCATGTTCAACAACCAGTATGGTGTTTCCAAGGTCCCTTAGTTTTAAAAGAGTTGATATCAGCTTTTCGTTGTCTCTTTGATGAAGCCCTATGCTGGGCTCATCAAGGATGTAAAGAACGCCCACAAGCCCTGATCCAATCTGTGTTGCAAGACGGATTCTCTGTGACTCGCCTCCCGAGAGAGTCCTTGAGCCCCTGTCAAGGGTGAGATAGCCAAGACCCACGTTGACCATGAACCCTAGCCTCTTCTTTATCTCTTTTAATATCTCAGTGGCGATGAGAGCATCGTTTTTCTTAAGCTTTATCTCTTCAAAGAATTCTAGAAGGCCTACCACAGACATCTTGGTCAACTCAGATATGGACTTACCTTCTACATTCACAGAGAGACTTAGAGGTTTTAGGCGCGCCCCATGGCAGCTGGGACAATGGATTATCGCCACAAATCTCTCCATCTCCTCACGTCTGTACTGGGACTCGGTCTGTTTGTAAAGACGCTCAAGGTTGGGTATGACTCCCTCAAATGTCCCCTTGTAGGAATAATGTGAGGTTGCATCCCTTGATTTGAAGTGAAAGTCTATCTTGTCGTCGGTACCGTAGAGTATGACCTCAAGATGCTCTGGTTTTAGGTCTTTTATAGGCGTATCGAGATCAAATCCCAGGTGATCTCCAAGAGACCTCAAGGCTTGGCCTCTGTATCCCCATATCTGTGTGCTCCACGGTGCTATCCCCCCATCTGATATGGTCTTTCTCTTATCAGGGATTATAAGGTCGGGGTCAAACTCTGTTTTAGTACCCAGACCCTGGCAGTCAGGGCATGCTCCATGGGGGCTGTTAAAGGAGAACATCCTCGGTGCAAGCTCTCCAAGGCTTACGCCGCAATCAGGACATGCGAACTGTTCACTGTAGTTCTTCTTCTCCCCCCCAGCGGCTATGACTACAATGCCCTCTGCAAGATTTATGGCCGTTTCTATTGAGTCAGCAAGTCTATCCCTTATTTCAGGTTTTATCTTGAGCCTGTCCACAACAACTTCTATGGTGTGTTTCACATATCTTTCAAGAACTATCTTCTCATCAAGATCCCACGTCTTCCCATCTACGACAGCCCTAACATATCCATCTTTTTTCATCTCTTCAAAGAGCGCCTGATACTCTCCTTTTCTGTCCCGTACCACAGGAGATAGGATTTGTATCTTTGTTCCTTCAGACAGTTTCATTACTTGGTCGACTATCTGTTGTACGGTCTGTTTCTCAATCCGCTTCCCGCAGTTGGGGCAGTGCGGCACCCCGATCCTGGCATAAAGGAGTCGTAGATAGTCATATATCTCGGTGACAGTGCCCACGGTTGATCTTGGGTTTTTGCTCCGTGTCTTCTGGTCGATCGATATTGCGGGGGAAAGACCCTCTATACTCTCTACTTTGGGTTTTTTCATAAGGCCAAGAAACTGCCGAGCATATGATGAGAGGGATTCTACGTATCTCCTCTGTCCCTCTGAGTAAATAGTGTCAAAGGCAAGAGAGGATTTGCCTGAGCCTGAGAGGCCGGTTATCACGACGAACTTGTTTCTAGGTATTTCAAGATCTATATTCTTGAGATTATGCTCTGAAGCTCCTTTTATAACAATAAAGTCAAGACCCATATCATCCACCAACACCATTGTCAATTATATGTGTTTAAACTTTGGAAAAAAAACTATTTTAAGATAACGATTCTATTAACTTCTCATTAGATTTCGAAAGCAACCCATCATACTTTTAGGCGCTAAATATTAGAATCAGTTGGAGGAGGCGAGGGTTTAAAAAAAGCCTGCTATTTTTATAGGTATCTCCTCCTCTGGACGTCTGAGTCGTTGTGCATGAAATATTCAGTAGCACCCTCGGGGTATGTTAGTTGTGCCTGAAGCTCTGTGTGGCATACGAGACAAAAGAAGAAGCCTCTAGTGTAATTAGCGCCTGTCTCGTTTACATATAACGAATTTACACTGTTTAGAGAATCGAACACCCTTTCGTGGACATTTTTAACTGCGAGAAGGGCAGTCATGTTCCCGACGCCATACCCCGTGTTGTTTGTTGATTCGTTGAGTCCATGGCAGTGCCAGTCTGCACATGCCCTTATCGTTGTCTGTGTGTGTGAGGGGCTTAGAGGATCTCCGCTCGCATTTAAGGCACCCACATGACAGAGGTAGCAGAGGACATGATTGGTATCGCTTGTAAGACCATACGCACTTATATTCATATAAAATTGATCGACTGTATAGCTATCATTACCCACCGCCCTTTTGTGTGCGTCCCGCACTGCCCTGGAATCTTCGGTCGCACTCAGTTCATCCCAGATATACTCATGGCATCCTATACAGTCCAGCCCTTTTACCACCGCGGTTTTATTGCGCTCTATAGTATGGGTGCCTGCAAATCTTGCGCTCATCGTGGGCAATCCGATAACTGCAACTATCATCAGAAACATCAACAATAAGAAAGCATTCATCTTCATTTATTACACACCTATATTAGCCAATGATATTATTGTATTCAATAAATTTTTTTTGGAGATAGCTGTGTCTTCTATATCTGCTCTAGATCTAGGCTGAAATATCAAAGTAAAGGGGTCATGATTCAGAATAATACAACCTACCCACTGTCTCAAACCCTTGTTCTGCAATGAAGTCGTCCACACTCTTGGGCGAGTGTTGATCCACATAGACGATGGGAGCGTCATAGATAAATGCTAGGGAAGCTGAGTAGACCACAGGATTCTGCCCGTCTGTAATCATGACCGCCCCCGTATTCTTCAGCCCCATCACCATCTTAGCAACTTCGATAGATGTCTCGTATCGTGTCTTGCCCCATATCCTCTCAAATGTTCTGCAATTTAGACAGTACATCCTCAACTCATCTTCCACTCCTTTTGAAACCGCAGCCGGCCCTCCTATTATGTACATCTCGCTTAGGTAAACCTGATATTTCTCCAAGACTTTCTGGGTAGCATACGGTATCTCATCTGGTTTGACCAAAAGAATGGGTGCCCCTATCAGGTTTGCAAAGGTCGATGCTGCAATGCTGTCAGCCTCTAGATCCCCCCTTGCTATCACGACCTTTTTTGGGCCGCCATACTTCTCAAGAACAAACTTCGATGCAAGCTCAAAGACATCGCCTTTTGGATTTACTGAAAGCGCGCTTGTTCGTGTGAAGATGAGGTCGGCTGTGTTTTTTGAGACCACGCTTTTGCCTTTTGCACTGTATACTGCAGCCAATCTAGGATCGACTGTGTACTTTATCTTAAATGTAGATGTAGTATACTCCAGTATGTTGACGATCTCATCTGAGTCGATAACTTTGTCTTTCCACTTTTCCAGGAAAGTGGGCTTCAATGACGCTGAACCGCCCCCTCCTCCGCCCCCTCCGCTAGTTGTCTCCGTGTTCTCCTCTTCACTTACCAGGACTTCTCCCACCAACCCATACTTAGAAAAATGCGAGATATTGGCCCAGATATAATTCTTCTCCGTATTTACACCCGTATCAAAAACCTCTGGACCGCCCTTTATAATCAATCCCCCCCCTTTATTTATCGGGAACCATCTCTGTTTGTCAGGGCACAGTGCAGGGTCTTCGCAATACCAGTATAACATCAACGCATTTTCGTTTATATCTGCAATCCCGTCACCGTTCCTATCTAGGTCTGAATCGTCATAGGATATGTTGATCAGGATCCAAGACAGGTCTGTAGCAGCGTCAACACCGCTTACATCGTACATGATTAGAGTATCAAGAGAGGTCTGGTTTTCTGCTAGACCATTAGCAGAAGTAAGGGGGGTTGCATTTAGATCCGCGGCATTTGTACTCACGGTTGCATTGATAAAGATGATGGCTTCTTTCTTTGAGACGAATTCTATAACAGTCTTTGCCTCCTCCTGAAAATCTGCCATTAGGATCTGATTGATTTTTGCTTCTATGCTCTTAGTATTTTTTACACGCAGGACATATACTTGGATTAATCTGGTAGCGGTGTTTCCGTTTATATCTGTGGCTGTGATATTTATTGTGTTCCAACTATCAGGGGTATAGACGACCTTCTTATTTAATGAACCTCCTGTTGACCACGAATCCAAGAGTATCTCATTCAATCTTAGGGTTATCTCATTAATATCAAATTCATCGGAAACGCTTCCGATAATTGCATTATCCAGTATGTTTATCGTGGAACCGTTGGATGGGCTGTTAACAGTAACTAGTGGGGGTGTTGTGTCTATGGAGAAGTATACTGTGCTTGCTTGTATGTTGTTGGATGTGTCGTTGGCGTATATTGTGATATGGTTTTGGCCGTCTGTCAGCCCATCAAGGGTTGTGTTGGATGATGTTTCTATAGGTGCGTCGTTTAGACTGTAACCGGTCCAACTTATTCCACCTGTGTCTGAGGTTGAGAAGCTTAGGTCGATTGAGTTTGTATAATATGTATTGTTTGTGGGGCTCTGGATGGTTACTGTCGGTGGCTCTGAATCTATGGGTTGGAGATCGAAGTCTAGATATGCAAACGTCTCTATAACGATGGTCACGGTTTTTGTCTGTGTGATATAGCCAGAGGCTGATAATGTTACATCGTATGTTCCAGGCGACATCTCAATAGCATAGTAGCCTTCGTGGTATCCTTGGGAGTCAACTTTGACGTATTGTTGTCTTCTTGTTGTGGTTGTTATTGTCAGGGTGTCATTGTGTATCTCTACTGTTGCGCCCTGGATCTGTATGCCTGTAGTTGCATCGCTTACAATGCCTATGAGTACCGTGGGCATATCGTCTGCATAGATATAGGCGGGTGTAAGTAGGAGGACGAGTATTATGAGTAGTAGCGGTAACTTCATCTTAAAGGCCCTCCTTTTAACATGTGGGTAATAGGGGGTAGGATATTAAGTAACAGATATAGGCCTGCAAACATTGTGAACAGATAAAACACTCCCCCTAAACTGTATCCTGGGACATATGTTATTGCCCCACCTGGTGGTGTTGTAGGTGGTGTTGATCCCAATCGCCCAGGTCTCCAGTACCCCGGTCGGTCCGATGATCACGTGCCCGCGCGAGGGAAGGCCCGAATCGGGCTGCCCCCAGGGCCCGCCCACGCGGAAGCCCCGGTTGGCGACCGTGGCGCGCACCGTTCCGTCGATGTAGACCCAACCCTCGCGGTCCTTGGAGATCACCGCGTTTCCGTAGATGGTCAGGTCGGCTCCCTGCAATATCCGGAAGGTGCTGCCCTCCGTCCTCCCGTGCTCGGCGAACTCGAAGTAAGAGACCTCGGCGCCGGGGGACTTGAGAACGCTGTGCATCGCCCTCCCCGAGCTGTCGTCCCCGATCTCGGCCGACAGATTGCGGTTCGGGACCCCGTTGTGCCAGTTTTCCGGATAGGTCCACAGGTAGTCGCCGGCGCCGTCGGTCCTGTTCATCTCGAAGTGGGTCCATCCCTGCCCCAGTGCAGCACCTCCCGAGATCAGACCGACGATGGTGAGGACGGCGACGGTCGGTAGGGCGATAGGGCGGTGGAAACCACGGCCGGCGTTTGGCGCGAGTGCGAACATGCTGGTCTTCCTCTCTTCCCAGGTGCGAGCGCCTTGGGCTGCAAGTGCGGCCGTGCGCTCACTCGTCGTACCTTATTGCATCTGCCTCAACAGGAATCGTACGTCGAACAGTCGTTCGCAGCAATCGTCTGCCCGGCGCCCGGATAGTCCGGTCAATCGATATCGGGGATACCCTTACAGCCCCGGGTCGGTGATACCGCGGGCGTCGTTGGAGCGGCGGGCACGGATGCGGGACAGGTCGCTGGCGTTGATGCGCCCGTCCATCGAGACGTCGGCCCGCACCTGATCGGCGACGCCCGGATCGATCAGCCTCGTCCGCGC
>SDBV01006117.1_pt1 | contig 16760 bp, 17 predicted proteins | sample 2277081 | NCBI WGS metagenome assembly SDBV01 (sample SAMN10402039, study PRJNA504765) | marine sediment metagenome | isolation source: marine sediment core GS10_PC15, 223 cmbsf | place: Arctic Ocean: Southern Knipovich Ridge | collected 2010 | reverse complement strand
GTTGTCGGCAGACTCAAGGACACACTCGAAAGATCAAGGAAAATGTGAGGAAAACATGGCGCGAGAACTTATCCTCAGCATAAGCGGAATGCGCGGCATTATCGGAGAGAATCTCTCACCTGAGATTGCGGTGGCCTACGGTTGTGCCTTCGGGACGTTTTTGAAGGGCCGGGCACAGGCGGGCGCCAAACTTGCCGTTGTAGAGTCGCAGGCGAAATGGCACACAGAATCTGTATATGGCACAAACCCCCTGCGCATAAATACTCCGCCCAGGGCGCCGGCCCTGTAAGCGGACACAAAATGCAAAATATTCTTGGAAAAATCTTCTCAGGAGCCCGGCTGCACTACCTCCGCAAATCGAAGATCCCGAGTAATCAACATTGTCTTTTGCTGGGTCGGCAGATGCACGATCTGAATGATCTCCGGGTAGATTGTCCGCGACCCATAATTTACTGACAGATCATATTCCCGGCCGGTAATCCGTTCGACAACATCACCGCAGGCAAAGGCGTCCAGCCACAGGCGGTCGAGTACATACTGGCCGCTGATCGACATATCCTCATTGGCCTCTCGAATGCGGTCCAGACTCGCAGTCAGCCAGGCCGACGTATCCAACTCCTTGGCCGGCAATCCTTCGGCGACAAAGATGCTGGCACTCATACGCTTGGCTATGCCGTGCGAGTCGTAGTAGTCGTGCGCCGCCTTGTGCTCAAACGGCGAACCGCCTGCCGAGGAGGGTTCCGAGAACCTCACCAATCGTTGATCCATCTGGATCGACGCCGTTACCCGCACCCGCGTATACCAGTCGCCATCCTTAAACGACCTGCCCTCCAGCTTATCGGCGCATAGCGATGTCCAGTAGTTCCGTTCCACATCTGCGAGCGTGCCCAGTCGGATCGTATCGTGCACCTCGCCCAGCATCTCAGCCAGGTTCGGCTCATCGATGTGGATTCCCGCCTCACCTGACAAAGAATTGATCACGCCTGACATCACCTGCCAGGTCGACCCGCCGTTCAATGAGAATTCCACCTTGATTCCCACCGAATCCAGGGTGTGCTCATCGCGTGTTAAACACGGCAGTAACTGCCGATTAAACGGGGCGTAAAGACGCTTTCCGTCGTCGTCGAGCAGGTACTCTGCGTCGATGACACCGGCAAAATCAAACGGCATGCCACGATCGTACAGGCCTGCCGAATAATCGCCGCCTTCGTTCAGAGCCCACTTGCGGCCGACATCGCGATAAGACCAAAACAACTCGCCCTTTATGTGGTACTTCTGATATACGCTGTAGCCGTTGGGATTCTCGTCGCTTTGCAACTCCGCCTCGGTCTTGTAGACCTGCGAATTGCTCTCCGACGTATCCGGCACCAGATCACTGTCTTTCCAGGCCGGCACGAGTTCGGCGGTAAACTCGAACAGGTCCGGGGCGCCTAAGCCGCGAATCGAATTGATCACATCGCCGATGTCTTCTGCGATCTGGGCGGCAACCACCATCTTTCTGCCTTCGGCGACGGCGTACGATATAAATTCACCCGCCGCCGGTGCGTGCAGCTCATGCCGGATCGTTGGCTGCAGCATGCCGCGCGTGCTGCCCTCTGCCGAATTTATCTTATAGAACGTAAACAGGGCCGTTCCCCGCCAGGTATAATCCTCCCGGAAGGACCAGCCGACCTGCCTGACGATCTGATCTATCGCGGTCAAGACATCGAGCCCCTCGCAGACGACATGTGTGATCACGCGGTCCATGTCCTGATCGACCAGGATCGGATCGATCATCGGATCGGTGATCGCAAAGTAATCGTCTGCGGTGTTATGCATGTTGATCACATACGCCAACATCTCCTTAACGGTCCAGGCGGTCGCCAGCCCCTCCCTGGCCGCGAAGATCGGCGTCTCATACTCCGTATCATCGACCTCCTCATACACCACATATACCGGGTCCTTGTTCGGCTTGCCGTCGGCATTGAAGATCAGACGGCGTCCTGTCATGTACGTATAGCCGTCCGCTTTTGGCGCCTGCGTGTCGGTCCCGTAGTCGTCGTAATCGTCAGGCCCCCGTACGAGCTGGCCGTACATAACCGTCGTCCTCTGGAGCAGCCAGCGATGATCGGCGCAGATCACCGCGTTCCTTTCGTGCCCTTTGTCCTTTTCCGACCCGCCGGCAAAACTCGACACCTGGTTAGTCATAAACCCGCTGAACACGCACGTCCGATCTTCCTCCCGGGCCTCGGCGGTGGTAATACGAATCCGGTCTCCATGCCTGAGACTGTGATCGGCGTGCCATCGCAGGTCGGGAAAAAACACAACCGCTATCGACGGCCGTGCTGCGTTGCCGATCTCGATCCGCTCGACCTTGGCCGCCCACACCGTATGCCAGCCGCTCTCGTACGCAGGCGGTGAGCCCGAATGTGGATTGACCTCCACGATCAAAAACTGTGCGATCCTCTGGATTACGTTTTCGTCGGCCATCAGATAAGACCCCTCAAACGTGCTGTAAAGCGGCAGATCAGCCAGCCCCCTGCGACAAAGAACATCTTGCCGTTGGCATCCTTTGTAGGCTTGATCGCATCGTCGAATAGCACGTTGTCGAACACACTCCCCTTGAATGTATATGTATCGGTCCCCGCCCAGTTGTATTGCTCGATGGCCAGGATAGCCGTCTCCATAACCTCCCTCGCCGCCTTGTACGTCGTTGTGATAGCCACTCGCAAGGTCCCCCTTACCGCGATCGGGTAGCCCCGCGAGCCTAAGTGCATGGCCGTAACCCCGTGAGCCCCGGCAAAGCCGTCGTACTGCCTGACCGCCTTCCGCGTGTCATGGCTGACTATGATCTCGGGACCGTAAATTGTCTGCAAATCTGGCATAGTTATGCGTACGGGTCGAACCTCGCCCCGATCAACCTGTCCTCTCGATTGCCCGCTACCGGGTTCAGGCGTATTGAATAGTCGTAATACTCATTGAACGTATTGTAGCTTACCGGCTGACCCTCCGTCAGATCGCCGGCAGGGACCGGCTCAGGCGGCGGGGTGGTGTCGGGGACATTTTCGGGCGGAGATGCGTCCTCCGCAGTAGCTGGCGGCGGTGCGGGCTCGTCAGGCGCAGCCCCGGTTGCCTGTGTTTTTAGATAATCAATGCTTTTCTCGGCCATGAAGCCCCAACCCAGAGCCGCGTTTTCGATCCATTTACCCGTCGTAATCCGTACACGTCGCAGAGACGCACGAACCGAGTCTATAACCCGGTGTCGATAACGCTCAGCTAAGGTGTCATCCTGTACCCCCATAGCTTCCAATTCATCGAGTTGCCCCTGCATCGCCATCGCAATAGGCTCTACCCTATCCCACACGCGCCGGTCATCTTCCAAAGTTCCGACCAAAACCTTATGTTTCGCTTTGGCCTCACGTATACGGCGCTGCCAGGACGCGAACTCCGGCCCCGCCTTGATTTCTACCTCCGATATTCTCGCCCGCGACACCCTCTCCTTACCTAACATCGAATCCATATAGGCATCTGTGAAGGCTGCTACTTTTTCGGGTGTGGAGCTTTCGATTTCTGCAATTGCATCCGCATACACCCTTGTCGCTTCCGGGCCGACCAGCTTCCCAATCTGGCCACCAATTTCGAGGGGGAAACCTTGTTTTGTGAGCGTCGCGTCGCGCGTAGACTCAGGCAGGCCCCTCACATATTCCATCAGCGCGTCTGCGCGTTCGTCCATCGATAACTCGGACCATTTTACGCCGAGACCCCTCTCCATCGCTTTCACCGGCTTCTCGTAACCACCCCCTGACATCCGCACAGTTTGCTCCAGAAGGTTCGCCGCCAGAGCTTCGTTTGAAGTAGCTGCACGCGCTGCCGAAAATATGCTCAACGCCCCCTTAAACGATCCGCCTTTTGCTATCCAGCCAGTGGCGCCCTTTTGCAATCCAATCATGTAGGCGCCGAAGTCCGTAGCCTTGGATGCGGTGTAGCCGGCAACGACCTTGCCGAAGTAATCCTTATAGGCGTCCGCCTTGGGCTCAACACCCACCGTGCCGGCAAACTCAAACAGTTTTGCGACGTCTCCACCTGTCATCTGGGCGGCACCGACAAAGGGCGCAAGCTCTTTATATAACGCTAAAACACCGGCATCCTTAATGCCACCCTGCTCGGCGAACACAATATCCATACTCGTCATCATTTCCTTGGCGACGCCCGGCCCCCTCAGTCCACCGGCCTTTACACCGGCGACTACCTGTTCAGTCCAGTACTGCTGTTTGCCTACTGTCCCCGTCTGCATCTCCAGGGCCTGGCCTAACTCCGACAACTGCACGCTCTTGTCGTAGATTTCCCCCTGCAGCGTAGCGATCCGTTCGAGCTTCTCAATCAGCCAGCTAATGACACGCTGAACCCCCTGGAAGCCCAGCCACGCACCGAAGAAGGCCCCCACTTGTTTCGTGAGATTCGTCAGGATGCCACTCATGCCGCCCAGCTTACGAGTAGCCTCCTCGGTGCCCTTGGCCCCCCTCTTGCCCGCCTGCTCGGTTTTCTTCCCCGCCTGCTCGGTCTTTTTGCCGAGGTCCTCCGTCGATGCACCAACGCCGTCGATATCCCGTTTTGTAGCGTCGGTGCCCTTCGACCGAATGTGAATGTTTACGTCTTTTTCAGCCATCAGCTCTTATCGGCTTCGTCGGGCTTGGTCGCGGGTATCGCGGTCCGTGGCATCGCCAATGCATCGGCGGCTGCTGTTCTCAGGTCCTGGGGGATCGTCTTATCCTCAACGACCCTCTTGAGCATGCCGATATCGAGGCGCTCCAGCCCGCTGTACTGACACCCCGACCTGCCGTGGATCTCGCGCAATGCCGCAACACGGGTCTCCAGTCGAGCCGAGCTGTTCTGCACAATCTCGGTCAACGTGTAATTAGTGAGCGCCTTTAGTCCGTTCACCGTCGTCGTCTGGACGGCCTGCTCTTTTTGTGGCTGCTCTTTGCTTTGACTGGCCTCTTTGGCCTGTTCGTCCTTTGCCATGATCATTCTCCTGTTCAATCTTCAATATACAATCTACACTCTACAATATGGAATCCGCTCCCGGCGGATCAGACAATCGTAATGATCTTATTTACCCCGGTCAGTGTAAGCGGCGCAGCCGGATCGTTGGTCACCTCGAAGTTCATCCGGTACTCGCTGTAATCGCTCTGGACATTACTGTTTGCCCCGGCCGTCCCAAAGATCGCACGCGCTATTGTGATCACCTTGCTCGTCGCGCCCAGCGCCTGCTTTACCGTAATCACCAGGTTGGCGGCGGCGGCTAAGGCCAGTAGCTGGCATTTCAGTTCCAGCGTCGTAACCTTGATCTCGGCATCCTTAAACGTAATCGACCCGGCCGCCCGTATCCTGTCCTCGCGGGGGTCGACTGCCGTATAGCTGAGGTCGGCGTCGTTGCATGCCTTGATCAGCTCCATCGTAATCGCAAAGTCAAAGGCGGTTACGTGATAGACGTTGACCGCGCCGTGCACACAGGTTTCCACCTGCCAGCCTCCGCGAGCAGCAGTGATATAGGTTGGCGCTGCCTGAGCGTCAAGCATCGCCCACATATCCAGAATCCCCTTGTCCACGTCGGCCGCCATACACTCAAAGTCAAACGCCACGGTCATATAGCCCTTTTGGTTCATGGTCAGCCGTGCGTTATGGATCACCGGATTGGTGATCGTATGCTTGATGTAACCCGTCCCCGCCGCCACACCGCTCTTTCGCTCATAGAAGACTAACGTCGTCGCCGCCCCCGTCAACAGATCCACCATGAGGGTCCAGTCCTGGCTTACAATCGAGCCCCGCACAAACTGGACTGTTCGGTCAATGACCGCCATCGCCAATCCGTCAGGCGGCGTGCGCATAATGTTGTCGTAGCCCGAATCGATTACCGCCGTCAGCGTCCCGCCGGCGGTTTGGGCGTTGATTGTCACTGCCTGCGGTGAATACGCTCTCTTGTTTACTGTCGCCATGATCTTTTCTCCTAACTTGTTTTTGTGCTTTTTGTGCCTTTTCCCTGGTACGGGCACGGCATGCCGTGCCCCTACGACACATTAATCCACGGAACCTCAAACTGCATCGCTATGCCATGTTTCTTTTCCATGTCGACAAACTCGATCTCGCCGACATACCTGAACTGATCGCAGTTAAAGCCGGCGCCGGGATGGACGCCGTCTAAAGCCTTGATCACTAATTCGCGAATCTTGCTCGTACCGAGGTGGTTTGCATCACCTATCCGGCACACGGCGGGCTCTTTTGAACTAACGCCGATCAAGAGGGCAAATACCCATGTCTGTCGAAGGTCATGATCTCCCTGGCGATCGGCATCGACCCGTGCATATGCGGCAAACGCAAACGGCTCGTACGCGTCAAAGCTCTCCACGCCGCTCTGTCCGACGGCGATCTGATGCTTCCACACATCGGCAGTCTTAAAGACATCCGACCCGCCACTCTGCAAGGCGGCCAACGTGTCTGCTATCCACTGTTCCAGCCTGGCTAACATCCCGCCGTCGTTTGCCATCTCTAATTCTCCACAGCCTTACCTATCGCATCTTCCATCGCCCGGCCTATGTCATCGACCTTGTCCATCACACCGTCATACAGAGCCCCTGAGCCCTGTATGAGCACGCTCTTGACCATAACGAACAGCGGTCGGAACTTGCCGCGTTTGCCCCGCTTGTAACCGAACAACAGCTTGCCCTTGGAGCGAATAAAGAACCCGTCGTCAACCAGACGCGGGCTTGCGAACTTTGCCTTTACCACGCCCGCAGGCGTAAGCGCCTCGCCGATCGGTATGGCTAAGAACTTTCCCCGCTTGGGCGTAATCGTCTTTTGCTCATCGCCCAACAGCCACTTGTACTTATCGACGCCCGAGCCTTCACGCACACCCACTACGCCGTCTAATGGCCCCTCCATCCACCCGCCGACCGCTTTCTTGAGGAAGCCCGTCCGCGTCCCGAGTGCCTGGCCTGTCAGATAGTTGTCCTGTATATGGGCCGCCGTAAGCTCCACGCTCAAGGCTAAACTTTCACTCGTCGCATCGAGCACACGCTGTCCCATCGCGCCTAAGTCGGCGACAACCCCGTCAAAGCCCGGTCCCTTTTCGATCATGATCATCACAGCGACGGCCTCCGGTATTGTTTGAGTACATCCTCGACATCCGGCAAGAGCTTCATCGGCTGGAACTTAGTTATCGACCCGCCCTCGAACGCGACGCCGCTCAATCCGATATCGTCTCGGCGCTTGAAGACAAACGCTGCCTGCATAATCGCCGCCTCGCGGATCTCCGCCGGCAGTGTGCTCTCGCCGGTGCCCGGCTCATCGCCGGCGGCCGCGAAGCCCCCGCGATAGATCACCTGGATCGAATCCGGGCGGATCGGCCACCGACTCAGGTTGCGATGGATGATGCCGTTCTTGCCGCCGTTCATCTGCCAGTAGTCGTCGTCGGCCGTAAGCGCGGTGGCATTGTCGAAGTCCCGGTCCCACGCCTCTTTGATCGACGTAACCGCGATCAGCGGATACCGGTTAAGTTGCAGGTACGGGGAGCCCCCCGTATAGTACTCGGTAACGTCAGCCGCCGTCTGCAGCAGCGTCCGTCCGCAGAACGCATCGAACCTGCCGGTTAAGCCCGCGATAATCGCCGCGATCATATCATCATAATCCGAATCGCTGATCCCTAACCGCGTCTTGACATCGTCCGTTGTGCACACGCCCGCCGACGATCCTGATTGTGGTGTGCCTGTAACTGGACTCATTATTCGACCGTCACTTCCTGCGTATCCGGCCCGTACGCACCCTGCTTAAAGAAATACAGCGTGTAAGTCGCCGGATCGAGATTCATCTGATCGCTCCATCGCCCGTTGACATCCGTCGTCGTTGTCGCCACGATATACTCTGATCCCGTATTGCCCGCATCGTAATCGCTTTTCAGGTACGCCCGGACGACAGCGTTATCGATCCCGGCCCCGCCTCCGGTCTTATAGGCCAGGGCATCGGCCCCTCCGTAATCGTGATCGACAACCACGGGGCCCGTGCCAGCGTCGAAAGGATCGTGCGACACAATCTCGACGAGCAGATCGGCCGGGTCGGCGCCCGCCGCTTCGGCGTGTACTATCAATTCACCCAACGTGTCCCTGTCGCCGGCGTTGCCGGCCAGCCTGTACCACCCGTTAGCGATTTCTGACACGCCCCCGCCGGCCGCTGCGAACGCGCTGCCGTTCTTGCTGAGTGTTGCCGTCGGTGTCAGCCCGGTCTTGCCCGTCACCCGGTCGGCGCTGTCGGCCATGAAAAACGATATCGGATACATAGTCGAATTCTGCTGTCGCTGCCTCATCAAACGCCTCCAATCACACGCGACTTGGAGAGCCCGCGATTCGCCGACAAATCATATGCCCCCATCGTGGACCAGCCGCCCAATGAGTCGGGCACGCCGGCGTCAATACATGGTGAGTCGTTGGCCGGCCTGAAATTGCCGTTCGCCGCATCGACAAACATCGGATCAACCGTAATCGAATGCGAACCTATAACGGGAACTTCATAACCCGTGCCGTGACTTCCAACAGTAAGCGGCGTACCATCCGATTCGATAAAGCAGTTGTAATCGTTATAGATGTATGAACCTGGGGTGGACACAGTAAACGCAATAGCCCCCGGATAAAGCGCGAATATATTGTTAAAAACAATTGCCGTCTCAGCATTTGTAAGGTCCATCCCAAAAGATGTTTGATTATAAAAGGTATTGTTAAAAGCCGTAATACCACGACCAAAAACCCGAATACCACGAGCACCACCAATCGCAAGACAACCAATCATTTGAGAACCTTCAACAGTTGCTACAACGCCAAACATCTTGCTTGCTGCTACCTCAGAAACACAATTCCAAATTACATTATGATCTCCACTCATCTGATAATGATTGTTTGACAAACTTGTTGCAAAACAACTGTCAGCCAATACTGAATCAGCGACAGTAGAATAAACAAAAGCCAGGTCACTAAATCGGCAATTCCTAAAAACTATATTCTGAGGTGTGCCAGTAAAGAGTATAGCATTTTTATTGTTTGTGTTGTAGAGATGTACGTTCTCGATTGCGATGTTGTCCGCGCTTACGCTAAGAGGCTCGAACGCACCATTGTTAGCATCAAGCACAACTGTCCTGTCGTTGTTTATCGTGCCGTTGAGCAACATATCAAAAGGCGATTCGTAATACATGCCTCCTCGATCCATATCACTTGGAACAGTATTAAAACCCAAAATGCGTTTGAAGGTGTTTCGCGTATTGCTCCCACCAGCAGTTATGCTAATCGCAGTCGTCAATGTCTCATCAAGATTAGTATAGAGTGCAACACTATGAGTAATTGCAGAAGTTTCATCTACTGCATTGTTGAGTTCATCAAACGCACCGCCAATTTCTATATCAACACTGGCATCGCCCCCACCATCGATACCATCGCATTCGATCCAGTCACCACTTGGGTCAACATCTGTTATCTTATATCGACCTGTCTCAACATTTGTATCTGGGGTGGGGGTTTCAATAACATACACAACCATCCCGACTTCAACGTCTCTAAATACCCCTATCGCTGAGATTTTGTCATCTGCCAACGTATAAGCAGCTCCAGTGTCAGAAACAATTGGTGCTCCCGTGTTTGTCATTAGCTTTGCCATTGCTGCTGCTTCACCATTGGCAGCTACTTCAGCATCCCACCATACTTTAGTGCAACCGCCAGCGTCCGCGAGACGACCGGATTTATCACCCCTACCTCCTACGAAAAACACGGATTGTTCATCAGCAAATACTTCGCTCACAAATCTATCTCCTCTGGTAAACCATCAAGCCACACCTGAACAATCCTATTCCGCTTCACCGTAACTTCAGCATTCGGAAACTGTGTTAGAATCCTGGAAAGAATCCAGTCTGCCGCCGACTGCAACTCCTCCCGTCTCATCTCCGCCACAAGCCGTCGCTGCATATTCCCAATAAACGTCTTCGACAGACCTCTCACACCCTGACCTATAGCCTCTCGCACCTGAGCCGGCGACAAGAGTTCCAGGCCCCGGACGCTGAGCTTCTGCGACACGACAGCCGCCTTGAGCGACTCGTAGAGTATCCGCTTGTCACTTTTTTGGACGTCGATTTCGATCCGCCTTTGGGCCTTGTGGGCGGGGGCGAGCCCCGCCCCTACTTGATCTTATATGCCGTCGATTTGCCCGGCCGCATCTGTTTGTCCTTTGGCGTCCGCTGCATCTTTTCCGTCCGGCGATCCGTCGGGGGCTTCGCTGTCTTCTGGCTTCTGGTTTCCGACTTCATCTGATTCATCCTTTGGTTTAAGATCCGGTCGCAGCTCATAGAGGTCGGTCCGCATGGCGGTTAATTCGGCCCTGGCGTCAAGCACCTCAAGTTCGGTCAGGCCGATGTCGCCCTGGAGCACCAGCAATTGCCCCTGTGCCTTCACTACCAGTTGGCATTTTTCCTGTTCGACCCGCCGAGCATCCGCCTCTTTGGCGGCCAGCTCCGAAGCTTCTTTCACATTAGCCTCGGTCGGTTTGCTGCCTGCGTTTGCCGCCGCCGTAGCGGCCGGGGCGCAAAGCTCCCTTAGACACTGTTCGGCCTGTTCGTGATCATGCTCGGCGTTCTCTAATACATCCACCGCACTGCCCTCACTCGGTCCTGCCCGATGCTGCATATTCAAGAACTCATCTTCGAGCCGTTCGAGTTCGACGGCCGCCTTGGCGACCGCCCCCTGCAGTTCAGCGACCCGCACGGCCGTTTCGTCCTTTTGGGCATCCCACGGCGCAGGCACTACTTCGTAATGAAGCCTCTTTTTACCGAGCCTCTTGTTGCCGATCTTCTCCAGGGTAGCCTCGTCGATCTCGCGAGTCTCGCCTCCGACGAACATGCCTTCGATGCCGCACCAGGTTTTTAATACTCGAATATACATCGTTTACCTCACATTCAAACACCGTATAAACGGTTTTCAAAATCCCCCCGCCAGCGGGCGGGGGGATAACATTGGCCTTGCGATTAAGCCGCAATCAGTTCCTCGAGTCCCTGCTGTGCAGCGTTGGCCGGCGCATTGCCGTCCGGCTGCGAGAGTATCCCGATAATGCAGAGATTCGAGCCGTTCACCGCCCCCGCCGCCGAATGCGGCGCCTGCACCTGCATGTATCGCTTATGCGACTTATGCAGATCCACGTCGATGGCGAACAACTTGGCGTCCTCGTCATACTGGATCGCGTCGGCCAAGGCGGCACTGGTAACGTCCGTATACGTGCCGCCCGTGGTGTCACACTCCTCGATCAGCGGCGCTGTGGCTTCGGCCGTCGAACCGATCGCGTCGGCGGATGCGACGTCCGTGTCGCCGGCAGCCAGGAGGAAACGCACATGCCCCCAGCCGGCCGTGTCAAGGTACGTGTTGTTGGCAAAATCGCCGTTGTCTTTAAGCTGCGGCCTCAGCAGCAGCACGGTTTTGGTCTGCTGAATAGGATTCATGGTCCTACCCTTTCAATTAAATAACATTAGCAAAAACGAGTTTTCTCTTTTCTCCTGTCCTGCCGACGCCGCCTGTTACGAGCCGGCGGTAATCAATGCGGTGATCGGACCGGCGTTGGTCGTATCGCCCACACCGTGAACCGTCGGCGCGACCCGCTCGGTTCCGCGTATGCCCGTCTGGTCGGTGGGAAAGTACACATCTTTGGACTTGTCGATCGTCAGCTTGCGACGATCGCCCATATAAGCGCCAAACTTCAGGTTGCCGAATATGCTGCATATCTGGTCGTTTGCCTCGGCCTTGGGCATCACCTGACTGTACTCCACCGGATACGACAGGAACGTCTTTTCTCTTACACCGCGACCAGTGATGATCTCGCCAGCACTGGTTCCGCCGGCGGCCAACGCAAGTTTGACCATGACCGTCAGGTAGAAGTAGCGATGTGCGTACCATTTGGCGTCCCCGTTATCGGCGAAATCGGGTATCGTGCCGATCAGGGTTTCAAAGTCGGCTAATGTGATTTCGCTGTAGGCGTTGCCGGTGGCGACTACCAGGCTCTTGATATTGCCGATAATCGCATCGACCTTTCGCAGTGCCCCGGTGATGCCGACATGGCCGAAGTACGGCTGCGTTCCGTCGCCCAGGAACCCGACCGAATCCTCCTTTTGGGCAAACGCCTGCCCGATAAGGAAGCCAATGACCTCACCGATTGCAATCGCTGCATCCTCCTCGAGTTCGTTGTCGATCGCCGTCAGCGTCATCCACTTCTTGGCCTGCAGGCCGACACCGCGAAACGCCGCATCGGAGGTCGACGGCTCAACTCCGGCACCCGGACAATACACGGTGAGCCCCGAAGACAGCTTAGGCGCTATAGCCTCGGCGCCGCTCATCGGCCATTCGAGGACATTGCGTCGAAATACGCCGTACTTTTCGATCAGGAGGATCAGGTGGGGAATGAACTCCGACGGCACCAGGATGCCGCCTGTCGTGTCGACATCCTCGCCCATCGCCTTGACCTTGTCGCCGACGATGCGTTTTCGCTCGATGCCCAAACCGTCGAGGTAATCGGTGGCGTCCTTCCTGTCGTGAATCTCAGACAGAATGAACATGCCGAAATTCTTTGCCGTCTCCAGATCGCCCCAGACGCCGTTGTACATCCCGGTCGAGGTCTTAAGTGAGGCAAACCGCGTACTGCGCAGCATCTTGATCTGGGCAATCACCGCATCGTTTGCCTTTTTCAGTTCCTCGATGGTTTTTTGCGCGGTCTCAAAGAGCTTGTCGGTTTTCTCTTTTTCCGCCTTTGCCCGCTCGCGGTCCTCAGCGACCTTCTTGTCGATCAGCTCCATGACCTCGTTCTTTGTCGCCATTTTGCTCTTGATATCGCCAAGAGCTTGTTCGATAACTTCCATAGTACCTGGCATGTTTATTCTCCTAAATGCTTGAGTAATTCTTTCAGTGTGTTCACGATTTGCTCGGCTTTCTTGTTGTCCCCAGCGCACCCGTCCGAATCGTCGATCTCTCCGAGCAGAGCCTTCGCGAACCGGTGCGAGTCGGGGATTAGTATTGATTTGATCTCGTCGAAGCGTTCTTCGACGGTTTCCTGCAGTTTCAAAAAGCAGGCGGCGACCTGTGTTTCGATCCGCTCGCCTATCGATGCCTCCATGCCCTCGAAGTCGTTATCTTCAAAGTAGCCCTTTGCCCTGGCCAGAGCCCGGCGGTTGGAAGGCACCGGCACCGCCGACACCTCCAGGAGTTCCACCTGGGTATACACGGTATGAGAATACTTGCCGTTCTCGTCGCGGACATCCTCGGATTTTTGCGGAATGAATCCCACCGAAAACGCCCGCATGTGCTTGTCTTTGTAGAGCGTCCAGTATTCCTTACCGAGATCGGTCTCGGCGAATCGCATCGTAAACCCAAAATCCTTGTCGGTGATCTCAATCGTCTCAGGAATAGCCGAACCGATCACCGGCGACGAGCCGCTCGACAGCCTCTGCTGGTGGCCGGATAAGATAACCGGATTGTCCTTAAACGATTTCAGCGACTTCTTAAACGCATTAGGCTCTATGATATCGCCGTCGCGGTCCTTGTCGCTTGTCGACGCGACAACATCGATTGTGCGTTCGGCTTCGTTGATCTTCTTAACGTTTGCGAAAAAGTATTTGGTCTTCATGCCGCTTTATCCTTAACCATATCGCTTGACGAATAGAACTTGACCCGTGCGTAATACGCCATATCGAACGTCTTGCCGGCGGCCCGTTTGGCCAAGGTCATGCACCGGCAGTTTGCTATATTTGCCGCCGAGCCGTTCGGATCGCCGGGATACATCAGCATCTCACCTGCCACCTCAAACGGCTGGTCGACCGGGATGCCGTCGCCGTAAGCCGCCTCGGCGGCCTTGTGTGTGGCCCGGACATTGTTGTCGCGAGAAGTCAGCCAGCCCTTCAGCTCCACCCCCGCCGCCTTCATCCCCGCATGTCGGCCGCTCGATACGGCCCCTCCCGTCTGTGTCCGGGCGATGAGCTGTGCCCTTGCCCGGTTCGATCCTAACGTGGTCCTCACCCGCTCGGTCAGGTCCTTTAGCCCTTCACCGGCGTCGAGCCCTTCCCGCAACTGCCGACCGATGCGTGCCTGCGTTACCTCGTTTACCTTGGATATCTTAAACGTTGAGATCACCTTTTTGCCTTTGAGCCAGGCCTGCTGCGTTGCCGACTGGGCGGCGTCGGTCAGCTCGTCGCCGACAAGACCCGCCACCTCACTCAACGTCTGGCGAGCGCCCAACTCCGACGCCTTGTCGAAGAATATATTGTTGATCACCCTCAGCTTGCCATCTTCGTTTCTGAGATCGAACACAACACGTGCGATGATCTGATCGGTACTGTCCTTTGTCGCCGACTTGCCGGCCGATTCATTCAATGCCGCCTTTAGCTTGTTGGTCAGTATCCTCTGCTGGCGCAGAAAGAAGCGGCGCATAGCCTCCTTGTATTCCCTCTCGATCGGCAGCCAGCTCGCCGCCCAGTTCTCCCAGATGCGACGGCGTACGCCCTCATCGTCGGCCTTTTCTTTTTCCCCACATTTCAGCTTATCAATCTGACCGTTCACTATCGCAAACGCATTGTCGAGAGCCGACTTGCCCTCACCCTCCTCATCGGGCTGCCCTTCCGGCGCAGACGGCCCGGTCAGGCCCTCGGTTCCTGCCTCCAGGATGTACTCGGCCGGGACCTCATTCATCTTCCGCCAGGACACGTCCCCTTCGGGTCTCTGTTCAAACGGCAGGTCGTATGCCTCGATAAGGTCGTTTAACCGCACGCCGCTCTTGGTAAAGCTAAGGACCTTCTCCGCCGTCTCACGGCGATACTTTTCGACCACCGGATGATCATCGGCGTTGAACCACAAAAAGACATCATGCCCTGAAGCTACCGACCCGCCCCGGGCCTTGCGAAACTGCGGATTCCTGGCTAATGTGAGCGTTCGGCCATAAAATACCTTGGCCTGTTTCAGCTCTACGCTCCGATGTTCGGCGCTGTAGCCCTTGGACAGGATCCCCGCCGTCGCCTCGCAAGCAAGCGTGCACGCCAACGGCAATATCGTATTGAATACATAATCAAGGAGGGCCGGCCCTTTTCCGTACTGGGCCTCGGTGATAATGCCGATCACTTCAGGCGGCACACGAAACGCCGAGCAGATCCTGACATCGGTCATCATGCTCAGTTCGGCCATCTGCATATCGACCAGGTTCATCGCCACCGTCTTAACATCCATGCCCCCCGTCAATACCGCCGTGCGTTTGGCGTTTCCCGGCCCTCTTTGCCTGCCGTCAAAGTTACTCCGAAGCATCTGTACCTGGTCGGGTTGCAACTTGCCCGGCGTTGTCAGTATTATGCCGGGCTCGGCGCCGTTATTCAGAGCACTTGCATTGAACAGCCCGGCGCCGTAGCTGTAATCGATAGAGAGCTTGCCCGCCGTAAGCGGTCCCATCCCGTGAAAGCGATCGTACGGATTGAAGTTGCGCCACTGGTGGACCTCGTCGAGACTGAATGTCGCCCGCTGGCCGCCCGTCCCTCGAAACTCCCAGCCGACAAGCACGCCGTCCACCCGGCGGTTGTTCGTGATCGGATGCATCTGTGAACCGCTCACCACCATAATCTCTTTCGGTCGCGTCCCCTGCATCTCCGTAAACACCCAGAACACATCGCACGTCAGCGCGTAATGCCCGATCGTATCGGTCACAAACCGCGTCCACGACATATTCGGATTATTAAACAGTGCATCGTAGACCGGACCCCCCTCGATGATCTTTTCGTCCGCCGTCGAGATCACCGGTGTAAGACCGGCGATCCCGCTGATCAGCTCATTGACGCAGGCAAATATAATCGCCAACTGTGCGTAGGGCTTGCGTGCCGTGGCCGTTTTCTTATCGTCGCCTGCGCCGTCCTCACCGGCCAGCCACATCTGCGCAGCCTGGCCGACTCCGAACGCCTTGGCAACGGCGGCGGCAACCTTCGCATCCGATGGCATATCTTCAACAGCCATTTAAGCCCCTAATAAAATTACTTGTGGAATCGCCCCCGCGTCGCTTGCCAGGAACGCCAGGCTCTTTGCCCAGAACCGGTCGGCGTGACCTAAGTCAGTCCGTTCGGCGTCGAAGCGTATATTGCCCGCCGCCGTCGTGGTCTTTTTGACCGCGTGATAATCGTCGCGTGCCTTCTGGCATATCGCGACGCGGCAGAGGCGATCCTCGAAAACATGGCGCGTTCGCACGGCCATATCCTGCTTGACCTTGCCGGTAAACTCGACGCCTTCAGCGCAGTACTGGCCGTACTTATCAACCGTATCCTCGCCGATAGTCAGACCCATACCGGATGCATCGATGCACACCCGTTCCATATTGATCGCGTCCATGATCCGCCACAGCATCTGCTTTTGCAGCGTCAGCCGGACCTTTGGGAATATGATCGTCGACCGCTGCCAGTAGATATCGCCGACCAGGTCCTCGATATCCAGCACGGTCAGGTCCTTGCGGCGGGCAATGTCGAGCCCGCCAAACGCCCGGCCCTTGATCGAAGCGGCGATCTGGGCAATGACTTCGTCGCTCACATCTTCGTAACGGATTTCCTTCGGAACCGATTCATGCTGGCACGCCGTGATCATCAGGTATGTAAGCCACGCGGTCGCCTCGTCGATAAACTTAATCTCATACTCCTGCTCCCAGGCATCCGGATCATCCAGGCCGGCACGCAGCTCCTCGATATTGAGAGGCACGCC
>SDBV01006116.1_pt1 | contig 16760 bp, 12 predicted proteins | sample 2277081 | NCBI WGS metagenome assembly SDBV01 (sample SAMN10402039, study PRJNA504765) | marine sediment metagenome | isolation source: marine sediment core GS10_PC15, 223 cmbsf | place: Arctic Ocean: Southern Knipovich Ridge | collected 2010 | reverse complement strand
GCTGAATGACTCTCAGGCAAGAAGTGAGAACAAATTGCACTTCCAGTTCAATGCTTCGCTCACATCCTTAAACATTGCCAAGGCAATCCATTGGCTGAGCATACCCAAGGAAGAGAGAGGAGCATTCTCCATGTCTGATATTAAAACAATGAATCACAACACCTTACTACTGAAAAGATTTATTGACGTGTTCGGTATCCGCCCATACTCTACTAAAAATCAAAACTATGTCAAAGAACTCATACTATACGGCACCATGGCCGCATAAAAGTTTAACGAACCATTAATTTTTAAACCCTCTCAATATGAAAATAGCAATAGTGGGAACAGGTTATGTAGGATTGGTTTCGGGTACTTGTTTTGCTGAAACAGGAATTACAGTTACCTGTGTGGATATTGATCAGAAGAAGATTGACGACCTTAAACAGGGAATCATCCCCATTTACGAACCAGGTCTTGAAAACATGGTGAAGAACAATGTAGAGAAAAACCGTTTGTTCTTCAGTACTAATCTTGAAGAAAGCATAGTGGATTGTGAAGCGGTTTTCATAGCAGTTGGAACACCTCCGGATGATGATGGCAGTGCTGATCTGCAATATGTGCTGGCTGTGGCTGATGAGATCGGCCGGTACATGCAGGATTACCTGGTCATCGCTACCAAAAGTACCGTTCCCATTAAAACGGCTGAAAAAGTAAGAGAAAAGGTATCCAATGCATTGAAACAACGGAATGTAGATCTGGAATTCGATGTCGCTTCAAATCCTGAGTTCCTGAAGGAGGGGGCAGCCATCAATGATTTTTTAAAACCGGACAGAATAGTTATAGGAACGGATTCCGAGCGCGCTGAAAAGCTCATGACCCGTCTTTATAAGCCATTCCTCTTAAATGGACACCCCATCATCTTCATGGATATTACCTCCGCAGAAATGACCAAGTATGCAGCCAATTCCATGCTTGCTACCAAGATCAGCTTCATGAATGATATTGCTAATCTGTGTGAGGTTGTGGGAGCGGATGTGAATATGGTAAGACGCGGGATCGGAAGCGATACCCGCATTGGTAATAAATTCATATACCCGGGTGCAGGGTATGGTGGCAGCTGTTTCCCAAAGGACGTAAAAGCACTGATTAAAACCGGAGATGAGTACAACCGGTCACTGGAAATTCTGAAAGCAGTTGAATTGGTCAATGACAACCAGAAGGGTGTATTGCCCATGAAAATTAAATCCCATTTTGGCAATAACCTTAAAGGCAAGAAAATCGGAATCTGGGGACTCTCCTTCAAACCACATACAGATGACATGCGTGAGGCCCCATCACTCAGGATCATCGAAGAGTTGCTTAACGAGGGCGTTGAAGTGAGGGCCTATGATCCTGTTGCCCAGCAGGAAGCTAAGCGGATTCTCGGAGATAAGATTGAGTATTGCAATGACAAATATGAGGCCCTGATCGATACACACGGCCTGGTGGTAATTACTGAATGGCCTGAATTCCGTGTGCTAAATTACAAGATACTTGAAAAACTGATGCTTGAAAAAGTAATCTTTGATGGCCGAAACATTTATGATTCCGATGAACTTCTGGAATACGGTTTTACCTATTACAGCATCGGAAGACAGCCTGTGAAACCCTGAACTGATGAAAAGAATTCTGATCACCGGCGGAGCCGGATTCATAGGATCACACCTTTGCGAGAGATTGCTCGGAGAGAAAAATGAAGTGCTCTGTATGGATAATTATTTTACCGGAGCCAAGAGAAATATCACCCATCTGCTGGAGAACCCTTACTTTGAATTGATCAGGCATGATGTTACTTCCCCATTTTATGTGGAAGTGGATGAAATCTATAACCTGGCATGCCCTGCGTCACCCATTCATTATCAGTATAATCCCATAAAAACTGTAAAAACTTCGGTGATGGGTGCCATCAATATGCTTGGTCTGGCAAAGCGGATCAAAGCGAAAGTACTTCAGGCGTCCACCAGTGAGGTTTACGGCGATCCCACCATCCATCCCCAACCCGAATCCTACTGGGGCAATGTGAATCCAATTGGACCAAGATCATGTTACGATGAAGGAAAGAGGTGTGCTGAAACCCTGTTCAAGGATTACCATCAGCAAAATGGTGTAAAAATCAAAATCGTCCGGATCTTCAATACCTATGGACCAAGGATGCACCCCAATGATGGCAGGGTTGTTTCCAACTTCATTGTTCAGGCATTGCAGCAAAAAGATATCACCATCTATGGGAAAGGGACTCAAACGCGAAGCTTCCAGTACGTGGATGACCTTCTGGAAGGCATGGTACGCATGATGCAAACCACTGATGATGTGACCGGACCGATCAACCTGGGTAATCCCGTTGAATTCACGATCCTGGAGCTGGCAGAAAAGATACTGGACATGACCGGTTCTAAGTCAAAAATCGTTCATATGCCACTGCCACAGGATGATCCCATCCAGCGCAAACCAGATATTTCCCTGGCCCGTACCAAATTGAATGATTGGCAGCCCGCTGTACATCTGGATGAAGGACTTGAAAAGACCATCAGGTACTTTGAAAAATTGCTAAAAGAAAAATGAAATTTTAACGAATGAAAGGAATTATACTTGCAGGAGGTGCCGGAACGCGTCTCTACCCCATTACCAAGTCCATATCCAAGCAGATCATTCCTGTTTATGACAAACCTATGATTTATTACCCGTTGTCTGTTCTCATGCTGGCCGGGATCAGGGAGATCCTGATCATATCAACCCCGGAGGATCTGCATCTGTACCAGACACTGCTGGATGACGGCAGTCAGCTCGGCATATCTCTCAGCTATACCATACAACCTTCACCCGATGGACTGGCCCAGGCGTTCCTGATCGGTGAGGATTTTATCGGGAAGGAGACCGTGTGTCTTATCCTGGGAGACAATATTTTTTACGGACATGGATTCTCGAAGACACTGCAGCAGGCCTCTTCCCTTGAGGATGGGGCCATCGTTTTCGGGTATTACGTGACAGATCCTGAGCGGTACGGAGTGGTTGATTTTGATTCGCAGGGACAGGTATTGAGCCTGGAGGAAAAACCTTTAAGTCCAAAATCCAATTATGCCGTCACTGGTCTCTACTTTTACAGCAATGATGTCATTGAAAAAGCCAAAAGTCTGGAACCTTCAAAACGGGGTGAACTGGAGATAACCGACCTGAACAAAAAATACTTTGATGAAAAGAGGCTCAGGGTCAGGATCATGGGAAGAGGAATGGCCTGGCTGGATACAGGAACACAGGAAAGTCTTTTGCAGGCATCCAATTATATCCACACCATTGAACAAAGGCAGGGTTTGAAGATCTCATGTATAGAAGAGATTGCCTTCCAAATGGGATTCATAGACAAGGATCAATTATTTTCGCTTGCTGAACAGATGAAAAACAGCACTTACGGGCAGTATCTTTTCGGCATTGCCAATGAACGGCTTTTCAATTCAGACATTTAAGTAAAGGATGAATATCAAGGAAACAGGTATCGAGGGCCTTCTTATCCTGGAACCCCGGGTTTTCAAAGATCCGCGTGGATACTTTTTGGAAAGCTACAATAAGTCCACCCTGGAACCGATGGGCATTAATTACGAATTTATACAGGATAACCAGTCACAATCCTCCCGGGGTGTGATCCGAGGGCTTCATTATCAAAAAGAGGCACATGCCCAGACCAAGTTGATCAGGGTCACTGAAGGTGCAATATTCGATGTGGCCGTTGACATACGTCCGGGTTCCCCAACTTTTGGTCAATGGATCGGCCTTGAAATAAGCGCTGAAAATTATCTGCAACTATTGATCCCCAGGGGATTTGCCCATGGTTTTTCAGTACTTTCAAAGCATGCCACTGTTTTCTACAAGTGCGACGCCTACTACCATCCCGATTCAGAGTCGGGCATTCGCTATGATGATCCGGATCTTCAAATCGATTGGAAAATTGATATGAAGACCGCCATTATTTCCGAAAAAGACAGGAATTTACCCTATTTAAAAGACCTTTAAATTATTAATAATGAATCAAGTACTGGTAACCGGAGCGAAGGGTCAGCTTGGACGCGAGATAAAAAAACTCCGCAATACATTCAAGCAGATCTACACATTTACTGATATCGATGAACTGGACGTTACTGATAAAGCAGCCCTGAAAGCCTACCTGGCTTCCAACCCGGCTGATTATATCATTAACTGTGCAGCCTATACAGATGTGGATGGTGCAGAGACGGAACCTGACCGGGCCATGCAATTAAACAGGGATGTTTTGATTAACCTGAAGGAATGCCTGGAAGACTTTCCCAATACCCGGATCATTCACATATCCACCGATTACATATACAGGGGAGACCTCCAGCGTCCCATCAGGGAAGAAGACCTGACCGAACCCATCAGTGTGTACGGAAAGACAAAACTGGAAGGGGAAAAGGTGCTTCAGGATCATCCCGGGGCAATTGTCATTCGTACTTCATGGCTGTTCAGTGTGTTTGGTAAGAACTTTGTAAAGAGCATGATCAACCGGATGGATCAGTATGACGACATGAGGATCGTTTATGACCAGGTTGGAACTCCCACCTATGCAGAGGACCTGGCCAGGGCTATCATGCAGATCATCTCAGATGTTGAATCGGGTGAATCCGAGTTTGTTCCCGGGGTATTCAATTATTCGAATGAAGGAGTATGCAGCTGGTATGATCTTGCCATGGAGGTATGCCGGCTTATCAGTTGCAAGGGATATATTTTCCCCATAGAAACCCATGAATACCCCCTGCCGGCAAAACGGCCGGTCTATTCAGTACTGAACAAATCAAGGATCAAAGAAGTCTATGGTGTGGAGGTTCCCTACTGGAGGGATAGCCTGGAAAAGTGTATAAAGAATCTGTTATAACCAACTCTATGGTACCCATGAATAACGAAGATATCCTGTCGACAGTAAAGGAGAAAGCCAATAAGTGGCTTGAAAGTCCCATCGATGAAGCATCGAAAGAGTCCATCCGCAACATGATGGAAGGAAATGAGACCGAGCTGATCGAAAGTTTTTACAAAGACCTGGAATTTGGTACCGGTGGTCTCAGAGGAATCATGGGTGTGGGCACCAACCGCATGAATATCTATACCGTTGGAATGACCACCCAGGGATTGTGCAACTACCTGCTGAAACAGTTCAGCGGGAAGGATGAGATCAGTGTGGCGGTGGCCTACGATTGCCGCAACAACAGCCCCCTGTTTGCAGAGATCACTGCTCAGATCTGTGTGGCAAACAATATAAAGGCCTACCTGTTCGATGAGCTGAGGCCTACACCCGAACTCAGCTTTGCAATCCGGCACCTGGGTTGCCAGAGCGGAATTGTGGTAACTGCTTCTCACAATCCAAAAGAATACAACGGATACAAGGTTTACTGGGAAGATGGTGGTCAGATCATCAATCCGCATGATGTAAACATCATCAATGAAGTTCAACAGATCAAATCCATCGGTGAAGTGAAGTTCGACGGCGACAAGGCTGCAATTATCAAACTGGGGAAGGAAATGGATGCCCTCTATATTGAAGAGGTGGCAAAACAATCTTTAAATCCGGAGATCATTGAGGCTCATTCAGATGTGAAAATAGTTTATACTCCCATTCACGGAACCGGTGTGAAAATGGTTCCACGGGCACTGAAGAAATTGGGTTTTAAAAACATCTATAACGTACCCGAACAGGATGTTATAGACGGCAACTTCCCCACCGTGGTGTCTCCAAATCCGGAAGAATCCGCTGCACTTGACCTGGCGCTGAGAAAAGCAGACGAAGTTGGCGCAGACCTGGTGATGGCCACAGATCCGGATGCGGACCGTGTGGGGATTGCCGTCAGGGATGATCAGGGAGAACTGGTTTTACTGAATGGCAACCAGACTGCTGCTTTACTAACCTATTATCTCCTTTCACAATGGTCTGAAAAGGGCAAACTCACCGGAAATGAGTATATCGTTAAGACCGTGGTAACCACCGAATTAATTGCTGACATGGCCCGGCATTACGATGTGAAATACTATGATGTACTCACAGGGTTTAAATTTATAGCCGATATCATCAAGAAAAATGAAGGGCAGATGACCTTTATCGGGGGCGGTGAGGAAAGTTATGGCTTCATGATCGGAGATTTTGTCCGGGACAAAGATGCTGTGACTTCCTGTTCGATCCTTGCAGAGATAGCAGCATGGGCCAGAAGTCAGGACAAAAGTGTGTATGATATTCTGATGGATATTCACCTGAAATTCTCTTTCTACCTGGAGTCCCTGATCAACGTGGTACGGAAAGGTAAATCAGGAGCTGAAGAGATCCAGAAGATGATGGCCGGATTCAGGAAAAATCCCCCCGTTACCATCAATGAATCCAGGGTGACAGTAATCCGTGATTACCTGGAACAGATCACCACCGACACTATAAGTAAAAAACGGACCGTCATGGACTTTCCTAAGTCCAATGTGCTACAATTCCTGCTCGAAGACGGAAGTAAGATCTCCATTCGACCCTCCGGTACAGAGCCCAAGATCAAATTCTACTTCAGTGTATTCCATAAGCTGGAGAAAATGAACGATTTTGATCATGTAAAAACGGTCCTGGAAGAGCGCATAGAAAACCTTAAAAAGGACCTTAAGCTATTGTAAACATCCGGGGTATTATTCACCGATGATCTTCACCAATACACGCTTGCGGCGTTTGCCGTCAAATTCGCCGTAGAAGATCTGTTCCCAGGGGCCGAAATCCAGTTTGCCATCGGTAATAGCCACTACTACCTCCCGACCCATAATGGTGCGTTTCAGGTGGGCATCGGCATTATCCTCATAGCCATTGTGAGCATACTGGCTGTGGGGCTTCTCTGGAGCCAGCTTCTCAAGCCAGACTTCGAAGTCATGGTGAAGGCCGGATTCATCATCATTGATAAATACGGAGGCGCTAATGTGCATTGCATTAATAAGTGCCAAACCTTCTGTTACTCCACTTTCTGCCAGACATTCCTGAACATCCCGAGTGATGTTAATTAGCTCTCTTCTCTTTGTGATATTGAACCAGAGTTCTTTACGGTATGATGTCATCTCAAGAAATATTTATCATTTTCGTAAAATTAGTTATTTAAACTTTATAGCTCACAGCAGATCTGAAAAAGTGCATTGCTGCAAGCATCAAGGAACCGAGATCCGAGTTCAACGAACCTAATCAGCGGGGAATAAACTGTTTGGCCATATTGACCAGGTAGAGATGTTCAGATGCCCTTGTGAATGCTGTATAGAGCCACCTCAGGTAATCGAGGGTAAGCATCTCCTCTGTAAAAAAACCCTGGTCCAGAAACACTGATTTCCATTGGCCTCCCTGGGACTTGTGACAGGTAACCGCATAGGCAAATTTCACCTGGAGGGCATTGTAATAGGGATCTGTTGCAATTTTCGTGGCCACCTGCCTTCGATTGATTGCATCGGGATAATCCTCCGCCACAGACATATACAAGGTCCGTTGCTGCTCACGATTCAGGGAAGGAGCATCAAGATCGATCACATCCAGCAGCACCTTTACGTCCAGTTCCAGATCGCTATAGTCGGGCAGGGTAATCCTCACATCGCCGAATTTGTGACCGTGGACTTCTTCGGTTTGAATTACTTTCTCAACCCTTACAATATCTCCGTTGGCAATGAAATCAATGCGGTTCTGCTCATCTTTCCAGAAATAGTTGTTCTTTACAACCATTAAAAGATCGCCGGGTGATACCTGTTCTTCCCGCCAGAGGATCTGACTCCGTATACCGGCATTGAACTTGTTTGCCCTTTTATTTGAACGCGTAACCACAATGGTTTCACCTGTGCCATAACGATCGTAACTGGCGCTGATGGCATCCAGTAACTCTGCCCCGCTTAAGAGGGTAATATCCTGGAAAGATTTAAAATCGAAATCGGGATATTCTGCAAATCCTTCAGTGATCAGGTGCCGGATGGATGTGGCATTGAAAAGGATACCCGATCCCTGGGTCTGCCGGATCACATCGGTCATCTCAATTTCCCTGATGCGGTAACCATATTGCTCCAGCCTGTCCCGGTTTAAGGCAGGACTGATGTCCAGTCCCACCGGGGGTAGCTGAGCAGTATCACCGACCATTATAAGCCTGCATCGCGAACCCATCTCCACATAGTCAAGCAAATCGCGGAGCAGGTCGCCTGAACCGAAAACTGAATCGCGCGATGTGTCACCTATCATGGATGCTTCATCAACAATGAAAAAGGTATCCTTATGCAGATTCCGGTCCAGCACAAAGTCCCCAAGTCCATCTTTCCCCGACTTCTGCCTGTATATCTTCTTATGGATTGTCCAGGCCGGTTGATGAGTATAAGCACTCAAAACCTTGGCAGCCCTGCCGGTGGGAGCAAGCAATACGCATTTTTGTTTCAATGAACCCAACGTTTTCACAAGACTGTTGACCAGGGTGGTTTTCCCTGTGCCAGCATACCCTTTGACCATCATTATTTCCGAAAGATCATCTGAAGCAAGATAACCTCCCAGTTCTCCAATCATCTCAATCTGACCCGGAGTGGGCTGAAACTCAAGATTTTCAATTAATTTAGCAACAATAAAATTTTTCATCATCAGTTTGAATTAATGCGCAATTAAAAATATATAATTTATTTTTTTTACTAAATTTGTTCACAAACGTAAAAAACATTCCCCATGAGAAGAATTATCCAGGTTCTGTTTGTCTTAATAATCATCGTATTAGGGTATCTGATTATTGAAAGCATCATGGAACCAATCCGATTCAACCAGGAAGTTGAAGTCAGGGAGCATTCAACCATCGACAGGCTGATCGATATCAGGAAAGCACAGAAGGCATATAAAGATGTTTACAGGAGATATACTGGCAGCTTTGATACATTGATTGGTTTCCTCAGTGTCGATTCATTCTCAGTTACCAAGGCCATTGGTGAAATTCCTGAAGAATGGCTGGAAGAATTTGGTCTTGAGGAGGCAAGGGACAAAGCCATCAAGGAGGGCGTAATCAGCCGTGAAACTACCAATATGTCGGTTAAGGACTCCCTGTTTCCTGCTGGTTTCCCTATCGATTCATTGCGTTATGTCCCATATACTGAGAACGTAACATTCGAAATGGAGTCGGGTGAGTTACTAACCAGCTCTAATCTGATCGTACAGTTGATTGATGTCTCAGTTCTTTATGACAAACTTCTTAATGGAATGGATCGACAACTCATCGTTAATTACAAGGATGAGAGAATGAAGATTGTGGGATTTGAAGGCGTGAAATTCGGATCCATGGAAGAAGGAACCATCACAGGCAACTGGGAATAGTCTCCCATACACCGATGCAGGTAGATAGTATTATATCGAATACTATTACACAAAATATTCGACTTAAAGGGCACCAATCCATCCGGTTTGCGCCGGATGGATTTTCTATTTTGGTGGCGGATGCAAGTTACAGACCCATTTTCCTGAAACAATATGTTTATGACTCTTCAGTCCCTGTAAACCTGTTTCCGGGTGAATGCAGACGGATCCTGAATGAACTTGAACTACTCACCTTTGAAGGAGAGACTGTCTTCATTATGGATTCAAACGCGGTTACAATTGTTCCGGAACAATTTTTTGACGAGCAACATGGCCGGTCCATGCTCGATACGGCCGGAACCTTATCCGGCACCGATCAGGTTCATAACCGATTGTTAAAGGATCGTGATTTGCGACTGATTTATGCTGTTCCTGAAGAGATCGATGCATTGAAAGTCCGGTTTTCCAGCGATGTCAGGATCCTACATACTGCCGAATGCCTGGTCTCACTATCCGACCAGGTTCAGGCCAGTGACCACCAGCGTGGTGTAGTCCTGGCAGAAGTCCAGCAATTCACCCTGGATATCCTGGTGATCATGGAAGACGGGATCAGGCTTCTAAACCGATATGCACTGAAAGACCCTTCCGATTTCATCTACCACACACTGAATACATATAAACAACTGAAGCTGGTCCGTGAGTCCATACCTGTATATCTCTCAGGAATTGTGCATGGGGAGCATGAGCTATTCGGACTCCTGGGGAAGTATGTTCGACATGTGAAAACCACTCCCTATTACCTGGAAGCCTTATCCAGGGCACAGATGCTTCGCTTTATGATCCTATCCGAAAGCAGCAAGTGCGTATAATCAGTGGTACATACCGGGGCAAGCATATTCACCCGCCCAAAAATTTCAAATCAAGACCAACCACCGATTTTGCAAAGGAGAACCTGTTTAACATCCTGATTCATCAATTGGATTTTGAAAGCCTGGATATCCTTGACCTCTTTGCAGGAACAGGCAGTATTACTTATGAATTCGCCTCCAGGGGTGTCCGCTCGGTAGTAACCGTTGAGATAGACCATGCCCACTTCAGGTTCATTCAGAAAACTTGCAGCGACCTGCAGATGGACAATGTAACCACGATCCGGGGAGACGTTTTCCGCTATCTCAAGAAACCTTACCAGTCCTTTGACATCATCTTTGCCGATCCACCCTACGACCACCCCCAGCTGGCAGAACTTCCCGATATGGTTTTCTCCACCAGGATACTCACCGAAGGCGGCCTGTTTATCCTGGAACATTCTTCCGGGGTTTCATTCTCAGCGCACCCGAAGTTTCTCAGACTTCGAAAATACGGCAGGATGAATTTCACAATATTTGCTTCAACTACCGCTAATCAACTTTAACAAGTTTGGTGCGACCCTTCAACAACCCTTCTTCATACCATTGAATCATATAAAATCCACGGTACAACGATTGCACATTCAGCTGGTATATCTGATATCCCGACGGAACATGTTCATGTGATACAACCCTTCCGTTCATATCAATGATCTCAAATCTGCCATCCTTTTCTGTAGGACTGCCAAGATTTACATTGACCACCGTTTTTGCAGGATTGGGATAGATAAACAATGACTTCATTTCCTGCACCTGGTTTCCTATACCCACCTGCGGAGTTTTGAAATTCACCGCAGCCTGGAGGATTCGCCTGGAATTTCTATCCTGAACAAATACCACAACAGCAAGGTCTTCAATATCCTCTACATAGGGTTGATAATCCCATGTATTAACCCTGGTATCGCTGTTCCCCCTGGACCAGTTGTCACCAAGCAGCTTACCGGCCGGAGTTGGAAGCATATCCAGCACCACATTCCTGAATGCCGTATCACCGTTTATTCCAGTATATGCATTCACAGAGGTTTCAAATACCACCACATAAAGATCAATGTTATCAGAATAATGATCCACATTACAGGTCACAGTGGTGGTAGCCTCGAGCAAGACGCCCGTCCAGTCAACTACCAATTCTACATCAAACTCCGGGACTTGAAGTGTCAGGAGCTTAATAGCATCCATATTCGGAGTGGTTTTAAGATTCGAGAAATCATACCTGAACTGTTCACTTACACCCCCATCCAGAATGGCATAGGGCACCTGGGGGATCCCGCTGTTAAAGGACCTGGTTGAGGGAGGATTCGGATTGTTTTCATTCATTGGATCCATACCCGGATAATCCATATGATATTGAATATCAATAATATCTTTGGAGTTTTCCAATCCAAACCGGTCAACCACAGAATCGGCCGACATTGAGGAAGCATCAGATGAGTTGGTAAAATACTCAATCACGGCACGTTTTGTGCGCTCGGCGATGAACACATTATCAAATGCAAATCCTTGATTTCCAATGGTCTGATTTTCATCGGTGGTAAATGCTATCCTAAAGGAAACGTTAGGTTTTCCAGCCAGGACATCCAGGTCATGGGCTGCAGTCACCCAGTTATTGTCCGGGTTAAGCATATCCCATCCCCAGCCAACACTGCTTCCTCCTGGCTTATTAGTGATATCGGTAGCATTGTACCATTCAATTCCGGCTGTGCTCTCTCCAACTGTCTTCCAACCTTTTTCATAAACATCCATATACTGTAACACAGCACCATTGCCGGAAGCAAAACTCTTCATGATATCCAGTTGGATCAATGGACGTTTCATTCCTGACAAATCAAAACAGGGACTCTGCATCCATGAGTTTTCCAGGTAGCCAACCACTCCTACTGGCAGATTGGTAAACCAGGCCTTATCACCAGGAACCTGTACAAAGCCGGCAAAATCCGGCACATCCCATACCCAGCTGGCAACCTGGTCTTCCGATTCTACCGTCCATAAACCCTGAGAAGTATTGAATCCTTCTTCATAGCCGGTTACACCAAGCCCGATGGTCGGCCTGAGCGAAATTTCCTTGATAACGGTATCTGCACAGCCCAGAAGATTTGCTATCTGGAGTTCTACATTGAAAACACCATCATCCTCAAATGAAAATGAGACAGTATCGGTGGAAGGATCCGATTCGATTTCACCGAGTATTGTTCCTTCGCTGTTTGTAAATATCCAGGTGGATGCATCCAGGGAAGAAAATTCCGAGGTGGATTTGTTTATAAACTTCGTATCCGACCCGTCTACATAACAGTCGCTCAACCAGGTGAAATCAGCTTCGGGCTTATTACCAATGATGGTATCCAGCACATAGGTTACAGCACATGCCTCAAATGTGGTGGCTGTTAAACTGATACTCCGATCTCCCGGCATTGAATAAAAATGAATGGGGTTGATCAAATCACTCTGATTGTTCGCACCACTACCCGGATCACCGAAGTCCCAGCTCCAGCTCTCAACCAGCAATTTATCACTCGACAGGTTCTCAAAGGAAACCTCGCCCCCATCATCGGGTATGCAGGAAGTACTGATCTGGAACCCGACTGCCGGAGTAAACTTGACGGTCACCTTCTTCTGGGTGGTTGCCGTACATCCGTTGGATGATGTTGCTGTGCAGGTGATTGTTATTGTAGCAGCATTCACTGAATCCGGATAGAACACAAAACCATCCGTGACATTCCCGGAAATACCAGGCCCCTTAAATACCGCGTAATCAACACTTGACTGCAGGATTACCGGAGTCTCATTCTGACAATAAGTATCGTTCAGATTTAATATGGTGGGAACATCCACTGATTCTATGGTAAAAGTATCCCTGAGGAACAACGCAACACCATCATAATACTCATAGATAATTATAAAGTCACCTTCGGTCATCAATACAGGCGAGACCAGTGCTGTGTTGTCCCCATTATCGGTCAGCCCCGCCACAGCCTGGTTGCTCATATTGGTTAGGGTAAACGACCCCGTTGCACCTGCCAGGTTGGAACCAGTAACTGTGAAAGGTTCACTGTCGTTGCAGAAGGATGAAGCGGGCATGAATATATCACCCTCGGCACCCAATACAAACACCAGGGTACTGTCCACACTTGCACATCCAAATTCATTTATCAGGGTGTAATAGATGGTATGAGGTGAGTTTTCCGTTCCTGCAACAGAGGGATAAAAGAAACCGGTGGCAGACACAACACCCGGACCGGAGAATGAGCCTCCGGAAGGTACCGCAATGAGTTGGAACGGATCATCATCAATACTGTATCCAGAGGCCAGATTCATGATCTGCACCTCTGCTGTCTCATTCACCTTCACCTGTACACTGCCCGACCCGGTGTTCACTACTGCATTCCTGTCCCAGATCGAATCGATGTTATAAGTAGTGGTGACACCTGGAGAAACAGGGATCTTATAAGTAGAGGTATTAATAGATTCGTATGAAGTAACTGTGGTACCGTCATTCAGATCAAACCTCCAGGGAGACCTTCCCGAAAGAAATACCGTCAGCTCGGCCTCTTCACCCTCACAAATCTGGGGAGTACCTGCCAGCGCTGCAACAGGCAGTTCGGTGTAGATCTCCATGGTATTCACTACAATAGTTGAGTACGGGAAACTGTTGTTGCCAGCCGAATCGGTCATAAACACACTTGCATTCAGCATGCCAGTCGCTACATTGTTGTCGCCCGATGCTACCGTGTAATTCAGGACATACAGTCCACCTGCCGGTTCCTCCAGGGAGACCCTGCCGGAACTGAGTGGGATACCATTGATCACGGTACCAGGTGCGCCTTTATAGCCTTCTCCGTCAGCGGTAATCACCAGCTGGACCACACCTCCAACACCCACCTCGTCCTGGGAGACCTCCATCCGGGTTATCAACGGTGCATGGGCATCAATGCTAAGTGTGTTCGGGCTAATGGTGACAAAGGGTAAGGTATTGAAATTCCCGGATGGTTTTACAAGAACCACTGATGCCTGAAGCTGACCGGGAGCCACGTCATTATCTCCTTCGAGTACCGTGTAAATCAGACGATAATCACCATTCCCAACCTCAACAAATGTTACATTGGGGGCAGTCACAGCGGTACCATTAATAGAAGTCAGAGGGTGTGCAGTATAGTGCGTACTGTCTGCATTGATGTTCATTATAACAATATCTCCCACTTTCATTATTTCCGAAGCGACGATCATTGTATTGATAACCGGCAGTTTCGCGTCCAGGGCATCGTTGTTCTGGATGATGGGTTTGTTGTAAGGAAGGTTCTGGATGATCCCATTCGACAAGATGAGATTTGTTACCGGAATATTCAGCAGCGCTGCATAACTGTTCCCTCCTTCTGTAATGGTAAAATTGGCCAGATAGGTTGTGGCATTCATGCGCAGCAGGTTAACCAGCGGATACCTGCCGATCGAACCCGTAACAAGGGAATAAGGAGTACCTGCATCATTGGAAACGGTAATGGTCGCAGTGATGATATCTCCAATTTTCATGGTGGCATTTGGGATCTGTACATTGGTAATTCCCAGAACCTTCTGGAAATTTGCCATGAGCGTAGCATTGCCAAAGATAAGGGTGGCAGTGGTGAGAGCCATGGTATCATCTGCAAAGGTGGCGGCCCCACTGAAAAGGGTCCAGTTCTTAAATTGATAACCAACCGGGATGGTGTTGGCGGATATAAGATTGGGAACACCGTGCTTAACAACAACAGGCAAAGCTGGAGATACTGTAGCTCCAGGAGTGCCATCTGTGATCAGTGACATCGTGTATTTCTTCAATTCAAAATTGGCCTGAAGGATCACATCATCGGTGGTTAAGGTTGCTGTAGTGGTCGATACAGTATCATTGCCCAGGGTAACTGTACCACTCACCAATTCCCAGTTCATGAACTTATATCCTGCAGGTGTAACCGCTGAAATGATCTGCGGTTGTCCGGAAGTAACCCTGACTGGTTTGGATGGACTAACTGTAGCTCCCAAAGTACCATCGGTGAGCAAGGTCAACTTGTATTTTTTCAAAACAAAATTGGCCTGTACTATGGCATTCCCGTTGATCACGGTAGCCGTGGTAGTCTCCATGGTATCGTTCCCAAAAGTTACCTCTCCGAGGAGGATGGACCAGTTTTCTATTTGGTAACCATCGGGAATGGTCACAGCTGAGATCATCTGGGGTACATCATGTGTTACTGCAATAGGGGCATCCGGACTCACCTCTGCACCTGCAGTACCATCGGTAATCACTGTTAAGGTATATTGCTTGAGTTCAAAGGATGCTTCTACTGTTGCCGCTCCATCAGTCAGGGTAACAATTGTCGTAGCCAGATCCTTATTGAAAATGGATGCACCCGTACCGCTTGTTATGGTCCACTCTTTAAACTGGTATCCAGCCGGGATTGTTGTGACAGTAATCACCTGAGCCTGATCATGGGTTACCATGACCGGACTGGCAGGACTAACAGCTGCCCCCGGGGTTCCATCGGTCTCAACTGTTAACTGGTAGGTATTCTGTTCAAAATTCGCAGTAATCAGCTTATCCCCATCCATATTGATAATGGCAGGATTGGTCGTCCCGGTCAGATTACCGGACCAGCCCGTGAAATTCCAACCAAAATCCGGCGTTGCCTCAATTTCGACATTCGTGCCACTGACATAAAAAATCTGATTTGGCGATTTGGTCACCGAACCATTCCCGGTGATGTTTACTGTCAGAGTGTAGAACTGGGCTATAAGTTGCTGACCTGAAAATAATCCTGCTACAAACAGTGCTGTAATAAATACAAACCTTGAGATGGTTCCTGAGATATCCGACCTATGGGGTTTTTCCTGATTCATCTTGCTTCCTATTATATTCTTACATGTATACTAATTGTCCTAAAAGCACAATATATGATCCTCAACTTTCACTACCAAATCACTCATTTCAACAGTTTTTTACGACAAGTGTACCTGCCTGACATATAAGCACTTACGTCGTTCATTTGCGGATCACTTGATTCATCTTGCATATTTCTACTCCACCAGGAACAGGGTTCGCCACAGAAGAGATTTACTTAATAAAATTAAGGCTTCCTATATAAGCCAAGAAGATCAGCAATAAGCTCCATGAAACTTGCCTGGTCACTAGGTTTCTTGACAAAAGTCCGATTTCTTTGACGAATGGAGATCAGGCAGAAGATGAGCCCGGTGAATCAATTGCTATAAATGCCCAGCCTTTGTGCTTTTGAGTTGGTTTAAAGCTTTGCTGTTATTCCGGTTGAACAATAAATGTACATTACATAGGAAAAATGAACAACTAATTGGAATATCTATAAAGACCGTCTAAAAATAAACCGTAAATTACTGCTTCAAAATGATAGACTAATAAATTTTAGTAAAGTACTAAAGGACAGTGGAATAACCTTGACAATATGCAGAAAATTGACTATGAACAACTAAAATACAGCAGACAATACATCCTTTCAAATGAGGAAATTGTATGTTCATTTCGCCATAACTCAATA
>SDBV01006115.1_pt1 | contig 16762 bp, 12 predicted proteins | sample 2277081 | NCBI WGS metagenome assembly SDBV01 (sample SAMN10402039, study PRJNA504765) | marine sediment metagenome | isolation source: marine sediment core GS10_PC15, 223 cmbsf | place: Arctic Ocean: Southern Knipovich Ridge | collected 2010 | reverse complement strand
TCCTGCTGGGTGCGAGCCGGCCCGCCGCGGCGGAATTCTCGTTTTTCCTGGCCATCCCGACGATGATCGCTGCGACGGTCTACTCGCTCGCAAGATCGGGTCTGGACTTCACGACAGAACAGTGGCTGGTGTTGGCCGTTGGATCGCTCGTTTCCTTCGGGGTCGCATATGGCGTGATCGCGGTGTTCATGCGCTACATCCGGAGCCACAGCTTCGCGGCGTTCGGCTATTACCGAATCGCGCTGGCCCTGATCGTGATCGCCGCATTGCGGCTGGGCTGGCTGTAATAGGACGAACTGACATTCGTCTGCGTTGCCGGGCGTTCTAGGTTGCAGCCACGGTTTGATTTGCACGATTTGGGCGTGCGATAATTCTCTTCGTTCACACCCCTCATCGCTTGCCATAATGACGGGTGTACGCCCGCGTTTTCCATCAGTTTCACCTGCCCAGTTATAACAGGTCGCGCGGGCTATGCAGAATTCTATGAATCAGGGGGCGCGCTACTCTCCACGGGGGCCGCCGAAACATGAGGAGCCAAGCTATGTCCATCAAGATCGGCATTAACGGCTTTGGCCGCATCGGCCGGAATGTGTTCAGGGTGCTGCACGGTAGCGACGACTTCGAGGTGGTGTCGATCAACGACTTGACCGACGCGAAGACGCTCGCACATCTTCTCAAGTACGACAGTAACTACGGTCCCTATGCCGGTACCGTCGAGGCCAGGGAGCAGTCGATGGTGGTCGACGGAATTGAGATTGCCATTACGGCCGAGCGCGATCCGGCCAGCTTGAAGTGGGGAGAGACGGGCGTCGAGATGGTGCTCGAATCGACGGGGGTGTTCCGTTCGAAGGATCAATGCATGCTGCATGTGCAGGCCGGGGCGAAGAAAGTGCTGCTCAGTGTGCCACCAAAGGACGAAGTGGACGCGCTCATTGTGATGGGCGTGAATGACGGGACGCTTAAGGCTGGCGACGCTGTCGTCTCGAATGCAAGTTGTACGACCAATTGCCTGGCGCCGCTGGCCAAGGTTCTCCACGAGAACTTTGGCATCAAACGCGGCCTCATGAACACAATTCACGCATATACGAGCGACCAGCCGGTTCATGACGCGCCGCACAGCGACCTTCGCAGGGCACGCGCGGCGGCGGAGTCCATTATCCCGACGACCACGGGTGCGGCCCGCGCTGTCGGTCAGGTCTTGCCGGAATTAAACGGGAAGTTGGACGGCTTCGCAATGCGTGTCCCGATCCCTGTGGGTTCCGTGGTCGATTTGACGGTCGAGCTTGAGAAAGACGTGAGCGCCGAGGGGTTAAATGCCGCGGTGAAGGCCGCCGCGCAGGGCCCGCTTAGCGGCATCCTCGAGTATTGTGAAGATCCGATCGTCTCGAGGGACATCGTCGGCAACCCGCACTCGAGCATCTTCGACGCCGGATTGACCACGGTTATGGGGGGCAACTTTGCGAAGGTTGTCTCGTGGTACGACAATGAGTGGGGCTATTCGAACCGCTGCGTCGACCTGTTCCGAAAGATGGCTGGCTGATTCACGGTTATGGGTAAGCTGGGCCTCGAAGATCTTGACGTTTCGGGCAAGCGCGTGCTCATGCGTGTCGATTTCAATGTGCCTCAAAATGAGGACTGCACGGTCCGCGATGACACGCGCATTCGCGGGGCGCTAAAGAGCATTGAGTACATTCGCGAACACGACGGCAAGCTCGTGTTGATGTCCCATCTCGGGAGACCGAAGGACCCCGGCAAGGCCAAGACGGACGAGGAACGCGCCGCTGTCGAGGCGGCGAATGCAAAGCTGAAGCTCGACCCCATCGCGGACCGGCTCCGCGAGTTGATCGGCGCTAAGGTGAGCAAGGCCGACGCCGTCGTGGGGCCGGAGGTTGAGGCCGCTACGAAAGCGCTGCAACCGGGCGATATCCTTCTGATCGAGAATACGCGGTTCCACCCTGGAGAGACGAAAAATTCGCCGGAATTGGCCGCGGACCTGGCCAAGCTGGGCGACGTTTATGTGAGCGACGCTTTCGGGGCGGTCCATCGGGCCCACGCCTCTACGGAGGGGGTAGCGCACCACTTTGAACAGCGGGCCGCGGGCTTTCTGGTGGCGGCGGAGATTGAGTATTTCGGCAAGATCCTGAACGATCCCGCGCGGCCGCTCGCGGCGATCCTGGGCGGCGCGAAGGTTTCGGACAAGATCGGCGTGATCATGAATCTGCTGGATCTCGTCGATCTGCTGATAATCGGCGGAGGCATGTGCTTCACATTTTGGAAGGCCCAGGGCCATTCGATTGGCGATTCGCTCCTGGATGAGGGGGGAATCGACACTGCCCGGGCCATATTGGCAAAGGTGCAGGAGAAAAGTGTAGAATTACTGCTCCCTGTCGACGCAGTTGTGGCAGACCGATTTGCGGCCGACGCGGCGACGAAGGTTGTCGGGCTGGGTGGAATCGAGCCTGGCTGGATGGGCTTGGATATTGGCCCGGAGACTGTTGAGCGCTGCTGCGCAGCGCTGAAGCGCGCCAAGACTGTCGTCTGGAACGGCCCTTTGGGCGTGTTCGAGATGGAGGCCTTTGAAGCCGGGACCCGCGCCGTCGCTGAATTACTGGCTGAGGGCGGCATGGTCAGCGTCATCGGCGGAGGAGACACGGCCGCCGCGGTGGCGCAATTCGGCGTCGCGGACAGGATGTCGCATGTGTCCACCGGTGGTGGCGCATCGTTGGAAATGTTGGAAGGAAAGGAATTGCCCGGGTTGGCGGTACTCACGGACGTGCCGTGAGTGCGAGCGTCGGCGCGGCACTGAAACGGCCCCCGTCTCGGGTGCGCGCTCTCACCGGCGGCATTCTGGGATTCGGGCCAGTAGAAAAGGACTAGGTGATACAGTGTCGGTCACGAAGGAACGCAAGGCAGTCATAATCAAGGAACACGCGAAGCACGATGGCGACACTGGATCGCCTGAGGTGCAGATCGCGCTGCTCACGGAAAGTATCAACAGCCTCACCGAGCACTTCAAGATTCATAAGAAGGATTTTGCGGGCCGGCGTGGGCTGCTTCAGCAGGTCGGGCAACGCCGCCGTCTGCTGGACTATCTGCGCAAGAATGATATTGAGCGCTACCGCGCCATCGTCAAGACGCTCGGAATGAGAAAATAGCCGCATCGCCCTTCGATCGATAATTATGGACCGAAACGGCGCCTCTTAGGCGGACGACAAAAACGCAAATCAGTTGGAACGTGGTGGGAGACGTTCCTGAACTTGGTTTAGACGCACGAGGTGTGTCAAACCGAATGAATGGAGCTCTCTAATATGCACACCACTTCAGTGACGATCGGTTCATCCGAATTGATCTTCGAAACCGGCCGTATCGCGAAGCAGGCCCATGGCAGTGTCTTGGTCACCTGCGGCGAAACGATGGTCCTCTCGGCCGTAACCGTCGCGCCCACCTCCAGGTCTGGGCAGGATTTCTTCCCCATGACGGTCGACTACCGGGAGAAGGCCTACGCGGCCGGCAACATTCCGGGCAACTTCTTCCGGCGCGAGGCGCGGCCCAGCGAGCGGGAAATCCTTACTTGCCGCCTAACGGACCGGCCGATGCGCCCCCTGTTCCCCAAGGGTTTCATGAATGAGACGCAGGTCTGCCAGAGTGTGTACTCGGCGGACAACGTCCATGATCCCGACGTCCTCTCGATTAATGCGGCGTCCGCCGCGACGCACATCTCGAAGATCCCCTTCGACGGGCCTATAGGCGCAGTGCGAATGGGGCTCATCAACGATGAACTCGTCGTGTTTCCCGCGATTGATGACATGGATGAGAGCTCGTTGGATCTCGTAGTCGCCGGGACCCGGGACGCGATCGTCATGGTCGAGGGCTCGGCGCAGGCGGTCCCTGAGGCCAAGATGCTGGAGGCGCTGGAATTCGCGCACGAACAAATCAAACGTATTGTCCAGGCGATCGACGAGCTTCGCGACAAGGCGGGCGTTGAAAAGATGGCGTTTACGCCACCGGAGCCTGATGAAGAACTCGTGAAGGATGTCGAGGCCGTGATCTCAGATGGGATGAAATCGGCGTTGAGTATTGCTGGGAAGCAGGAGCGGTATGACGCCATGACCGCCCTGCGCGAGCAGCTCAAGGAACAGTTGACCGCGAAGTACGGCGAGGAACGCTTTGAGGCCGTCGCCTCTGATGTCTTCGATGTTTTCGGCGCGGTCGAGAAACGGCTCATGCGTGGCACGGTCGTTGAGACGAATGTCCGCATCGACGGTCGGGCGCTCGACCAGGTGCGTCCGATCACGATTGAGCTCGGCATCCTCCCGCGTGCGCACGGCTCGGCCTTGTTCACGCGGGGCGAGACCCAGGCCATCGTCGCCGCCACACTCGGCACGAGTCGCGATGAACAGCGAAGTGACGAATTGGTCGGCGATGTCTTTTCGCGCTTCTTCCTGCACTATAATTTTCCGCCCTGGTCGGTCGGTGAGACCCGCCGGATCATGGGGCCGGGACGGCGCGAAATCGGGCATGGGAAGCTGGCGGAGCGCGCGTTGCAGTCGGTTATTCCGCCAGAGGAGGATGACGAGGGTAACTTCTTCCCTTACACGGTCCGCATCGTATCTGAAATTACGGAGAGTAATGGTTCGAGCTCGATGGCTTCGGTCTGCGGTGGAAGCCTTAGCATGATGGATGCCGGTATTCCCACGGCGGCGCCGGTCGCTGGAATCGCCATGGGTCTGATTAAGGAAGGCGATGAAGTGCGTATCCTGACGGACATCCTCGGGGATGAGGACCACCTGGGCGATATGGATTTCAAGGTGTGCGGCACGCGTGAGGGAATTACGGCCTTTCAGATGGACTGCAAGATCGCGGGCGTAACAAGCGAGATCATGGGGCGGGCGCTGGAACAGGCCAAGGCCGGCCGTGATCATATTCTGGACAAGATGGCTGAGGCCATTCCCGGACCGAGGTCGGAAATATCGAAGCATGCGCCGCGAATTACGACCATTAAGATCCCGGTTGATAAGATTCGTGAGGTCATTGGACCGGGGGGCAAGGTCATCCGCGAAATCCAGAGCGCGACTGGCGCCGATATCAATATCGAGGACGACGGCACAATCGCCGTGGCTTGCGCGGATTCGGAGGGCGCTGAGGCGGCCATCGAGATGATCCAAAACCTCACGGCTGAGGCGGAAATCGGTGCGGTCTACCATGGGACCGTCACGCGTCTTATGAACTTCGGCGCTTTCGTGAATATCGTCGGCAGTCAGGAGGGCCTGGTCCATATCTCGGAACTGGAACTTGGACGTGTCAATGAGGTCCAGGACGTCGTGGATGTGGGCGATGAAGTCGATGTGAAGGTCATCGAAATTGATGACATGGGCCGGATTAACCTCTCAAAGATCCAGGCAGACGTCGAGATGGGCCGGATCTCGCAGGAGGATTATGACAAGGCCCAGAGCTCGAAGCCCCCGAGGCGTGACCGGGGCGACCGGGGCGGCGACCGGGGCGGCGATCGCGGTGGTCGTGGTGGTGGACGCAGGCCCGATCGCGGCGGCCGTGGTGGTGGTGGTGGTGGCCGTCCGAGGAGGTAGGCGAGTGTGCTCCGGGGCAACGGGGCAATAGATGATGTTTCCGATTCCCCGTGTGTGGCCGTGATCGCGCACGGGGAATCTTCATAGAACCTGTAACTTAAAGCGATTGGGAGGTTGGGAGTGTGTCGATGAAGGACATTGCGCACACGGAATTGAGCCCTACGGTGCGTACGCTGCCCAACGGCCTCACGGTCGTGATGGAGCACCTGCCTTACGTCCACTCGGTGTCGGTTGGCGTTTGGATCAAGGCCGGCTCGGTGCATGAAAGCGCGGAGCAGGCGGGCATTTCGCATTTTCTGGAGCACCTTTTCTTCAAGGGGACTGAAACGCGGACGGCGCGGGAGTTGATGGACGCTATCGAGAGCCGCGGCGGGCATCTGAATGCATTTACGGCACGGGAGCAGACGTGTCTTTACGCTAAGACGCTCAACCATCACGCGCGGACGGCGATCGCCATTCTGGCGGACATTGTGAAGCACTCGACGTTCTGCGATCTGGAGAAGGAGCGGAACGTCATCCTTGAGGAAATAGCCTCGGGCAAGGACACGCCGGACGAGTACATCCATGACCTGTTGTCGGACCAGGTCTGGCCTGGGCACCCTCTGGGCCGGCCGATCGCGGGCTATGAGGAGACTGTCGCTCGGACGACGCTGGATGACGTGCGGAACTATAGGAACGCCCGCTACCGCCCGCAGAATATGTACGTGGCGATGGTGGGGAATTTTGACGAGGACGAGTTTTTTGCGCAGATCTCGGACGAATTCGGCGCGCTGCCGAGGCTGGACGTCTCGAATAGGGGATCCGCGCCCTCGTTCAACGCGGGCCTGCGCTTGGAGGACCGCCCCATCGCTCAGAATCATCTCGCGTGCGCGTTTCCGGGCACGTGCATCCTCGATCCGGAGCGGTACGTTTTCGACATGCTGAGCAGTACTCTTGGCGGGGGCTCGACCTCGCGTTTGTTTGAGACCATTCGTGAACAAGAGGGCCTCGCATACTCCATCTATTCGTTTAGCAGCATGTATCTCGACGCGGGGGCCATCGGGATGTACGCCGCGGTGGCGCCTGAGAACCTCCAGCGTACGATCGACCTGTGCGTGGACGAAATGCATAAGCTTCAGGACGCGCCCATGCCTGAGGAGGAGCTCTTGAGCAACCGCGAACAGCTCAAGGGCGGCCTGTTGCTCGCTCTTGAGGGCACGTTTAATCGTATGGCCCGTATGGTGCGCTCACTTATGATCTTTGACCGTATTCTTCCGGTTGATGAGATCCTTGCCGATGTGGACCGCGTAACGGCGGAGGATGTGCAGAAAGCGGCGCAGAAGACGTTCACGCAGGACCGATGCGCGGTGGCTGTGCTTGGGCCATCGGGCGATGCCCCGCCGAATGTGGTCTTGTAGGCGTGGGCTGAGGAGACTTTGATGACGGGGCGCATAGGGGTCGATATTTGCCTCGAACCGCACGCGGAGGGCCTGCCGATGCCTGCCTATGAGACCGAGCATTCGGCGGGGATGGATCTGCGCGCGGCTATCTCGGAGTCGGTCGTTCTGGCCCCGCGCGAACGGCGCCTCTTGCCCACTGGAATCAGAATCGCCTTGCCGCTGGGGACAGAGGCGCAGATCCGCCCGCGTAGTGGGTTGGCGGCAAAATACGGTATTTCGATGGTGAATGCTCCGGGCACGATCGACGCGGACTATCGTGGCGAGATCAAGGTGATTCTCATTAACCATGGGAGCGAACCGTTCACAATCAGTCGGGGCGATCGGATCGCCCAGATGATTGTCGCGCCGGTCGTCCGAGCGGAATTGCGCAGGGTGGATGCGCTCGACGAGACGTCTCGCGGCGCCGGGGGCTTCGGGCACACGGGAAAGTAAGTGCGCTCAGATCTCCGGTAGCGGGCGCGGGTGAGACGCCAGCGGGCGGCCTGGCTGCGGGTCCACATCCCCCGGGCGTTGCCGCGATGCGCCTTGCGCAAGTTCGATTCCGGACTGTCGCTGGCAGCAAGGAGTCAATACCAGGGCTTCAATGGCGGCAATCAATGGTTATTGGGCCCCTATGTGGCGCCTCTGGATGCACGGCTGGGGAACCTTGTGAACTGTTTCATTTGCCTAGAGTCTGCCGACATGGAAGTACTTCTCTTGAGAATATACGTGTGTTGCATAGACTTGAAGCGTTATCCTCTGTTTTGAGGCTGGCCCAACGGGAGGCGCCGTGAACGGTGCGGCGGATGGCGCGTCGCGACTCCCTTTAGGAGATGTAGTTCAATGGAGAACGCAATGAAGAGCGATCGGGTGTCGGAGGACGGCCGGGAGAGGGGGGCAAGGACTTCGTCTGGCCGCGGGAAATTGGCCATCCTTGCGCTGGCTGTTGTTGGCCTGATTGTGATTTCGCAGGTCGTTGATGTAAAGGACGTGCTCGGCAGCGCGATGGACAGGATCGAGGACCTTGGGTGGCTGGGCTATCTGGTCTTCGCCGTCCTTTATGTGGCGTCGACCGTTTTCTTCCTCGCTCCTACTATCTTGACGCTCGGGGCGGGCGCTGTCTACGGCGTGGTTACGGGCACGGTCCTGGTGTCAGTATCGTCGATGCTTGGCGCTTGCACGGCTTTTTTTCTGGGCCGGTACTTTGCGCGAGAGGCTATCGCGGGCAGAGTCGAGGGTAATGTGAAGTTTAGGGCAATCGACGACGCTGTTCGGAAACAGGGCTGGAAGATCGTCGGCCTAACGCGCTTGTCGCCTGTATTTCCTTTTTCTCTGCTGAATTATGTGTATGGACTCACTCCTGTGTCGTTCCGGCACTATTTCTTCGCCTCGTGGATCGGTATGCTGCCGGGTACGCTGATGTACGTGTATCTCGGCACGGCGGGTGAGAGTCTCGTCACGCTCGGTGCGGAAGGACGCGAACGCACGGCCGGAGAATGGGCCCTCTTCGCGGTCGGGCTCATGGTAACGGTAATCGTGACGTTGTTCGTGACCCGGCTCGCGAGTAAGGCCCTTAAGGATGCTGTCGATCCGGACAGCGGCGAAGGCGCCGACTGATGAATACGCCGGCCACGGCCCACGTACTGGTTCCAGAAGGGGAGAGGGCGATGTCCAATGCTGCACCCGTCACTATCGAGCCGATGGATGAACACAACCAGGCCTTGCTGGAGCACGTGCATCCCGCCGATTGGCGCAATCCCGAGCCTGCCGCAAAGTACAACATCGTGGTTATTGGCGGTGGTCCGGCGGGGCTGATCGTAGCCGCTGGTGCGGCGGGGCTCGGGGCAAAAGTCGCCCTTGTCGAGAAACACCTGCTCGGAGGGGATTGCCTGAATGTCGGGTGCGTCCCTTCGAAGTCGATGATCCGCTCAGCGAGGACTGCAGCCGGTTTCCGCGATGCGGCCCGGTACGGCATCCGTTTTGACGGCGAACCCGATGTCGATTTCGCGGCTGTGATGGAGCGCATGCGCGGGGTACGCGCCGGCCTTAGCCACGTCGACGGGGCCAAACGCTACCAGGAAGAGCTCGGTGTGGATGTCTTCCTGGGTGAAGCGCGTTTCAGCGGGCCGGATTCGGTTGAGGTCGGCGGCAAGACGCTCCGTTACAGACGCGCCGTGATCGCGACGGGCGCGCGAGCGGCGCAGCTGCCCATCGAAGGGCTGGGTGAGGCCGGGTACCTCACGAATGAGACGGTCTTCACGCTTACTGAACGGCCGAAGCGGCTGACTGTGTTGGGCTCGGGACCGATCGGGTGTGAGCTCGCGCAGGCTTTTCAGAACCTCGGGAGTGAGGTGACTGTGGTGGAGGTGGCCCCGCGCATTCTTGGTCGTGAGGACGAGGACGCCGCTGCGGTCCTGCTCGCCCAAATGAAACGGGACGGAGTAAGGTTCTTGCTTGGGACGTCTACGCGCCGCGTGTCGGCGGAAGGGGCCGAAAAGGTCTTGCATCTCGATGCGGGAGGTAAGGAGGAGCTGCTGCGGGCGGACGCGATTCTGCTGGGCGTTGGACGCAAACCGAATGTCGAAGGCCTGAATCTCGGGGCGGCCGGTATCGAGTATGATGAGAGGCGGGGCGTGATCGTTGACGATCACCTGCGGACGACAAACGCGGCCGTGTACGCCGCGGGGGACGTTTGCATGGCATGGAAGTTCACGCACGCGGCGGATTTTGCGGCACGCATCGTCATTCAGAACGCCTTGTTCAGTATCGGCCCTCTGGGGCGCAAGAAACTCAGCAATTTAGTTATGCCTTGGTGCACGTACACGCACCCGGAGGTCGCTCATGTGGGCCTCTCGGAGCATGAAGCGAAGGACAAGGGGATGGCGGTGGACACCTTCGTCCAGCCGCTTTCTGATGTCGATCGCGCGGTCGCGGATGGCGAGACGGAGGGCTTCGTCAAGGTGCATGTTGGGAAGGGGACGGATCGAATCCTGGGCGCAACGATCGTGGCACCGAACGCAGGCGATATGATTAGCGAGATCACGCTTGCCATGGTGCATGGGATTGGCCTGGGGAAGATCGCGAATACCCTGCACCCCTATCCGACGCAGGCCGAGGCCATCCGCAAGGTGGGGGACTTGTACAACCGTACGCGACTAACGCCAACGGTGAAGAAGTGGATGGGACGGTGGCTCGCGTTTCGGCTGTAAAGCCCGGATCTCTCGAATGGGATGGGAAGGCGGACGCTCTTGCTTGCCTTCTACTTATCGAATCGCGAAGGACATATCGGCTTCGACGACTACCTCGTCGTCGACACGGGCCACGGCTTTTACGCGGCAGGCATTTCGCCGTACGCGTTTCGCCGTGGATTCGAGGACTATCTGATCGCCGGGCACGACGGGTCTACGGAACTTGGCGTTATCGATGCCGAGGAAGAAGGCTTGCTTGCCCTCGGCTTCGCCGTCGGGTCCGAAAATGAGCACAGAGCTGACTTGCGCTAGGGCCTCGATTATCATGACCCCGGGCATCACGGGGTTCTTGGGCCAGTGGCCCTGGAAGAAGGGCTCGTTCATGGTGACGTTCTTGATGCCGAGCACGTGCTCGCCCGGGGTGTAGGAAATGATGCGGTCGACCATCAAGAAGGGGTAACGGTGCGGCAGCACCTTCATGATCTTGTTGATGTCGAGCGCGGGCTCGGGCCTAGGCTTCCGGAGACGCTTGAGCGTTCCGCTCTGTGCGTTGCCGTTCATTAGGGCCTTCTTGATCTGCTGCGTGAACTTGACGTGCATCGCATGGCCGGACTTCACGCCCACGATATGTCCCTTGATTGGCCTCCCCAGGAGGAACAGATCGCCAAGAAGATCGAGGACTTTATGGCGCACGAATTCGTCCGGATAGCGCAGGTTGTCATTAAGGATCGATTCGTCGCCGATGACCACGGCGTTCTCGAGGGTTCCGCCGCGAATCAGGCCCTGGTCTTGCAGCATTTTCACTTCACGAAGGAAACAGAAGGTCCTCGCGGACGCAATTTCGGACTCGAAGGTCTCGGGCGTAATGGCAAATGAGGCGTATTGGGTGCCGATGGCGACGTGGTCGAAGGCGATGGTCATCGTTACGCGCAACTCGTCGGCCGGTAGCACGCTCAGCGTTACGTCGCCATTCCGGTAGTAGACGGGCTCTTCAATCTTGATGTACTTGCGCTCCTGGTCCTGTTCGACTATGCCCACTTTTTTCAGGACGGTCATGAAGGGCAGCGAGCTGCCATCGCCGACTGGTGTTTCGTTTGCGTCGACGTGAATATCGAGATTGTCGATGCCCATGCCCACGACGGCGGCAAGGACGTGCTCTACGGTGTGGATGCGGACCTCGCCATTGCCGAGCGTGGTACCGCGGGAGACGTCGACAACCTGGTCTATCTCGGCGCGAATGCTCGGGCGGCCCGGCATGTCGGTCCGGTAGAATGTGATGCCGCTGTCGGGCGGCGCGGGCTTGAATGTGACGGTGGTCAGGTTGCCCGTATGAAGGCCGATGCCCGAAAATGCGGTGGGCCCCGAGATGGTCCGTTGCATATCCATCCGGCTACTCTTCCAATTCGTCAACGCGCTGTTCCAGTATCTTGAGCCTACGCAGCATCTTCGGAAGACGCGGTAGGCTGGCCCAGATCCGGCGCGTTACTTTGTGGTCGTGGTGTGGCGTGCCTAAGATAACACTGTCTGCGGGAACGGAACTCCTGACGCCTGTGCCTGCGCCAATCATTACGTTGTCGCCAATCTCCAAATGCCCTCTGACGCCAACTTGCCCCCCCAAGACGACATTGTTTCCGATTTTCGTACTTCCGGCAATCCCTGTGCCGCCCGATATGATGCAATGCTCACCGATCGTCACATTGTGTCCAATCTGGACGAGATTGTCAATCTTCGTGCCATTGCCTATGAGTGTGGGGCCCGTCGTCGAGCGGTCCACCGCTGAGTTTGAGCCGATTTCAACGTCGTCGCCGATGATCACTGTGCCTACTTGCGGTATCTTGACGTGCACGCCATCTACAATTGTGAAACCGAAGCCGTCGCTCCCGATGGAGGCGTTGCTGTGGATGATGCATCGTTCTCCGAGGATGACGCATTCGCGGATGGTGGCGTTGGGATAGATGATCGAGTCGGCCCCGATCTTCGCACCTTTCCCCACGTATACGCCTGAATACAGAATGACGTTGTCCCCTATCTCGCAGTCGTCCTCGATGCGAGCGAAGGCGTCTATGCCAACGTTCTTGCCTAGAGACGCCCCTTCAGATACGGCGGCCGAGGGGTGAACTCCCCGGGGATGGGAGGTCTTCTCTTTCTCGTATAACTTCAGAATTGTGGCAAAGGCAAGATAGGGGTGCTCGACGCGAATGAGGGGGATTCCATTTGGAGCGAAGTCGGCCGGGACCAGTACGGCTGTGGCCTTGGTGGTCTCTAGCAAGGATTCAAAACTTGGGTTCGCGAAGAAGGAGAGGTCTCCGGGCGAGGCATGCTCTAGTCCGTTAAGGCCCGTAATGCGCACGTCGCCTTGACCAACGACGGTACCTTCAACCAGTTCTGCTATCTCGTTTAGAGTCTTATCCATGACGTGCGTTACGATTCTCAGAATTCGCGCTGTGCGTTAGACTAGAAAGGCGTGAAGTTCAGTACATGAGCGGCTACTGCTGCTGGTTCAGATGGTCAATAACGCGCTGTGTTATATTCAGTGTGGTGCTGCTGTAGAGCAGGCCACCTGTGCGTGCCGCCAGGCTCGACGCATCGTCTTGAGCGCTCTCAAAAATGAGATGGTAGTTGAATTCTACGCCTACTTCTTGGATCGCGAGATGAATATTCTCTAATACGTCCCTAAGGAGCTTGTTCTCCTGTCGGCTGATGTCTTCTTGGGCGCGTTCGAATTCTGCCTTGTACCGGGTCTCTGCCGCTTGTATCTTCTCTTCCAGGGTCTGCCGCTCATCGTCATCCATCTCTTCGGCTTGAGCGGAGTAGCGCTCTCTGTCCTTTGTGATCTGCTCGGATAGTTCGTCGATAGGCTTCTGTGCTTCGTCTTTCGATTTGCGGAGCTTTTCGTACTCAACTATCTGGGTCTCGTAGTTGTCGAAGACCTCTCTGGTGTTCACAACTCCAATCTTGAACTCTCCGCTGGTCCCATTTTCGGCAGCTATTGTTGGAGACACAGCCAGCGCTATCGTTGTCGCAAGAAGTATCGAGAAAAATCTATTGGACGATCTCACGATGGGTCGTTCCCCTGTATCGCATTCGCGCAGACGCGCAATACGTACCGTATCCCCTTCAGATCGAGTGAACGGCGCTCAACGGTCTTTGCTGGCCGTCTTTTTTGAATGATGGCCCGCTTCTCCTGGTTGCGGAGTATAGCACTACGCCCCAAACCGTGCAAACGCCCCTTAGAAATTGAGGCTTGATTGCAGGTGCAGCTGGCCGCTGCCTTGATCGCCATCGGGATTGAGGGGAAATCCGTAATCGACGCGCAGAGGGCCGAGGAAGGGCACCTGGAGCCCCAGACCCACGCCCACGCTGTATTTGAAGTCGTCGAAATTGAAGTCGTCTGGGACGAGCCACACGCCGCCAGAATCGAGGAAGGTGTAGAGCCGCACCAGATCGTTGAGCTTATACTTGGCTTCCAGGGTGTTCAGTATCCGAAATTCGCCGCCAACGGCCTCATCGGCAGTAAAGACCTGGCCGCCAATCACGCGGTAGGTCCTTGCCTGTGGACCGACGTCGCGGAAGTCGTAGCCACGCAATGTGCCGCTTCCACCTGCGAAATAGCGGTCTTGCAGCGGAAGGAATTCTTTGTCTCCGTACGGAATGGCGATGCCCTCGCGTGTGCGGAACGAGAAGGACAGCTTGTCTCTGCGCTTGAAGCCGTAATACCAGATGGAGTCGTGGTTGAGCTTCAGGAAATTGTTGGCGAGGCCGAATCCCGCTACTTCGGCATTTATCGTGTGGTGCGCGCCCCGGGTCGGGTCGCGGTAGTCGTTGGCGGTGTTTCGGGTAAGACCGAGGGTGAGGCTGGCCGTGGACTCGGGGTCTTCGAGTTCGCGGAACGCTGGATTGACGAAGGTATCGAGGTCGGTGATTTCGACGTCGGTGACGCGAATGGTGGCGTTTGCCGTGACGAAGGTTGAGAGCCGTTTCCCAAAACGCAGCTGCCCTCCGCGCGTTTCCTGGGTGAAGCTCGATCCGCCTCTGCTTCGAAATCGTTCGTCGAAGAGGTCGACGCCGACGGAAATTGGATAGCCTGCGAACTCGGGATCGGTGAAGCCAACCCGGAGGTTTGTGCGGACGCTGCCGACTGTAAAGCGTGTTGTGAATTCCTGGCCGCCGCCGGAGAGGGAGGGCCAGTTCGTGATGTCGAAGTTGCTGAGGCGCAGTTCGCCATAGCCCGCGACGCCTTCGTCGGTATTGAATGCGCCACCGAAGTTGAAGTTGCCGGTCTTGCCCTCTTCCACGTCGACGAGGACGTTTGTGAAGCGATCGTTGTCTGGTTCTGGAGACCGGCGCAGGTGCGTCTCCTTGAAGTACCGGGTGGCTTGCAGGCGTTGCTTGCTCAGTCGAGCCTTCGATCCGTCGAATCGCTCGCCGGGCCGGAGCAGGATCTGCCTGCGTATGACTTCGTCTTTGGTCACCGAGTTGCCCGTAATCTCGATTTCGCGAACGTATTTGAGATCTCCTTCGCGCACCTGGTGGACCACATGCGTGGTCTTCTTCTCTTTGTCCAGCGTCACGCGGGGCGATGCCCGGGCGTCGATGTATCCGCTGTCGAGGTATCGGCCCTCCATCGCCAGTGCATCTTTCTTGATCTGGGTCTTGTTGTGCAGGTCGCCGGAATCGACGTGCACGTCGTCCCACAGCTCTTCGTCGGCGAAGGCAAAATTGCCTGCGATTTCAATAGTCTCCACGTGGTACTCGGGGCCTTCCTTGAGAAAGATGGCGATAGCGAGCCGTTTCCCGTTCTTGTTGTAGTCGAATTCCGTCCGGGAAACTTCGGCTTCCAAGCGGCCTACGTCGGCGTAGGCTTCCCTGATGTTGAACAGGTCGGTCTCGAACTTCTCCTGGTCGTACCGCCCGCCCAAAAACCAAAAGGCGCGCCGTGTCTTGATGACGCGCTTGAGGCGCCGATTGGACAAGGCGTCGTTGCCCTCGAAGTGTATCTTCTTGATTCGGGCCTTTCGTCCTTCGTTTAGGAAGTATGTGACGCGCACTCTTGAGGCCGAAATCTCTTCAGCTACGATATCGACGGTAGCGTTTAGAAAGCCCTTCGATCTGTATAGTTCGAGAACTGCGTCGCGCTCTTCGGCGTAGCCTTCCTTGTAGAAGGCATCGCCCTCGCGCCAACTTAGGACCTCCCGGATTTGGCGGTCCTTCACTTTCTTGTTTCCGACAATACGCAGTTCCCCAACGAAGCGTTCCTCAACGAAGATGTATGTCAAGACACCGGCTTCGCGGTCGATGTACACTTCGATGGTCGTGAAGTAGTTGAGCTCGAATAGGCGGCGAATGTCGCGGGCGACTGCGAGGGAAATAGCAGAACGGGAAAGGGACTGACCCGCTTGAACTTCTAGCTGGGAGCGGATGAGTTGCTCGTTGATGCCTTTGAGGCCCTGGATCTCGATGGCATTGATCGTGACGGGCCCGGGCGTCTGTGCCTGGACCCAAAACCCCTGTGCGAGCATGGCTACGAGAACCAAGCAAGCTGGATGATGTCTCAAGAAGTAATACTTTCGGCGACCGGCAGCTCGGTATTGAAGATCAGTTCCCCGGAAACGTCAGAGACCTGCACCGCAATCTGTGTGCCGGCTTCGAAAGCCCCCATTAGCATTTGTTCGGAAAGTGGGTCCTCGATATATTGTTGCACGGCCCGGCGTAGCGGACGCGCCCCGTACTCATCGTCGGTGCCTTTCTCGACGATGTAGTCCTTGGCCTCGTCGGTCACGACGAGGCTCAGGTTTTTCTCTTTGAGCCGCTCGACAACTTCGAGCAGGTTGATGTCGACGATCTCGCGTAGCTGCTCGTGCGTCAGACGATGGAAAACAAGGACCTCGTCGATGCGATTGAGGAATTCGGGATTGAAGACCTTCTTCGCCTCATCGGTGACCCGCTGCTTCATGGATTCGTATATGTCTTCCTGGGTGTCCTTCTGGAATCCCAAGTTGAGGTTCTTGGAAATCTTGCGTGAGCCGACGTTGCTCGTCATTACGATGACGGTGTTCCGGAAATCTACTTTCCGGCCGGTCGCATCGGTCATCTGCCCTTCTTCAAGGATTTGAAGGAGTGTATTGAAAACGTCTGGATGGGCCTTTTCGATTTCATCGAACAATACGACCGAATATGGGCGCCGGCGCACTTGCTCGGTTAGCTGTCCGCCTTCTTGGTAACCGACGTAGCCCGGAGGCGCGCCTGCAAGGCGGGACACCGAGAATTTTTCCATGTACTCGGACATGTCGATGGTGATAAGGGCCTCTTCGCTTCCGAAGAGGAAGGAGGCCAAGGTCTTCGCGAGGAAGGTCTTGCCCACCCCGGTTGGACCCATCAGCAAGAAAGACCCCACCGGCCGCTTCGTGCTCTTCAGGCCCGCGCGTGAACGCTGAATCGCGCGAGTAATCGCGTCGATAGCCTCGTCTTGTCCCACAATGTCGTTGTGAAGCTCTTCGCGCATTCGAAGCAGTCTCGCCGACTCTTTTTCTTCGAGCTTGGTAAGCGGGACGCCGGTCCACCTTGAAACAAT
>SDBV01006114.1_pt1 | contig 16767 bp, 15 predicted proteins | sample 2277081 | NCBI WGS metagenome assembly SDBV01 (sample SAMN10402039, study PRJNA504765) | marine sediment metagenome | isolation source: marine sediment core GS10_PC15, 223 cmbsf | place: Arctic Ocean: Southern Knipovich Ridge | collected 2010 | reverse complement strand
AGAAGTTTTAAAGAATATTATAAAAATATAAAGGTGGACTTATTGCACACATCATTCCTCCTTTTTGACCTTCTTTCACATCAAAAATTATGGTTAAAACTGATTGGGATATAATTTGGAAAACTTCATTAAAAAGTGGAGGGATAAGTATCAGACTTAGATATTTCCACAAGTATTAAATATTTATTTAACAAATTATTAATTAAGAATCTTCAATCTAATAGGGTGTTAAATAATTTTTATTCACGCTAAAGCAATATCTCCAGGATTAAAATGTTCTGCTAGTAATCTGCATGAAGTATGCGCTCAAACTATTAAAAATCTCGGCTATTTATCAATGTATAATGATTATATACCTTCTAAATTAAACTCTTGGGACGGACAATAGAGATCTAATGGTCGCATGGTGACAAATAAGATTTTTAGAGCAGAACCAGGTGATAATGCACAAGATGTTTGGATGAAAATCCATAATGTCATAAATAATCCCGTAGCAAATAAATTATGGATGAATTAAAACCTGAGGAAAAACAAGTATTAGAAAAATTAGAGGAAGTCATTGGAAAAACGATTCCAAGGAGGACGTTATCTAATAGTGTTATATTTGGTGTGGAAATCTTTGGAGGCTCTATTATAGGATTAGGACTATATGGGTGTGATTTAGGGCACCTACCCCCATTCATTGGTGATTTAGGAGGACTCAGAGAACTTTTCCTAGGAAATAATAAGTTAGAAAAACTACCATCATCGATAGGAAAATTAACTTCACTAGTTAAACTCGATTTGGGTGATAATTTAATATAATATCATTGGTAAAACAGCATTTGATAATTTAAAAGTTAAAAATGTTTGGTTTTTTATAATATTCGGGTATTTAGGCGCTTTTTCGCTTTCCCTCATGAATTTTAGTAATACAGAACAATATTTAGATTTAGCACATGATTGTTCTGTGATAATAGCTTGTATTTTATTTATTTTAAATTCAAAGAAATTTAATATTAGAGGTAAAAATAATTACACAGGGTTTCTCATTTATTTTAGCATAATCATAAATGGATTAATCCTCACCTGGTTATTATATTATTGGAATTTCTTTGCATTCATAGTAGTAAGTGTAGTATTCATTATTTTGTTTTTTACGATAAGGAGTCGATTAATTGTAAGGGAGTTCAGATTTTCCTATACAATAAATAGAAAAGATGCAAAATACTTATTAAAATTACAGAAATTCATCAAAAAACCGTTCTTAAATGTTAAAAATACCGATTTCTCGAATTTCATCCGAGAAGATTTTGGGATTAAGATTGAAAATAAGAAAATCATAAGTGTTGGATTACAAAATTGTAATTTAAAAACATTACCAAAATCTCTATTAAAGCTTGAGAATATAAGATCGGTTGACTTAAGTAGGAATGATATAAAGTTGATACCTGAGTCAATATCACGACTTACCAATCTTGGAAATTTAGACTTAAGTTTTAATAAATTAAAAGTACTTCCTCTTACTTTTGGTGATTTACATAAGTTAACCTATTTAGATTTAACTTATAATAGATTTAGAAAATTTCCAACGCCAGTTACGAAGTTAAAATCTTTAACAAAATTAATCCTTAATAGCAATAAGATAAATACAATCTCAAACTCGATAAGAAATATGGATTCCCTATTTGACCTCTATATGGATAATAATCGGTTATGTGAGTTGCCAAGATCTTTATTGTTGGCGCCTAATCTACGTTTTGTTCAGATATCAGATAATCTGATTTCCATAAACAATGACTACAAAAGTAAGGAAGTTTTCAAAGAGTTTGAATTAAGAAATATTACCCTTTTATAAATCAGACCAAAACTGGATAATTTCAGTTCTAAAATGGATTTTATGTCTTAAAATCTTCAGGGGAGTAACAATTTAGTTACAATGATTTAATAAATATTAGGATTTTTTTGAAGGACTTAGATTAAGTATATTTAATTCATTTATTTAATTATTAATTCAGATATTACAATAAACTAAAAAAAGATTGTAATTTTACACCAAAATATAGTCATATTTTAGTTAAATATTGCAATATTCATGCATCTCTAGAAAATATAAAAATTCAAAATGATATAACAAGTTAGTATCACTTAATAATTATTAAAATTAAAAAATTTGAATTTCAGTTATTATGAAAATATAATTTAATTATTTAACCTATTGAAATATTTTGTAATATTTTATTATAAAATATTATTAGTTATAAAGATCAATTATAATTGAATAAATTATATCTTTTTTGAATGTATTTGATTATTCTTATGCATCAAATTGTAATTTAGGTAATAATACCTATTCTCTTCTTTTTTTTACACTGACTTATGTAATTTCATTATCATGAATCTGATATTTTAGTCTATAGATTTCCTTTCTAATAATAAAAAACATTAGTTGATAAATTTAATTTATTTATAATGATTTAGATAGGCTTTTCAGAAATAATCATAATGATAAAATATATTATCATTGAAGAGATTGTACATCCTATTTGCCGAGTATGGCTCTTTCAAGTAAAACTTTTTTTCTAATTTAAAAGTTAAATTTCATTGGTATTAACTAATAAATAAAAAATTTTTAGATATAGATGGTATTGTTAAAATCATGAAAGAAAAATCTATATTTGTGATATGAACGAGTCAAAATTAGAAGCATTTTCAGAAATCGTAGAAAATATAAAAATTTCTAATACTATATTTAGAAAGTTATTAGGATATTTTTATCCTAAATACCACATTTCAAGAAATAATATTCAAAAAATTGAGAGATTAATAAAAGAATCAAGATACAGGGGATTGAATCATTTTCGCTTGAATGACTTTATTTTTTTCGGGTCTATTGAATATATTAAATTGCCACTATCCTTGAAATTATCCTCCTATAGAGTATATTTTGAAATATTTTATGATGAGATTATAGCTAGTGCTGATCGATTTAATAGTTTTTGTGATAGATACATTTTGAATTTTACTGGAAATCGTTTTAAGAAAGAAGAGGGGATTAAAGAATGTAAAGATTTTACATTAATGTTATTGAGGATCTCAAAATCCTTCATTAGCTATCAAAAAGAATATTACCTTATTAAATCATATTTCAAGCTTTTAAAAATTTTAATTAATATTGACCAGCATTTAAATTCATCATCATGTCGTTTTTTAAAATTATTTAATATTTTTAAAAAAATTCCTAAAAATTATCATATATTAGAAGGGTGGTTTTTACTCATAAGATATGTTTTTAATAATGATTGTGGATTTCAGGAAATAAAAAATCAAGTTTTCACATTTTTTTCTAGTTATGAAAAAGACATAATGAGAGAACTTAATTCTTACGGTTATCCTGATCCTATTAAATTTTGTGTTTTCTTAGATAATCTCTTAATTAAGAATAATTTACCTTTATTATTGGAAATATATTTAGATTTTTATAAAAATCACACTTCAAACTTTATTCCTCCACTATTTTTAAAAAAAAAATACTCAAAAAACCCTAAAATTACAGAAATAATTATAAGAAATCTCGAACAAATGAGATTTGATCAACCATATTTAGATAAAATCTCAAATATAATATTAAAAAATCAACCTTCAGAAATTGAATTTCAGCAATATTCAAAAATGATCATCGCTCTTCAATATCAAATTTTTCCATCAGATCTACTCCATAATATTTTAAACTCAAAAGTATTTAAAGATAATCAAAAACTCGAATTATTAATAAAGCTTTATAAAAAATATCCCTTTTTAAAGTGGCGTAGAACGCAACTAGAAAATGTGGTTTCGAAAATAAACATTAAAAAGAATTTCTCTCAGTTCCTTGAATATATTATTTCATCTGAAAATTATAATGATTTTTTAATGCTCTCTGATTTATTAAATAAATTTCATGTTCTTAAAATTCAGTCTTTAAAGTTAAATTACTTAAAAATTAAACAAATTAAGCGAGAGTCCTTTAGAAGTGAATTTGAAAATAAAAAGTTTTTAACATTAAAAAGAATATTAGAGCTAATTGAAGATGACTTTTATGATATTTATAAAGATAATAAGTACAACTCTGTTAAAGATTTTATGTTATGTGAGTTTAAGAATCATTCATATAAATTACTTGAATTTCTTTATAATTACTTAATCAGACAAGCAACAATTCATTCTAATTATGATGCCGGGAAAAGATTTAAAGAAGAATTTGAGGTTTTTAAAAATGAAGTTAATGAAAAAATAAATGATAGTAAAATATTTTATTTTTATCCATTTGAAAATTATTCTGATTATCATACTTCAGATTTCAACATATATTCATTATTACTAAACAAAGGTAAAAAACAAGAATTGGATGATTTCATCGAGGAAAAAATTGAAGAAGTAAAAAGGAAAGAATATATTAGTAATTATATTATTGGTTGTTTAAAATACATAAAAGGAGATTTTCAAACTGCTTTTGAACAATTTCAAATTGCCTTAGATGATTCGAAAAAAACTTTAGCAAATATTTTTATTTCTAAAGATAAAAATATAGAAAGATTTTATGAACAAAGGTTAGATCACATTGAAATAATTATCAATTTAATTTCATTTCAAAAAAATTTAAAAAATTATTGCTCTTTTGAGGATCTTTTAAAGGATTTAAATGATTTACTGATTCAATTTAATAATAAACAGAACTTTAACATATATTTTGTTTCGTCGGAAGAAGTCTTCTTACATTACAATAATTTGAGTTTGTTCCTTCGATTAACTTTTAACTATATTAATGGAGATAGAACTCTTTGTTTGAGATTTCTTTCTTTGATTAAAAGAACAAGCTTTTGTCTTGAATGGAATAACATTATTGAATTATGGAAAGATATCTTGAACAATAAATCTCCTCTTGCTCATATTGAACAATATTCAAAAGAACAGTTTGATATATTTTTATTAAATCCCCTTTTCAAAGGATTAAGAATTTTCTTTAAAAATTCGATTAATTTAAATAATGTCTGGTATAAATTATTTAACTATGAAAATATAATCCAACAGAAATACCTTGATGATAATAATCAAAGATCTTTGTGGCGAGAGGTATATAAGTTTATTAAAATTAAGAATAGAAGTTATTATTATACTAAAGGAGATATAGAGTCTTTAGTAAAAAAAAAATTAATAGAATATCTAAAAATGAAATTTGAAGTGGTTTTATCAGAAGAACAAATAATATCAACTAACAAAAGGATTGATATTCTTGTTAATGATTTAATTCCAATAGAAATTAAAAGAATCGAAAAAATGAGCAAAAGTTATGAAGCTAAAGGACAGATTGATAATTATATGGAATTAGGTGATTTTAAATTCGGAATAATTTTTGGAATATTAATTAAAGAATTTAAGGTAGAAAAAAAAGAATATATAACCGGTGAAAACGAGAATATATCTGTTATACTTAAATAAAATTTTAAAACTATTTTAAAATTAGTAATTTTTAAAAAAACTTTAAAGGTTTGAATTCAAATGTTTCTTATACTGAGTTATATTTACAGCATTTAAAATATAAATATATCTAAAGATTCTGAGAAAAAACCGGTAAATAATTTAAAAGAAATGCATAGAAAATTTCCTAACCGCTTTAACCAATTGGAAACTAATTTCAAAAAATATGATGGAAAAGGATATAAAGAAGATAAAGACTTTTTATATCAGAAATTGATAAATATAGAAGGAATACGATATTCTCTGCTACAAAAGTTAAAGGATACTGAAGTTCTTCCTCAGAAAAAATAGCTTGAAGAAAATTTATTAAATCTTAATTTTAAAATTCAAATTTAATAAGATCAGATTATCATGTTAAATGAAGAATTAGAGAAAAAAGTAGATTTCTTAGTTAATCATATTCCTGATTTAATTAAGAAATTTAATATATGGGGCTATAGAAAAGACGCAGATTTTTACTTTTATAAATTATTAATGTCAGAAAGAAAGCACAATCCAATTGAAAACTTACTTAATACGGAGAAATTTGAATCCTTTATAGGTTTGATTTATATAACTTTAATTTCTTGGAATATGAATCAGAGAAGAGCAATAATAAGACCATTTAATGAATTTTCTTCCAATATTCAATCAATAAAAGAACATATTATTGACTTATCAGAATTTCAATTAGCGGGATTATCCTCTGCTCATGATCTCAAATTTATCTTAGATAAATTAAAACAAATATATAAAAAACTTGATTTAATGGTTAGCACTGCAAAATTAGTTTCAAATGCAAAAACACTACACTTTCTATTGCCAGATTTAATTATGCCAATGGACAGAGAAAATACCTTAAAGTATTTCTACAATAATAAAAATGAATCAATTAATAAATTTTTACTAATATTCAAATGTTCATATGAAATTGTAAACAGAATCGAGCTTAATAAATACTTAGACCATGAATGGAACCAAACAATTCTTAAAATAATTGATAATGCTATAATTTATTATATTCGTAAAAAATTCTACAAGAAAAAACTTTTATCAAAATATTGGAAATTTATCAAAACAAAGGGAATTCCCGAAAAACTAATGAAACACTTTATTAATAAGGTAATTGAAGAAGATCAAAAATACTTTCATCATTAAAAATATTAAAGTATTTAGATACCCACTCCTCATTTGATACTTTTTTTAACAAATCTTCCGATAATTTTTAAATAATTCTTTGCTAATAAACTACCTCAGATATTATTTACTTAAAAATTCTTTTTTATTTAGGAAGATTATAAAATTATCAATAAAAAGACTTAATAAAATATTTGTTAATATATTAGAGAATAAAAATAAGTTTTTCTAAATCTGTTAAATTCATATATAACAATAAATATCAGAAAATATAGTCAAATTTATGATAAAATATAGTTATATCTTGAGTAGAATATAGTTATATTTTTGGAACAATATAGTTATATTTATGTAGAAGAATGAAAAAACCTATTAAATTTTAGATTATTCATACTACTCTAAAAAATAGAATTTTCTTTTTTCATATGATATGTAAAAATTAAAAAAATTTAGAAACAAATTGCTCAGGAACAATAATTTAATAAATGATAACCGCCCTACGCTAAAAGAGTATTTTGAAAAATATGAGTGTTTAGGATTTAAGGATTATTTTAATTGGTTAATGAATAATGTAAAACCAATTCGATTAACTGGAGTCCATCATCAAGCTTTGATTGAACAAGATAAGATTTTAGAATACATATACAAAGTTAAATATAAAGACGGTATAAAAGATACACTTATCGGCTTCTTAGATGCCTGTAATGTAGATGTATTTTCATTCATAACTCTTACATTTTGGGTAGCGTGTTATTCTCTTTTAAAGAATATCTAAGAAAATAAAGTAGAAAATTCAATGAGGTGCAATTAAGTGACTAAAAGAAAAGAAAAAAATCCAAGAGAAAAAGAATCTGAAGAAGATAAAGTATTTAACAATATGCCAAAAGAGCTTGAAAAAAAATTTCTTAAATTATGTAAGAAATACAAAATCTCTAAAAAGACATTTACAGGCTCCCTCCAAAACCTTATTACAAAATTTATTGAATTAATTATTAAATCTCTATTTGGTAAAGAGGATCTCAAAATTCTCGTAGAACTAATGGAATTTATTAACTCAAATACGGAAAAAATATTCTTAGACACCAATACAATAGATAAAGAGGTTTATAAACTTATGAAAAATGCAATAAACAATGCGATTAGTATAAACAGAGAGAAGATAGAGGATACATTAAGTTTATACCTTAAATCTATAAGTACTAAGGAGTCTACCGATACAATTATTCAAACAATTCTGTTAAACCGAGATTGGTATTACGGTGTCCTGCCATTATCTAAGAAGAAATCGATTATTGATCTAATTCAAGTGGCAAATGATTTATTTGAAACAATGCTGGAAAATAGGAATGAAACTCTATTTAGACATTATTTTTTCGATTGGGTACTTAAGTTTGGATACCTCCTTGAAGCGTACATAAAGGAAATCCTAATAGTATATTTAAAATCGATTTGTGTTTGTAAAAATGACCTTCTTACAATATATAATCAAGTTATGAGAAATTTAGAACACCGTCATTTTACATTAGGAGCTGTTCTTACAGAATTGATCACTCTTGATAAAAATTTTGCTAAAGATAAAGAATGGGCAAATTTAAGAAATGCGATTTTCCATACAAGTTTCGAGCTAAATTATGAAATCAATTTCCAAGATAGAAATATTAAATTTATATATACCGAAAAAGGAGTGAATAAAGAAAAAATTTTAACTATAGTTGAATTTATAGATCACTTTTATTATCTAACAAAAATCTGTACTACCTTTAATGTTGTCTTGCTTAATTTCGTTGAGAATCCAAATTTGGAGCTCTTCAGACAGTTATATAATGCTTTATACGAAGAAACTAATAAAGATGATCCCTTTAAAGATTTTCAACATCCAAAATTTACTTTTTAATCAAAATTAAAATTTGTCGGAGCCCTTTAATTTGAATCCATATAAACTTTATAATTAAAATCAGGAGCAGATGAACTGGGAAGCGTGACTAATTTTGTTTCATGAATAAAAATCCCTACAGACTCCCCTACATATACAAAATCTACAACTCCATCTCTAATAAAAAAAGGACAAATATGATCTGGAGAATGTCCTGGACTTTTAATCACCCCTAGCTCAACATCAGAATCTTTTAATTCAAATTTATCTATAATACTTGGACAACTCTCATTAATATCAAAATAATTCTCTGATTTCAACACTTTAAATGCAGATTCTTCAATCATACGTAATTCACCCATTAATGGACCAAACGATTTTCTTGAACGTAGATTACTTGTATTTTCCAAAATATTAACCAATTTGATAGTTTCAAAGCTTGAAATTATTTTAACATTCGGACTATGTATTTTTATTTCATCAAAAAGTTTCCATAAACCACCATTATGGTCAAAAGGATAATGTGAAGCTATAATATATTTAACTGAAGTTAAGGACATATTGTTTCTTTTCATATATCGTAACAATTTTTCCCATTGTTTATAGAGGTCTATTAATTCATCTATCTCATTGATATTTGCTTGTTGATCAAATGCAAGTGATTTTGTCCTTACAAAATATTCACCATAAATTTCTCCATTTTTTAACATCTTTTTCATTACTTCTATGACCAAAAATTCATCTCCTACTTCAGATTTCTCGCAAATATCTTCAATAGATAATCTGGTAAATCGTGTTGAAAAATACCTTCCTGATTGACTCGTGGATAATTGAAAAAAATAAGATTGCTGTATAATACCAATTTTTTTTATTTTAATTTTCTTTTTACTTAATCGTTCATAATTAAAATTTGAGAAAATAATTTGTAAAAATCTTCATATAAAAAATTATACACTGATATATCCTCAAAATCAGACCAATTGGTCAATATAATTTATATTAAGAACATAAATAAAAGGCTTGAAATATTATGGTTGGATTAGATTGGAAGAAATTATGTTTACATGTTCATACACCTGCATCGAAAGATTACAAGGGTGATAAAAATATATCACCACGAGAATTTCTAGAACAAGCGATGAGTGCTGGAATTGATGTGATTGGAATAACAGATCATCATAGTTTTTCTTGGATTGATTCGCTAAGGCAAGCAAATCAAGAAATTCTTGAAGGAACAGGAAAAAACTTGATCATTTTTCCAGGTATTGAAATTCATACCTCTGATTCAGTTCATGTTCTTTGCCTATTCGATCCTGACATCGAGAATGAAGATTTAGATTGGTTCATGGGAAAGCTTGGACTTCCTTCTCAAAATATAGGAGATCACACTTACCAAACAGAATATTCATTAGAAAGAGAGGATCTCTTCAATTGGGTTTCAAAGAAAAATGGAATTATTATTTTTGCTCATGTTAAGAATCGGACTAAGGGTTTATTAGAAGCTTGTAGGAGCCATGCTATAAAAGATAAAATATTGAGGAGTAAAAAATATATTTTCGAGTGTTCAAGGAATCAATATAATCAAGTGCTCGGAGATTATAATCAAGGTCCTGTAATTATAACATCTGATATTCATGGTGTAGGTGAGTTCTTAGAAGAAAAGTTAACTTGGGTAAAGTTAGGTTCAAACCCAAATATTGATAGCTTAAGACAAATCATATTAGATCCGGAACTAAGAGTGAGTATAAATTCTCCTAAGAAATTTCTACATTGTAGATTGATAGAATTAAATATTAACACTGAATATTTTGATTTTGATTCCCTGCATTTCAACCCTGAATTAAATATCTTAATCGGAGGAAGAGGAACAGGAAAGTCACTAATTGTAGAACTCCTTACTTATATTACCGGAAAATATCCTTTAAATGATACTAATATTTTTGATAATTACATTAATAAATTAAACACTAAGATTAATGAAGGTTCTAACTTATCTCTCACTTTTGAGGTAAATGGTAAAAGATATAGAGTTTCAAGAGAATTTAATAAGTTTTGGCAACCAGAAAGAACTTGGAAGGGTGCTAATATTTTAGAAAACTTTTCTGCTTATGATGAAAGAACCTCATTTAATATAGAAGAATATGAAAGGGATAGATGGGTGACTAGAGGCGAACTTAATTGGAAGGAGTTGTTGTGGATTGATATCTTTACTCAGGCTTGCGTAGTTGAACTTGCAAAAATAGATATTAACGACATTTTAAAATTTATTGATAATTTTTCAAACTCCAGAAAACGGTTCAAAAAACTTCGTAAGGAACAAGAAAAGAAACGTGAATTTATTAAAAAAATAGAAAGAATTGAAGAGGAGATTGTTTCTTCTTATACAAAATTAAAATCATCTGACTCTTTGACAAATGATTTAAATGAATTAAAACATGAAATAGAAGAACTTCAAAGTAGATTGGAAACTGAAGAATATATAAAATCAATATTATGGAGTCAACAAGATGAACAAATTAAAATCTTCCTGAAGAATATTGACGAAAACCTGAAAAATTTAAAGGAACCAGTCAGTTTCGGGAGTTTAGATGTTATTGAGGATTTTACCGATTTTTCATTTGAAGAAATTAACACAATAATTGATGAAATTAACTCAAATATTAACACCATGACTACCTTAAATAAAACGGTTCAAGAGCAGATTAAAGAATTAAAGCAATTGATAAATCATCAGTGGCAACAAGCTTACTCTAATTTCCAGACAAGGTTAAGAAATCTTGGAGGAGAATCTGAAGAGATTAATCTACGTGCAATTATCGAGGCAAAACAAAGAAAGTGTTCGCAAGTTGAAAATGAAATTAAAGAAAACGATAGATTAATCAACCAAATTCAAAATTTAGAAAAGGAGCATAATGAGTTAACTAAATATATTCAATGGATCAGCATCGTGATCAACATAATAAGGACTCGTATCTGTCGTTACATTGAAGGTAAAATTAAAAGCACACGAATTGAATTAGAATATGATAATCAAAATGAAGAATATTATAATATTTTATCTAAATTAGTAAAAGGCCAACGAAATAAAGATGAATTTATTAACTTACTCTTGGAAGATTTTAATCACGATGAGATATTTCACGTTTTCACATCCTCCTCGTTACCTTCACCTATTCAAGTCATTCTCGACCAAATGAATCTTTCCGAAGCAAAAATAAATGTGATTCTAGCATATTCTTCCTATGATTGGATACATCCCCAATTAATGATGGTTGAAAATCCGCTATTACTCAAGTTAAAGCGTTTATATCTTGATTATAAATTAAAAATAACTTTTAAAAAGCATGATGAATGGAAATCTATTAGAGCTCTATCACCGGGAGAGAGATGTTCTGTTATCCTTTCAATCCTTTTAACTAATGAAAGGGAAGTGCTTGTCATAGATCAGCCAGAAGATGAGTTAGATTATATTTCAAAAAAAGATTTGATTGATTTACTAAGAAAAATAAAAAGAAATAGGCAATTAATTTTTGTCACACATTATCAAAATATTCCAGTATTGGCTGATGCTGAGAACATCATAAAATTGGATGAAATTGATCTTAAATGTGTGATTGAAAGGCAAGGATGTTTTGAAGAACTAATCCCTACAATTTTGCTAATGGAAGGAGGTCCTGAAGCATTTAAACTCCGATACCAGAAATATGAGAAAGCCTTAAATAAATAGGATTAGATGAAGTGCATGTCAGATAAAACTTTAATGCACAAATTGGAGTATGAAAATATAGATAGAAATTCAATCCCAAATCTAAATTAAAATATATTGAAGAAAACTATAGGGATTAACCATCTCATCAATTTAGTTAAAGGATGTCTTTGTCGTACCTTTATTACTATGAAATGTATAAAAGGACAGTTCCTCCACGCACATTTATGATATTTTTTAAACTGATAGGTTCTTTTACATTTAGGACATTGATAAAATTCCTTATTCTGATTGTAATTGAATAAAATCTTTCCTTCGCTAATTTGATACAATTGAAAAGAGGGGCGATTTGTCCAGAAAGACGTAATGAATCCAATTAAAGCCACTGTAACTACAAACACTAAATTTAAGAGATAATAAGTTAACGACTCTCCCGAAGTCAATAGGCAACCTCTCTTCTCTGAAAGATCTAAGTTTGCAGAATAATCAGTTTACGACTCTCCCGAAGTCGATAGGAAACTTAAAATCACTTAAATACCTAAATTTAGCAAATAATCCTTTAGCTAGAAAGCCAGATTCAAGGACTAAATCCATATTGAAGCAATTGAAAAAGAATAACATTGAACTTCATCTAATCGACTACTAAAATAGTGTATTACCATCCTAAATAATAAATCAATATCATTAACTAAAATGTTCCATTCAAAACTCACACAATCTTTAATGTAAACCTAGAATCATGTTGAGTTGAATAATTCTTTAAGAGACACGATTCCACTTCGTTTTTTAAGCATTAGTCTTGCTAAAGTATCGAAAACTTTATCAACATTTTCTCCTGTCTGAATATTACATTCTAGAAAACTATCCACACCTCCTGATTCCACAATCTTGTTACCTTCTTCGAAATCAGCTTGTCTCTTCCTTTCTGGTCCAAATATTATACCAACAACAACTACGGGAGATGCTTTTTTTAAAGATGCTTTGAAAATTTGAAGCCACTCATCAATACTCAAGAGAGTAGATTTTCTATTAACATCATACAAAAAAAGACAGCCATTTGCACCATGAACATATGAAGAAAATAAGGATCTGAATCTTGGTTCTCTTCTTAAATCCCAGATATCCAACTTAATTTTATATTTATCAACTACAAGGTTTTTAATCCAAAAATCTACTCCAATGGACAGAATTGGTGTAAAATCGGCTACAACGATGTTAGTACTACTTGACCAGTGGTCTATGGAAGAAAATTTACTCAGTAATCCAGATCCTTTTAAATTGAGGATTTATAATCTAGCTACGTATCAAATTACCAAAAATCTAGCCGATCGCTATCTGGGCTTCGGGGATAGAAAGATAACCATAAACACCGGTTATGGCAGTCTATGGTATGACAGATACATCAAATCTACACTTAATATATTGACTGTAGTAAAGACTGGGGGTATTAATCCTCTGTTTGAATTCTTAAATCCACAGATTTTTGATGGTGACCCCAATACAGGTTTATATCAACCTCATCATATGGATGATGCTGAGACTCATCTAGTAACAGTTGGAAGAGTAATAATGCTAGACAATAATTGGCATCGTGTGTTTGCACCACTTGCTTTAACTGCGCAAGGCGTTAGACGTCAAGAGCTTGTTATGGAGGGAATTGACAAATTAATGGATAAAAATGGGGATGTAACTCCAGCAGATATTGTTAAAGTATTTGAAAACCTTCAAATATTTGGTCAAAAAGTGTCTGATTGGTGGCTTTCTCAACCAGATTTTGTAAATAAATTGAATACATGGAATAAGGGGAGAGAATTCATCAGAAATGGAGATATTGAAGGATTTTTACATTTCATGTTCGACTATCAGAAAGGCGGTAAGACCGTTAATCCTTTTATGGACAGATTTTTTATGTTTGCGAAAAAGACCATCGGTTCATTCCTGACATTGGAGAATTTCAAAGAATTTTCATATCTATTTACCCAGAAAGATATGGAATTTATAAAGAAGTATTTTTTTATATAATATATAGTATTTGAGTTTAAATAAGTGAAATAATATAGATTATATTGATATGCGCGATCAAAGACTAGTTGCCATAAAAGATCCACGTTTGCGGAAAATCAGGAACTCACTAAGGCAAATAATATTTTTAAAGAAGATGGAGCTCTTAGAAAAGTATTATGTGGGAATCAATTGGCCTGCTAGGTGGGACATAGAGCTACCTTTTAAGGCATCCATTTGTGCATGTAGTTTTTGCGGGAAAATTGATCGAGATATGGTCTATGATGGTGAGACTCGTAAATGGAATTGTGTTGAATGTAATAAGATTTTTGTGACATTGGAAAAAAAGTTTGATTGATAAAACTTAATTTAATTACGGTACTGATCAATGTGTGTTTCTTTATTCCAACTTCCCTGCATTTTTCAGAAAGCTTTTCACTTCTTCTGTAGTGGCATTGAATAGTTCTCCAATTACCATTAAGGAGGTTGCCTCATCCATTCCAAGGCCGGTGTAATCTGCATATAAAGAGATCCACGTCTCCTTTTGTGAATATTTTTCTTGATGTTCTTTTTGTATATGCTGCCAGTATGGATGGTGGAGAGCTATTCCGCAGTAAGGACAAAAACGAGATTCTTCTTCTTCAGACATCTTAATTAACCCTTAAATTAATGAATGGTTTTATAATTTTATTCTTGGATAATTTTAATATACCATTATTAGTATAAAAAATTTTTAATTTCAAAAAGAAAAGAGAATTGAAAAAATTGATTATTAATTCATTCCCATTTTTCTTTTATATCTTTTTGAGTTAATTTTCGTATCTTATCCACGCCCCATACCACAAGTTTATAACAAATTTTTTCCCAAATACCATTTTCTCTATATTGCAAATAATTTTCTGGTTTACTAAAGTCATAGCCACATAGTTCGGAACATATAACAGACCCAAATTGATTCTCGAATTCAGTACAATATTTTGCAGCTTTAAAATAAGCCAATGCCATTGTCTGTTCGTCCATTATCTTTTTCCCTCCCATTATAGCTCCAATAGCAGCACATCCTCCTGCTACAGCGCCACAAGCTCCCATCCATCCACTTTTTGATTTATACCCTCCAAATCCACCAGCTAATGGTTTAGCAATATTATGAAACATATAATTATCGACCCCAAGTACCTCTAAGGTTAATTCAGCACAGTTTACATTTATTTTTTTGTTAGGTAACTCTACCTCTAATTCTTTAACTTTTTCATCAAATTTTAATTCCAAATCCTTTTTTACTATTTTAAATCCCCTCATTTTATTTAAAGATGAAAAAGAATCATTCAGAGGTGAACCCTGCGTCTAAAATTATCTCAGTCGAAAGTTTAGCAATAGTTCCTACAAGTTTTGAACATTGTTCCATCATTCCGGATTTAAACGCTTCTTTTAGATCATTTGGATCCCACAAATTATAAGTTCTACCCAGTAACGATTCTTGAACATTATGACATCTACAAGAACCGTATTTTTCAACATATTGATCATGAAGATTCTTAACAAGCCTATATGATTCCATAGGTTTATACATATCTCCAAAATCTTTATATTCTCTTCCAAAAAGGTAGCTAATTACCATAGATGCTCCCACAAGAGCACCACAAGATCCATCTCCCGTGAGTCCTAAACCATCAGCAAGTCCACTTCCGGCTTTAAATATATCATCACTCCAGATTCCTAATGCTTGAAATATAGCAGCTATTGATGTTTGAGAACAGCCAGTATATTTTTTTTCAAAATTTTGGCCTAATTCAAAAGCTTTTGCTAAGATTTTTTCTTTTGATTCTTTTATCATGATAATTTTATATTTGTTTCTAAGGTATTTTATACCTTTTCATTTGACTTAAAAATCTATATTTGTTAATAAGGGATTTATGAAGAAATAATGCTATTTTACGGTTTTATAATTTTAAATTGGTTTGACTCGTATAAAAATATATATTGATTAAAATATATTGAAATTCATTAGAAAAATCAATCGAAATGGTGAAAAATATTAATGTCAAGAAGAGATATTGCTTGGTATGAGAATGACCTTCTCAAAGATATGTATATCAAAGCAAGTTCCAATGCTTTTAGGGGTTACCATTCACCGATTGTAAGTCCAAAAACTACATTCGTTGGAACTAATAGTTTAAATGATTTTATTAATCACCTCTCTGCATATTTATCTGATGATGAGAGGCGTGTTTTAATTGTGGTTGATAAGGATTTACACAAATTAGGGGAAAGAGTTGCTAACAGGTTGGATAAACGTAATATTGACAGCAAATTTTATGATAATGTACTTCCTGATGTTCCTAAGTATACAGTAAGTGAAGGGGCTAAAATTTGCGAAGAATACGATCCAAAGGTAATTCTGGCTGTTGGAGGAGGATCTGCCATAGATACAGCAAAATTAATTCTATTATTGTATGAAAAACCAGAAATTAATATCAACAATATGAGTGCTCCCTACTATGCTGGTCTCCGGAAAAAGGTTAAAATATTAGCAGCAATACCTACAACATCTGGAACTGGGGCAGAAACTACATTT
>SDBV01006113.1_pt1 | contig 16772 bp, 17 predicted proteins | sample 2277081 | NCBI WGS metagenome assembly SDBV01 (sample SAMN10402039, study PRJNA504765) | marine sediment metagenome | isolation source: marine sediment core GS10_PC15, 223 cmbsf | place: Arctic Ocean: Southern Knipovich Ridge | collected 2010 | reverse complement strand
GGGTTTCACGCTTATCGAACTGCCCTTCGACAAGCTCCCTTCGGGTCTGAGCCTCAGGGTCGAAGACAGGGTAGTGAGGAAGCGAAAAAGCAGGGCTTTTACGCTTATCGAACTACTCGTCGTCATTGCGATCATCTCCCTGTTGGTGAGCATTCTCCTGCCAAGTCTTAGTAAAGCAAAAGAGCTGGCCCGTCGTTCGATGTGTGCCAGCAACTTAAAAAACTGGGGATTAGCCGAGTGGCTGTATCTTCAAGAGAACGATGAACTCTTTTCTTACTCAAGGGACGAGACATACACCCCACATAGAGAGTGGTTTGATTTTTTAGCTCCCTATATAGGTAATGAAGACCAGGATTCCGATTACATGGCAGACCATTTAAACACTAAAGGTCTCCATTGGTGCCCCACTATGATCAATGACACATGGAACGAGTTTAGCGGGGTTGTAGATCTGGGAAACTACAGTGCTAACGCGGATGTTTTGCCTTATCGTTTCGACGATGGCGGGCTCGAGAAGGATGGTGGGGATGGTCCGGCTGAAAAAATATCCAGAGTGCATCGGCCAAGCGATACTCTACTTCTTACAGATGGTAATGGTGAACCGTCGCTGAATAACCTTCTACGCACACAGCCTGACTATTATTATCGTGGGGTAGTTTATCGGCACTCTAACGGGATCAATATTTTATTTGTTGATAGTCATGTTGAGTGGGCAAGGAGTCCGGAAGAAGGAGAATATTTAGAGAGTATAGCTAATACAGGCAGTGATCCTAATTATGCCTACACCAGCACTCTTTTTGAATAAAAAAATGCGTTTTGGCAATGTGCGCGATTTAGCTTGATCCCCCGACAAAATGTGATGCATATAGACAAAATTTGACAGACGTTGCAAGAGAACGAGAACTTTGAGCCGCTTTTCTCACGTAGCTATCGAATCCAACGGTTGGGGAATTATTGTGCAACAAGCTCAATACCAAAAGTCGGATTTATATGACGAACGTAGCCCCCTTCAGATTGAAATTCCTGGGATTTCGACAATGAAACAAAGCGTTGGCAACTCATCGCTGCAATAGTGAAAAAAGAGGAAAATTAATCACTCACATGACTTTCCGCATCTTGATAGTATTAATCTCGGGGCCATTATTCACATTTTTTCCCACTATTGCAGCGGAGACAGTTCCGCTTAGCAATATCAACTTGGTGAAAGGCGCGAATTTCCTCGCATCGTCTTTCAAGGGGACCACAGATCGAACGGTTAAAACCGACAGCTATTATGAAAATCTGGGGGATGGCAAGGTAAACACTTTCTGGCGTCCAATGGATAAAGAAGCACCACATTGGATTGAAATGCATTGGAGATACCCGCTCGTCGTAAGCCGTTTTATCTATCGTGGACGCGGCCTGAAGCAAGCAACTCTATCCGTCTGGCATCAAGGTCAGTGGCGGCCGGCCGGGGCGCTTTGGGAATCCCAAACCATTCTGACTTTTCCGAAAAAACGTACCCGGCGTCTGCGATTGGATATCACAGAGGCAACCCATCCGCTGGAATTATCAGAACTCGAAGTTTACGGACCTGAACAACCAATACCACCCAGATGGCTACCCGAGGCAAAAAAAGACGCCCCTGAAGAGGCGCTCACAATCGGCGATATAAAGATAATTCCGAAAAAGAGCGGCCCCGGGGGAAAGGTGAAAGTCAGCTTTTCGGCCAGTTCGTCCCGGCGTCTGCAAAAGGATTACTATTTTCTGGCCGACATCAAGGAAATCGGGGTAATCGCTTCGAAGGGAAATTTTGAGATAGCATCGGCAATTGGCACGACAAGGATTCGCAGTTCGAAGTGGAAGCCGAGGAAAAAATATCCAGTCATTGTGGAGTTCAACCTGCCCGATTATACACCTCAGGGGAAATCCGATATCAAGATAGCCGCGATAAGCTGGGATGGCAAACATTTTGCAGCAGTGGGACATCCGAAGCAATTGACCCAAAAACTTGGAGCAATAGAAGTTGAGCGCAATGACAAAATTAAGCAAGTGGATACTGCTCAAACAGCAAAACTGGTATTGAATAACGGACAACGAGGGTTTGAAATCGGCGGAAAGTTCCACTTGCCGTTTTTTATGCGATATATGTATATAGCCGGATTTGAGCGTTTTTACGGCTCTCGTTCCAATGGTATCAACATACAGTATTTCCTGATGTATAATCGCTGTATGGGCTTGCCCTCGGAGTGGCAAATATATTTCGATCAACTTGACCAGAATATTAGCAATATGCTCCGGGTCCGCCCGAACAGCTACTTCATGATTGGCATAGACCTTAGGACTAATCCTGCATGGCTTAGAGCCAACCCTAAGGAACTAATGATTGATGCTTTCGGTGAGAAGAGTTCTCCTGCTTATAAGGGCGAAGCAGGAGTTGTCAGTTTTGGCTCAAAAAAAATATGAAGCTGATTGCAAAGAATTTATCAGTAAACTAATGAGTTTTTTGGAGAAGAAACCTTACGCCAACCGTATTGTGGGTTGGCATCCTCTCGTATGCACAGAAAATGATAGCTTTATTGGAGGCATTCGCCGGAACAGATCACAAACCGACCGAAGTAAAATTTCTATAGGAGATTTCCATCCTGGAGCTATTGCGGCGTATCAAAATTGGCTACGCAAAAAATACCATGGGTCACTTGATGATCTCAGAAAGGCTTGGGGGGATAAGCATATTACCTTTGAAACAGCAAAACCGGTAATCAGTGAACTGGTTGAAGCAGGTGCTCAAGGCGGTATGTTCCGGAATCCATTGAAAAGTCCCGCCGCTTATGATTATTTTGAATTTTTCCCTTCCCTGCTCGGTTCATTCAAAAGGCGGCTTGCCAAGTTTTTCAAGGAAAAAACCGATGGTAAGGCATTGGTGCTGATGCATTATGGAACGATTACGGCAACTCTCAAGAACTGCGAGCCAATAGGGACACGACAGCATACCAATAATAATGATTTTTTAGAAATGCTCAAAGACCCAAACATTGATGTATATGTATCTGCTCCTCTTTATGAATCACGGCATGCAGGCCAACCCTACTTCACCTATATCCCCGTGGATTCAGTAACACTGCATGGCAGGATGTATGCGGGCGATAATGATGAAAGGACTTTTTCAGCCGGAACGTTGCGTCACGGACGACATCGCGGCGTCAAAGAGACGTGCGCGGTCATGATGCGGGACATTGGCTGGTATATGGTCAAGAATTGCGGGGCCTGGTTCGCAGATATGAGCTATGGCCGACCTCGTAAATGGGACGCTATGCGATACCCTTGGTTTTCCCGCGAAGAAACGACTACCCCGATGCGCCAAATGTTCGACATCTTTACCGAAGGACTCAAGAAAAAACATGCCTCAGGATCTGAAATTGCGGTGTTTGTAAGCGCCTCAACCCCTCGGTACGAAGATATTTATCGAGCACCCCCACTCTACTATAACCTGATTAGTAAAATGCTCTTCAGGGATATGAATATGATAGGAGCGCCTTACGACATTTATTTAATGAGTGATTTGGCCAACCCGAAGATCAAAAAGGATTACAAGTTATATATTTTCCTCAATCCGTTTTTTATGACACCACAGGAGCGAATAGCTGTCCAAAAACTGAAAGGCAAAGGCAAAACCTTACTGTGGTTTTACGCGCCCGGATATGTCGATCGGGAACGTGGATTGATTACCGAAGGGATCAGCGAAGTAACCGGCATCAAGATAAGCAAAAAAGACAAGCGCCGTGAATTACTGCGATTCAAGATGTCTGACCGGAGACACCCTATAATCAAAAACGTTGGGGGGAAAGGATCTATCGCAAAGGGGTATAGGGACGAGTTTTGGGAGCCGCTGCATCCGGAAATACTTGGGCCGGTATTCTATGTAGATGATCCCCGTGCAATATCGCTCGGGACTTACCCGGACGGCAAGACTGCTCTAGCCCTGCGGCAATTTGACGAATGGAATTCGATCTACAGCGCCGTACCTGTGTTAGATACGAATGTCCTTAGAAACGTGGCGGACTTCGCTGGTGTTCATATCTATTGCGATGAGGATGTTGTGCTTGCCGCCGACAACCGTCTGCTTATGGTCAATAATGGGTACGAACAGAACCGTAATCTAAAAATAAAACTGCCGGAACGTCGAAAAATAATCGATGCTTTGACCGGAGAAGTGCTGTCCGAAAACAAAAAAACATTTATGTTGAAATTGCAGAAATCGCAAACGAGAATCCTCAAAATGGAATAATCGTAAATTCAAGTGCATAGCTTGCTTTCTGATGCGACAATAGTCTGAGTTTTTTGTTAAACTATGAAAGAGGCAAAACTGTATGGGTATAAATAAAGAAATTTCTAAGGAAACTGCTCGTTCACGCTTCCGTATAGCAGTGGTTGGTACGGGAGGCAGAGCAGGGTCCTTCTTAAAATATTTTTCTCGTAATCAGGATGAAGGTGAGATAGTCGGTCTTTGCGACAAAATTCCTGAAAAGGCCAGACTGTGGGCTAAACTATATAAGATTCAACCGAAAATATTCGATGATACAGAAGAAATGCTGTCGAAATCCCGACCTGATGCCTTGATCGTCTGTACACCTGATTTTGCTCACGTAGAACCATCGGTAACGGGGTTGAATGCGAATATTCATGTCTTGTGTGAAAAACTCATGGCGACGACTTTAGAAGACTGCAGTAAAATTATTGTTGCTGCCGAGAAATCATCCGCTATTTTCTATCTTGGTTTTAATCTGCGTCACAACCCGACTTATAACACTGTTCACCAATTGGTCAGTTCGTCCCAATTGGGGAGTATTTCCACGATTGAAGCCAATGAATACTATTATGAAGGAAAGACTTACTTTCAGCGTTGGAATCGGTTACGTGAATTCGGGGGAGGCTTGTGGGTTACAAAGGCCTGCCATGATTTTGATATTTTAAATTGGCTTGCTGGCTGTTCTGCCCAAAATATATATGCGACGGCAGGTCTTTCTCATTACCGTCCCAAAGCTAATGCTGCCAGGCGATGCCGCGACTGCTCGTTGAAGTTTGACTGTCCTGATTTCGATGATATCTCTTACACGGCAAATAATGAATTGGAAGAAACCCGTAAACTCATTCGTCTTGCAGAAGAAAAAAAAGGAGGCGAACCGTCGGATCTTTGTCTTTACTCGTCGAATAAAGATACGATAGATAATGGTATTGCGGTAATAAATTACAAAAACGGTATTCGCGCAACTTACACTCTTAATGTTATTGCTGCCCGAACTACCAGACAACTGCGGATAGTCGGTAGCGAGGGGATGCTTGAAGCCGATTTGGAAAAAGCGACGATTGAATGTACAGAGCGACATACAAGGCGAAAAATAAATTATGATCTGAAAGAGATGTCGAAAGGTGGACATGGTGGAGCTGACGATCGAATGATCAAAGATTTTCTAAAAGCGTGCCATACCGGGGAAAAACCTAAGAGTAGCTGGAATGAGGGCCGCCTTGCGGTCCAAGTTTCCCTGGCCGCTCGCAAATCATCGGATACGGGTGAGGTAATTCACTTAGATGCCCCAACGTAAACTTTCGCACTTCTTGCGAGGTGTTAATTTATATAAACCCAGACTATGGACTATTTCCAGGCAATCTGACGGATTATTGCCATGTTCGGAGAATCTTTCGAATATGCATTTACCCCGAATTTCCCAGATAAGAACTACAATTTACGTACAATAGAGCGTCGTTTGACCGCATAAACAAGGTTTTTTTTCGATTCCACGGACGGTGAGATCGGAGAACACAATGGGTGAAAGCGGCAAGGACGCTTTACGGATCGGTTTTGACGGTATGTTGAAGCTCGAATTCCACGGCAGTAAGCTCACCAGCAACGCTGGACTCTTGGTATATCGGGAGTTGGATGAGGCCCTCGGTCTAACTGACATGGCCAGTGAGATGCTGGACGACTGGCGAACCGGGAAGAACACTCAGCACACGATGACGGCACTATTTCGGCAATGCGTCTATAGCCGGTTGGCGGGCTACAAGGACACCAGCGACGCCGAACGGCTGAGCATCGATCCGACGATGCGGCACGAAGTCGGCGGCGGACGAAGGCCAAGCAAGCGGGTGGAACGGCTGAGGGACGCAGGGGCGACGGAACCGGTTTGCCCGTGCCTGGTTCAACCGCCCGGATGAAGGGCGTTTCGGGCAGCACCACGGCCCGATGGCAGGCAAATGGACCTTGCCGGGGCCGAGAAAGGGCTTGTGAATGTCCGGAATCCTGATAGAATCAACGAAAAGGCCTGCGATAGTCGTATTTCAGAAACAGCCTATGAAAAAATAACATGGGAAAATGCAAACAGAATTTTGAATCTTGAATTAAACTAATAACATAGAGAGAACATGGCAAAACTAAGTGCCTTTGCTGATGAAGCTACATATGAATTTGCAGGCCAGGTAGATTTTCTGATCAAACAGGGTGTAAATTATATTGAGCCTCGGTTTTTTGATGGCCAAGAAAATATAATGGACCTCAACGATCCTCAACTAAAAGAAGCTAAAATAATTCTTGACGACAATAATGTTGAAGTTAGTGCAATTGGTTCTCCTATCGGGAAGGTGAAGCTGGATGAGCCATTTGAGGATCACTTGGAGAAGGTTAAACACGCAATTGAATTAGCGGAGTTTTTTGATACAAAAAAGATAAGAATGTTTAGTTACTATGCCCCAGATGGTAAAAATATTTTTGATTATCATGACCAGGTAGTTGAGCGGATGCTCAAAAAAGTTGAGTTGCTTAAAGATATTGATATTGTAATGGTCCTCGAAAACGAGGCTGACATTTATGGTCAATTTCCGGAGAAAGCCGTTGAATTAGTAGAAGCCGTGGATTCTCCAAAGCTGCGTCTTTGCTATGACCCCGCCAATTTTACTGTTGGCCTCGAGATAACTGACAACATCCAGTCCTGCTGGCCAATCATGAAACCCTATGTCAGCCATATACACATAAAAGACTGGAAAGTTGGTGCTCCCTTGGGAAGCATGCCAGGCCAAGGCGATGCTCAAATAAAGCCGTTACTAAAAGAGCTTGCTGATATGAATTATGCTGATTTTATTACCATGGAACCTCACCTGCAAAAAGGTGGCCGGTTCGGAGGCGTTACAGGTCCGGAATTATTCGCGCAAGCTATAAATGAAACAAAAAAAATGGCTCAAGAAGTTGGGTTAACAATTAGCTAAGGTCTAATGGAAGGAAGTGGAAAAATTAAAAAGTGGAACATTGGTATTATAGGCGCTGGCTTGATAGCGGATTTTCATGCAAAAGCTATCGCTGATATAGATAATGCTCAATTAATCGCTGTTTGTGATATTAATAAGGCTCGTGCTGACGAAATGGCGGCTAAGCATAACTGTAAATCTTACAACTCATATCAGGAGCTTTGCCAAGACAAAGAAATAGACATTGTAACGATTGCTACTCCAAGTGGTCTGCATATGGAGCCTTCTATTGCTGCGGCTGAAACCGGCAAACATGTTATTTGTGAAAAGCCTATGGAGATTACAACTGAAAGGGTGGATGCAATCCTTGAAGCCCACAAAAAAGCTGGAACACGCATTTGTACAATATTCCCGTCCCGATTTCATAAGGCATTCAGAGCTACCAAGGATGCGGTAGCTAGAGGGCGATTGGGCAGGGTAACATTTGCCTCAGTGATTGCACCGTTTTGGCGTAATGAGGAATATTATAATGACACGTGGCACGGAACATGGAAACTTGATGGTGGCGGGGCATTGATGAACCAGAGCATTCATACGATAGACCTTCTTTGTGCTGTTATGCCGAAAGTTGAGTCAGTTCAAGCCTATATGGATAGTCTTGCGCATACACAGATTGAAGCAGAGGATACCGCAGTAGCAGCACTAAGATTTGTAGATGGAACGCTTGGCTTAATTTATGGCACAACAGGCTCGTATCCCGGCAATCAGAAAAGTTTTACAATAACCGGGACAGATGGAACTGTTGTTCTTTGCGATGATATGATCGTAACCTGGCAGTTTAGGAATGAATTGCCCGAAGATGAACAAATCCGTCAAAACTTCGCTAAAACTAACGGCAAGTCAGGCATTGCTGATCCTGCTGACATAAGCTATCAAGGCCATGTCGACAATTTCAAAGGATTTATCGATTGCCTCGAGTCAGGTGAAAAATTTGAATTGGAAGACGATGAAGGCCGAAAATCTGTGCAACTTATCCGAGCAATATATCAGTCTGCTAAAAATCTAAAAATGGTGAAGTTATAATCAATGATTAAGGATTAAGTAAATTTTCACCGCAGCAGATTGTTCAAAAGATTCACAGGCCGCTTGTTTTCAGAGAGTTGCCCGAAACAATAAGGAGTAAGGGGGCAAAATAGGGAGACAATTCAGAACTGTTTCCTTGGCCTATCGTAACTGAAGAAGATGAGCGAGTTTTTTTGATCATAGGAGTTTTCTAAATGATTATTGACACACACCAACATGCATTCTGGCATAATCGCGATGATCGCGAGCTTGTAGCAGATATGGATAAGCATGGTATTGATGTGGCTTGGCTCTTGACCTGGGAAATCGCACCCGAAGAAGATCATCTTCCTTATCATGAGACACTAAATCCACTGAATTTACGTCCAGACGGCACACATGGTGGTATAACACTGGGCGACCAGATCAAGGCTTGCACAAACTATCCCGACAGATTCATTTTGGGTTATTGTCCTCATCCGCTTCTTGGTGATGCACCGTCCCTATTTGAGGCTGCTTACCACATGCATGGAGTTCGTGTCTGTGGCGAGTGGAAGTTTCGGATGCTAATTGATGATCCGCGATGTATTGAATTGTTCCGCAAAGCTGGCGAACTCAAATGCCCGGTGATATTGCATTTGGACGTCCCGTACTTGTTCGACTCTGATAAAAAACAGCATGTATATCAGAACCTGTGGTATGGAGGAACAATTGAGAATTTTGAGCGAGTGTTACAGGCGTGCCCTGATACAATTTTTTTGGGTCATGCGCCCGGTTTTTGGCGAGAGATAAGCGGTGAGGCAGATAGGAACCCCAATATTTATCCGAAAGAAGCAATAGCCCCGGGAGGCCGGATTCCGGTTTTATTAGAGACTTATGATAATTTGCATATCGACCTATCCGCAGGTTCAGGCTTATGGGCCCTGCAGCGTGATTTGGAATTTGCCAAAAATTTTCTTTGTCGTTTTACTGATCGTATCTTGTTTGGCCGGGACGATTATGGTAATGAATTGAAGGAGTTTCTGGAATCCCTTGATTTACCTGAAGACGTTCGGGCGAATATTTATTTCAAGAACGCTTTAAGCCTGGTCGGACTACCTCAGGGGAATCAAGAAACAGCTTAACCCTTGCTGAGCGTAGCCAAAACTTGTGGAGACTATAATGAAATCTGTTTACATAATGACTGACCTCGAGGGTGTCTCCGGAGTGGTATCATTCGAAAACCATGTGCATGAAGGCGGCAAATACTGTGATCAGGCCAGGGAATTACTTACCAATGAGGTGAATGCTGCGGTGGCTGGATTGCTGGAAGAGAACGTCGAACAGATCATTGTAGCTGATGGCCACGGCCCCTGGCGGTATATGTTTCGAAAAATTACATGAAAAGGCTCAGTTGATTCATGGTGGATTTTCGAAGATTGAGCAACTTCTCGATCCAGTTAGTGCCTGTGATGCAGCTATGATGATCGGCCAACATGCCATGGCAGGAATTAAAGAAGCCAACCTCAACCATACTCAAAGTGATAAAACCATCGAATTTTATAAACTAAATGGAAAAAAGATTGGGGAAATATCGCAATTCTTTCTCTATGCAGGCACGTTTGATGTGCCTGTTATTTTCCTAAGCGGCGATGAGGCTGCCTGTAACGAGGCAAAGGATCTTGTCCCGGAAATTAGTACAGTTTCAGTCAAGCAAGGTTTGGGTCGCAACTGTGCAATTAGTTTATCTGCTAAGGAATCTTGTCGCCGCATTCGTGAGGGTATTCGCAAGGCCCTTTGCGAACACTCTCATCGTCCGATATCACCTCTTAAATGGGACCCACCTTATGTGCTTGAAAAGCGGTTTTTTCATACAGATACAGTTGATCGGCTATCAAAGCTGCCTAACATAGAAATAGTCGATGAACTTACAGTTCGCATTCATGGCGATGACATAAAACGAATTGTTTACGCTTAAAAATTTGAAAGAAAGACTTATTTGACACTGCAGGATTAGTCGGTTCAAGACCGGCATCCCTATGAGGATATCTACCCAAGGGCTTTTCCGGGCTCAAGAAAAGGAAGTCGCAAGTTTATTGAAGTTTATTACGAAAGGTGCTTTTGACATGAAGAAAATTGGAATTATCGGGGCCGAGAACAGCCATACCGAAGCAATCGGGAAAATTATCAATGTGGAGAAAAAGATCAAGGGATTTTCGGTTGATTATGTATGGGGCGAAACCGAGAAATACGCCGCCAAGGCTGCCAAAGCAGGAAAAATTTCCAACATCGTAAAAACACCTAAGCAGATGCTCGGAAAGATCGATGCCTTAATCGTCGATCATCGTCACGGTAAGTATCATCTGGCTGTGGCGATCCCTTTTATAGAACAGGGTATCCCGACGTACATTGACAAGCCGTTTTGTTACAGGTCCGACGAAGGCAAAAGGTTCTTTGAGATCGCCAGGAAACACAAGACGCCTATAACAAACTTTGGCGTCGTTCCGCATCAGAATTCATTCAGAGGATTTGTCAGAAAGATGGCTGGCCTGGGAGACATCGTTGCAGGCGCGACTTATGGCCCCTGCGATCTGAAAAGCAAATGGGGCGGTGTGTTTTTCTACGGTATTCACCAGGTTGAAATGGCCCTGTTGGCCTTCGGATATAACGTCCGTTCCGCGCTTATTACAAAAAACGGCAACGGCGCGACGGGGCAACTGATCTATTCGGACGGCAAAATTGTCACGATGAATCTCATCAAGGAAGGTTGCAACGGTTTTTCGATAACCGCCGCTGGCAGCAAGGGAATACTGCACAAAGCTATTACTTACGACAAGAACCGCCATCTTTTCGGAGTCAAAATGTGTACGGACATGTTCAAAACGGGCAAGGAACCATTTGAGTACAAGCAGATACTCAAGTCTGTCCTGGTGCTCGAGGCGTTGGAGAGATCCGTGAAATCCGGCAAGATTGAGAAGGTTGGGAAATAGCCTACAGGTACGTGGAGTTTATAAGTGGATATTAAAATAGCAAAAAAACTGGCGATTAATGGCGGACAACCCATCCGCAGCAAACCGATGCCGACAAGGGCACTTATTGGCGAAGAAGAAAAAGCCATCGCGATGAAGATTTTTGACGAGGCAATCGTCTCGGGAAGCGCCTTCGGTTACGGAGGTGCCTACGAACAACAATACGATAAGGATTTTGCAGACTTCATGGGCGGCGGCTTCGCTGACGGTGTCAACTCCGGCACTAACGCGGTTTACTGTGCTCTTGGAGGGCTGCAACTTGATGCGTTATCGGATTCCGCCCATCACCGATCCTGGTGGAGTCATGCCAGTCGTGATGCTCGGCTGCGTGCCGATCTTAGCCGACTCCGACCCGCGAAGCTACAATACTTCGGCAAAGCAGATTGAACCGCTAATTAACGAACGGACCAAAGCGATCATAATAGCCCACATCGGCGGTGAACCAGTTGACATGGATCCGATTATGGAGCTGGCTCGCAAGCACAGCCTTTACGTAGTCGAGGATAGCGCCCAGTCGCAAGGTGCGAAATACAAAGGCCGACTTGTCGGGACAATCGGCGACATGGCCGCCTTTTCGACAATGTCTGGTAAGCATCACTGTACCGGCGGGCAGGGCGGGGTTGTTTTAACGCAAAACGAAAAACTGCACTGGCAGGCGCGACGGTTCGCCGATCGCGGCAAGCCGTTCAATATCGAAAACCCCGCCGGTAACGTGGTAGCCGGGCTTAACTGCAATCAGAATGACCTATCAGCTGCCATTGGCATCGTGCAATTAAAAAAGCTGCCCGGCATTATCGCTAATCGTCGCAAGGTCGGCAAGACAATCAAGGAAGGTCTGACGAAGCTAAAAGCCGTCTCGCTGGGTTGGCAAACACCTGATAGCGAATGCGTATATTGGTTCCTGCGACTGAAGCTCGATATCGATGCAATTAGCGTAGACAAAAAAACCTTCTGCGATGCGTTGACTGCTGAGGGAATACCTGTAACTGAAAGCTATCGCCACATTTTCTGCGAAGTTCCATGGTTCATAAACAAAGCCGTCTTCGGGACAAGCGGCTTTCCGTGGAACTGCTCGGATTACAAAGGCCCCAGGGAACCGCAGTTCAAAATCGACAACGTAATAAAAGTGGGCAACACGCACTTTAATATCTACATGCACGAGAACTACGGACAAAGAGAAATCGACGATATTCTCACCGCCGTTGAAAAGGTGGAAAATGCATATCTGAAATGAATTTTCAATTAATACTTACTTACGAATTAGAATGAAAAGCCTGATTCTTTATAATAAGAATAGTTTTTCAAATTAACTGCAAAGGGCCTTTTATGACTGAAAATAAGGAGATTGTAGTACCCAAATGGCCATATACACCATGGCTAAAGGAAATTGACTACCTTGACAAAAAGGAATATGCGAAAGAGCTTCAGGAATTTTCCAAACCGAAATATAGCGTGGTTAATTTAACAACAGCGGTTGATCTTGAAGTTAAAGGTCTTTTGCGATTACCGGATAAAGTTAGGGTAGTATATGTAATAGATATTGATGCGCCCTTCCTGAATACCGCTTTAGAGATAGCTCAAGCCAACAGGAAATATAACATTCAATGTACATTTAATCCAAGACTCTACCATTTTGAAAACAATGAAACGAATTCCTTTATCAAAAAGATAGCCCGTATTAAAGGGCAGGAAATAGGCTATCAATACGAAGAGGTAGCCGACTTTAAAGGAAACATTGCACAATCACGAAAAGCATTCAAAAAAAATCTCTCTTTTATAAATAAAAAATTTAAAATCAAAACTCTTACTGCACACGGTAGAACTATAGAGGGGTATCATACTACAGATATATTCAAGTTTCGCGGAAAATTTAAACCCGAGTTATGGGAAAACCTTGGCCTCAGGCAGAAAGCTGCATTTTACTACTTTTTGGAAAATATTGATGGCGGCGTATACTACTTTAATGAAAGTACCAGAATGACTTCAAATGAGTACGTGAAAACCCTGAGGTGCTTTAAGCCAAATGATATTGTTGTTATGCTTCATCATAGTGAATATTTGCATAAGGGAATTAACCATCGGGCCAATCCAACCATATACAAAGGACTTGATGGAGTAAAACACCTTTTCCCAAAACCCTAGTTTTTTATAACCCTTAGGTTCTGGATAAACTTTTCCGGTGGTGATCTGAAACCGTGACGCCCAATGTAATTTTTTTAAACAACGTGGCGTCGTGACCAATCTGTGCTTGGCCGTCGTGGCGGACGTAATATCGCTGGGCGAATCGCCAGTATCGAGCGACGACTTTCTTGGCGGTGATATTATCATGCTCGACTGCAACGGCGCTTCCGGCTGCGAGCTTTGAGATGAACACTCGCGCGAAATTGGCCAGACCGAGTCGTTCGCCCAGTTTTGCGGGAACCCTTTGCAAATCTGCCGACAGCAGCGGTATGCCCCACCTCCAACGATAAGCGCCGGTGATCCCCAGCAGCAGACGAAAACTCAAAACACACACGCCCACCACCCACACTGCCATTATCCATGGCAAAGCCATCGAAAGATACTGGTTCAGGACGGTGCGCCAGGTTCCCGCATGGCTGGATGTATCTTCGGGAACATTGACTGTTGCTTGACTCGGCTCGACTGTGGGTTCTGAGATTCCCACACGTCATAGGCCGACTGAATTATGGCCGACGTCAGACGGACCTGCCTGCGGTCCTGCTGCTGCGTAATGCCTTGACCGCTATGTGGCAAGTGGTGGCCGAACGCTAAGAGCTGCCCCCCCCGAAATTTCCGTTCACGTTGATTTATAAGAACTTATGAATCTGGACTCGAAATCATTCGGCCTTGACTCAGCTAAAGAGGGCAGCGTAGAATCACAACAGTTGATGACAGAAGCACCGGGGATGGAGATATTCCTTAGGCCATCCAAGTAGCGGCAATGAGCCAGCATTGCCTCAGGCCAAGAAAAACGCCTAGAATGACAAGGCGTAGCACCGTAGCTAAGTAAGAATATTCAATGTTCCTTTGGAAATCCCAGATAATCACTCGTTCGGAGAGGTCATGACAGACAAGGAAAGGCCGATAAGAGTAACTGTGCTGGCATGGATTTGGATTCTAATTGGGCTTGCGACGATCGTCAATGGGACAAAGTCGTTCGTCACTACGATGCGTCTTGCAGAGTTCCTGGCCACACAAGATGACCCCGAAGCTATCAATACAGTTCTTGACCTTGTCGGTCCATTTCTGACACCGCCCCTAGAACTGGCGATATTATTAATGATTGGCGTTTGTGTCATCATATTCGGTGTAGGCATGTTGCGACTGAGGCCCTGGGCTCGGTTTCTGGCAGAGATTACTGCATGGATATTCGTATTCAACACTGCGTCGAACGGTATGCTGCAAGCGGTGTCATTCATCAGACTCACATCGCAATTTGACGATGGGGCTGGTGGCGATGTACTTTCTTTCCTTCAGGTTTTCCTTGTTGTTGGTGTTATCATGCGTATCGGGATCGCCATCGTCCTGCTATGCTTCGTTAGAAGCCGGAAGGTCAAGGACGCTTTCAGCATACAGCCGATGGCCGCCGCTGATCTGGAACGCTAGAACTTTATATTGAAACCAGTTAGCTGGGAGTGTCCCTCCCCAAAATTCCGTCCTTATTGAATAATAAGGACTTATGAAACTTGAGGAGATTTCGGCCTTGGTCTATGATTTGCCCTTATCGGCAACCATTTTCCAACTATTCAAAACGCTGGGTGGAATTATCGATATTGACAGCCTCAGAATAGCTGATTCCGAACTACAAAATATCTGAGTTGAATAACGTTACAACGAGGATTGTAAAATGAAATGCCAATGCAATGAAATAGATGAATTAGAAGGGGTTGAGGCCGAAGATTACACAACGGAACATTTAAAAGAAGTGAGTGTTGATAATGAAACATGGGAAAGTAAATACGTTTGCCCTTTAACAGGTATTTGTTGGCTCATGTCTTATCCATACGATGAACTTCAGGGTGGAGGTCCTCCTTTGTTAAGAAAACAACTTTAGGTAATTTTATTTGACGGGTGGTATGGCTAAAGGTGCGTTGTTTGCGGAGTAGTCATGATTGGATAATTTCCCCTTGTTTTGAGCAGCCTTATCACAATAATAGTTGCTATTCGGTGAGATACAGAAAACGTTTCTGTCTATTATGTGCAAAGGAACTCAAAATGGTTAAAACTGCTTTTGGGCCATTATTTCTGGGGTTTTGTATGGTAATAGTCGGGTGTTCTGATTCTTCCTCAACATCCAAACAGAGTGAAGAGCCGCAACCCGGTGAATACTATTGGTTTAAGTCAGCCGATGGTGACTATAAAGTACTCAAGGTGCTTGCGGTTGATTCTGATGCGACTCATATCTGCTACTACACCAATGTGTTTAAGGATGAACCGGGCGAGGATGTCATACCATCCTTATACTTCGGACGACTCACGTCTACTCGGCAGGAAACCAATCCCGCTCTCTTGGATATTGTCAATGGCAAAAGGTGGCATGGCCGAAAGCATATGCCATTAACCCAAGATAATTGGTACCATTGGGAACCTCAGCTTTTTCATAGCGGAAGCGTTGATCCGACTGAACTTGAATCATATGAAAAATGGAAAAATGGTAATCAGGAAGTGCTTACGTATAAATTTATTCCTGGAAATTAGCTTAAGGTTTTAAGGGATTGGTTACTGAAAAGAGGGCATTGCATACATTAATGAACTAAATATTGTTAGAGGAAATAGGTGACTGTCCCCTATTTTCCCCCAGGTGACTGTCCCCTATTTTCCCCCTATTTTCCCCCTGCCATAAAGTACGTTTTCGGGGAAGCAAACGAAGCCAAGTCCGAGGTCCCATACGCTGCGGAAGAATACTTCAAGGAACACGGTTCATACAATCTAACCATGAGGATGGGCAGCTTCGGAAGCCAGAAAGGACACAGATATTACATCGTTTCCGGGAACTGAAATCACTGGCGATGGGCTGAGATCCATGAGCCTGGACATAAGGGAATTCCTAACCAGCGAGTGGAGTTGACCGCTATTCCGCTGGGGCTCCATAACGGCAGCTCACCCGCGTCGTTGGGCAAAGGAAAGGCTTATGGCAACACTAATTGAGAGTCCCACAACAATTCAAGCTGCTGGTACGCCACCGAAGCAAATCGAAGAATTTGTCGGTCTGGTCAACAGCAAGACTGAAGCCGTGAGCATCGCACGCATGCGAAGCCCGAGCGGATGGAAGGAACCCGGTCAAACAGCTGAGTTTGATGAATATACAGTGGTGTTGAACGGATCACTCCACGTCCATCTTCATGACGATAATTTTGATGTTAAGAGCCTATCCGAATAACCCCTGATCGTCCGATATATCCAACAAGGCACGGACGCCTTGGAAGGAGATCAGGAATGAGAACACGTAAGCGGAACAACCAGTATCGCGTATCGGATGAACTC
>SDBV01006112.1_pt1 | contig 16775 bp, 12 predicted proteins | sample 2277081 | NCBI WGS metagenome assembly SDBV01 (sample SAMN10402039, study PRJNA504765) | marine sediment metagenome | isolation source: marine sediment core GS10_PC15, 223 cmbsf | place: Arctic Ocean: Southern Knipovich Ridge | collected 2010 | reverse complement strand
GCACTAGCAGTTTTTTATCTCTTGCGATAATGTGAAAACAAATGTTTAAGGTATTCACATTCATCACAGCTCTCATTCTCCCTTTTTCGGCTTTCTCTTTTGAGGTCAGAACTCAAATCCAAGAGGGACCCATAGACCCCTTCGATCCACTGAATGGAACGATTAATATCCTCCACGGGGCTTCCGAAAAAATTGATGTCGATTCGTTTATTCTTGAGGGCCAAAAGCTTCAGGTCAAATTTCTAAAGGATGAAAAACAGCCTGATGATCAAATACTGTCCACTTATAGTTTCGCGATTACTCCCGAAAAAGAAGGTCTCAGCGCCCTTTCCCCAATTTCTGTCAAAGTGGGAGATAAACGGGGCGAATCCCCAGCGATTACTTATACGGTTCAATATAAAACTCCAGACACGGGGCTTCGATTGCGCGCTTTCATCCACGGCGAAGAACCGTTTTATCCAGGGAAACGGCTGAAGTTTGTCTACAAAATCTATTACCGCGGAAATGTTAAGCTCACCAAAGAAGATCTCCCTCTTCTCAAGGCTGAAGGATTTACCAAAATCGGAGAGCTCGATGTCAAAGACTCAAAGTTCAAGGGTTATAGCGTCTCAACGATTACTCAAGAAGTTGAGACTCTAGCACCTGGAAGCTATTCTTTTGGCACTTCAACCTTAGAAGGACTCATCAACAATGACGAAAAAATTCAAACGACTGTCGAACCTTTTACTGTTAAGGTTGTCCCTTTCCCTACAGAAAAAAAACCGGCAACTTTTACCGGAGGAATTGGAAATTTCACAGTGAAGAGCAGACTGTTGTCGACTCCGAAAGTCATGATCGGAGATATCATTTTGTTAGAAATAGAGTTTACAGGAAAAGGGAACTTGGATCGCATTGAGCTTCCGAACATTACTTGTGAACCTGGACTCTATGGCTTTTTTGCTCCTACTCAGACACCTCCTTACGCCACGATAAAGAAAAATTCCAAAAAGTTTACGGTTGAGTTGGTCCCTTTGTCTGCTCTTGTTCAAAAAATCCCCGCTCTTCATTTTTCCACTTTCAATCCTGAGTCACAAAAATATGAAGTCATCAGTTCACGACCCATCCCCTTAAGCATCACTCCGCAACCTCTCCCCACACTCAAAAGACCTCCGTTAAAAAAAGCTCCTCCTGTGAATTGGGATCAAATAGCCGTCCAGCCAGAAAATCTTCCTCTTCAACCAGCAATTGAAAAAGGCATCGTATCAGAAATCGGCCTCTCACGATTCTATTTCCTTATGATCATTGCGGTCTTCCTATTGATAATTATCTATTTCGGTAAAGAGCCCCTAACAAGATACTTTTATCGAGAAAAACAAAAAACACCGCTTTCTTCACTCAAAAAAGCGCTTCAGTATGATGTGCATGATCGGAAATTTTATTGGTATATGAAAGAAGCCTTTCGTGATGACACCCGTTTAAAAGCCCGTCAATTTCTTGACTATCTCGACGAAGTTCGGTTTGGAGGACTTGAATCCACCAAAAAAGCGATTTATAAGAGAGCTCGGGAGGCTTTATCGTGAAAAAATTATTTTTACTTTTCCTGATCAGTTTTTCCGTTGGATTTGCGAGTCCTGCCGAAGACTACAATAACGCCCTTCAATCCAGCGGAGCTCAGCGAGAACAGTTACTCAACAAAGCCCTAGCCGGATTCCTCAAAGAAAACAACACTATGAACATCGGAAATGTCTTTTTTGAACTTCAACAATACCCCTGGGCAATCTTATACTACGCACGGGCGTTAAAGGAAGATCCCGACAACGTCCTTGCTCAAAAATATCTCGATCTTGCTATAACAAAGCTCCCAATTGACTCGACCTTTACTCTTGAAGCACGCATGAGTCAAAAAATAATTTTTTATTTCTTTTTCCTCTTTTTATGTCTCAGTTTTCTCACTGCCAGCATTTACATATGGTTCCAACACAAGCTATGGCTAGTACCGCTAGCTGGTTTTGCTGTGATTTGCCTTGGGTTTTTATTTTATGCCACATGGAACCAGTATTTCACTCCCTTACCCGCAATCATGGTAAAATCATCCGCTTTATACAAAGGAGAAGGTCAAAAATTTGGGGTTGTCGGTGATGAACCATTATTTGCAGGGTCATCTGTTCAAGTTGTCGAGGTCAGTGAACAAAGCAATTGGTTAAAAGTTGAAACTCATGACGGATTTATTGGATACCTTCCCATAAAATCCCTTCGTATCTTATAATGCAATCAAGTACAATGGTTGTCTATAAATGATCGATTGCATTGAAAACAAAAATCCTCATAAACTAAAAATTGGGATATCAAAAACTGAGTCGTTGTTTGTGAAAACTTACCTTAAGATTTATTCTTTGCAAAAAAAGATTGACTCCCTAAAAGATAAGAAAAAAAACATAGACCTACCTCATTAAGGAGTGTTGTGGAACGTCGAGCCCTATACAATTCACTAAGGATGCATTATATGCAGGATTCAGACATCGATGCTGAGCCCTGGCAGGTTACAGATTATCGACGTGAGTCCATAAGTTCTCTCACTGAACAGCTTTCTTCGTTTAACATTAACCTCGACCGTCAAAGTTTTGTTGCCTATGCTGATACATACGATTCTCCTGAAGCACTTGCTGATGAATTCTATGAGGATACTGAGTTTGAGCCTGAAATTGAAGATTACATTTATCTGATAGTTTTCGAATTGTGGCGCCGTTTTGTTCCGGAAAAGCAGACAATGTCTCTTTTTTGTGACGAACTGGACTATCAAATCAACTTATATGATCAAGACAAAATCGAGTCGTTTGAGCCATTGGAAGACGCGCTTGCAAATTTACAATACTTGTTGAATGAGCAAGTAGACCAAGGCGCTAACCCCATGGAACTTTTTGAAAATATCAAGAATTCATGTGCCAATGATCTCGAAAATTTTCTCTATGATTTCATTTCACTTCAAATCGAAAATGAAAATCTTCTTTATGCAACGGAGGTTCTGGAAGGGTTTCATGATTATGTCGACGATCCCAAATGGTTTGCCCTCCTTAAAGCCAGACTTTTGATCGCATCCGATCCCGAAGAAGCCAGTGATTTAATGGACCATTTGTTGGAACTGACTTCATCTGATGATGATATTGATTTTCATATGGAGTTTTTAACTCTTCTTGTTCAAGAAGGGGAAAAACAGAGTTTTGTTCGTGTTCTCAACACCATACTGTCTCTCATTGAAACAGAAGAAGAATTCATCGAGCTGTTAGAACTCTGCGAAGACTATTTTCATTGTTTAGATGAAGAAAAAAATGAAAATCGCATTCAAAAAATTATCTCTAGTCGCTCTGATTTTGATATTGAAAGAAAGTTCAAGGCTGCTGATTCACACGTTTCTGAACTCCAGCACATTTTTGGGTCATGAAAACAGGATATACAGGATGTTCAAAATAAATTTAATAGAGGACGATGTGATAATGATGGTTCAACACAAAATGTGGAATCACATCCATATCCGCCAAACCACGAAAACAAGCCAAAAGCCCCACTACAATGGCACAAAGACCTATCATAGTGTTCGCATGTTTTCTGGATTTCCGAAACAGTTGGGACGCTTGCATGGCAAAAAACAACGACGGTGATGTCAAAATAGCAAACATGAATCCATTAAATAATCCCACTAAAGGACTCCCCGACAAAGCACAAGCCGAAAACACAATCAGTGTCTGTCCACAAGGGAGAAAAACAGTTGTAAATCCAAATAAAAATGTCGGAAACAGATGATCTCTCAGCAACAAGAGCGAAAGATTTTTGTTGATCGAGTGGAAGAATTTTGGAGTGGGAAGAGGAATTCTCATAAGAGCCATCAAACCCGCCACAAGGATCACCAGTCCAAAAATGATGCTCGTCAAGGCCGAAATGTGATAGTGGCTGAGAAAGACATTGAGCACTGCCCCCAGGCTCCCCGCCAAAGTCCCCGCCAGTGTAAATGAAAGGGTTCTTCCAAGAAAATACCAATAGCGATAGCGGTGTTGACCCAGCATCATCACCAACGGGCCACACATGCCTATGCAATGGAGATTTCCAAAGATGTATGAGGGTAAGAGCATTAAAAAGAGACTCATGCTAAGCTTTTTGTTCGGACTTGAAAAACCGAACCTTTTGAATTTTAGCGGCATCTAGACCTGTGACCCCGGATTTCCTGTGGAACGAAGCATAAGTCACAATGGCCATAAGAAGAATAAAAAACAGGGGTACAAGCAACATTCCAAAGTGTATCGGCTTCATTTAAGCTCCTTTTCCAAACAATATAGTCTATTCAGTCAAACTAAGCAAATATGAGATCCTCCTTGCTCTTTTGAATATTTTCAATTAATAGTGAATTAAAGAGAGCACTTTTAGTAGAGGGATAAAATGGATACCGACCTTAAGTCTCAAATAGATATGCTGGTTGCAAAAGTTAAGCACTACCTCATCACCCAAATGGGAAGGGTCAACGATCAAGCCAACGATGAAGAATTTTACCGAGCATTCGCCTATGCACTTCGCGAAGAGGTCATGATCAACTGGCTCGCCACCTACCAAACCATGCATAAGAATGACCTACGAACACTCAACTATATATCCATGGAATATCTCCCTGGGAGATTATTTTCAAACAACATTAATAATATTGGAGCTCAAGAACTGGTGATCCATGTGATGCAGAAGATGGGGAGAAATTACAAAAAAATCCTTGCTCATGAACCCGATCCAGGCCTAGGGAACGGGGGTTTAGGGCGTCTCGCATCGTGCTTTCTCGATTCCCTGGCGACTCACCACTTCCCCGTCCGCGCTTATGGCTTGCGCTACCAGTACGGAATATTTGAGCAGCAGATTAAGGATAGGGAGCAAATTGAAGCCCCCGACTGCTGGCTCCTTAAAGAATACCCATGGGAGTTCCGACGTGACTTAAGAAAAGTTTCGGTCAAATACGGTGGAAGAATCACGGAAACGCGCAATATTCACGGGGATACCATATACGACCTCCATGATTATGACGAAGTCTGGGCTCTCCCCTACGACATTCCCATCGTGGGGTATAGCGAAAAAGGGGACTTCACAGTCTTATCGTTAAAGCTTTGGACGACCAAGGAATCACCCCGAAACTTCCAGCTTCAAAAATATAATGCTGGTCGTCTCGACCAAGCTGCGGAAAACACCGCCTTGACCGATGTTCTCTATCCCAGCGACTGGCATGAAGCAGGAAAAAGAACACGCTTGAAGCAAGAATACCTTCTTGTCTCAGCTTCCCTGCAAGACATCATTCGCAGTTACTTACAACGACATAAAAACTTCAGAGCCTTTGCAGAAAAAACAGTCATCCAGATCAATGACACCCACCCCGCCTTGGTCATTCCAGAACTCATTCGACTCTTTATCCGCGAATACGATCTCCCCTGGAAGACTGCCATCGAAATCACGCAGCAGATCACCGGTTACACCAACCACACCATTCTAAGCGAAGCACTAGAAGAGTGGGAACAAAACCTGATGGCCTACCTGCTGCCAAGGCAAACGCGAATTATCGAAAGACTCAACCAAGAATTCTGCGATCAAATTCGCACCAAGTACCCAGGCGATGAAGAGAAAGTCCGCCGGATGTCAATTGTCGAAGATGGCCAAGTTCGCATGGCCCATTTATCCATTTTGGGGAGCCACAGCGTAAACGGCGTTGCCGAGCTTCATACCAATATCCTTCGCACCAAAGTCTTCAAAGACTTCTATGAAATGTTCCCCGATAAATTTTTCAATGTCACCAATGGTGTGACCCAACGGAGATGGCTGGCGCACTGTAATCCAGATCTAGCATCGTTAATTACAAGCCGTATCGGAAACGGTTGGATCACAGACTTTAACGAAATCCAAAAATTGGATGATTTTGCATCCGATCCCAAAACACAGGAAGAATTTCTCAGTGTCAAACTAAAAAACAAAAGTTCCTTGATCGAACGCCTCGACCAAGAAAATACCGGCGTAAAGGAAACATACCCCATTATTGACCCGACATCATTATTTGACGTGCAGGTCAAAAGGATTCACGAATACAAACGGCAATTGATGAATGTGCTCCATATCATCATGCTTTATAACGATCTCCTTGAGAACCCCCAGCAAGTAAGAGTCAAAAGGACCTGCATCATCGCCGGAAAAGCCGCTGCAAGTTATGAAATTGCAAAATCAATCATCCGTTTGATTAATTGCATTGCAAGACGGATCAACCGCGACACTGATATCAAGGGTATGTTAAAAATGATCTTTATTCAAAATTATAATGTGACAAAAGCCGGGATCATCATTCCTGCAGCAGACCTTTCAGAACAGATTTCCACTGCTGGGATGGAAGCTTCGGGAACAGGAAATATGAAACTTTCCATCAACGGCGCCTTGACCATTGGAACACGGGACGGAGCCAACATCGAAATGGAGCAAGAGGTCACTCCCGAATGGTGGCCCTTCGCTTTTGGTTGCACCTCTGATGAAATAGAGGAGATGACACGGACTAATGCCTACAGTCCCTGGGATATTGTCACCAACAACGCAAAAATCCAAAAAGCTATTGATATGTTACGCGATCGATCGTTTGCAGAAAATGACCAAGAGCACGAAGCCTTTTGCGAATTGTACGACCGTCTTCTTCAAGGAGAGTACGACCAACATCCTGACCAGTATTTTGTGCTGAAGGATCTTGAGGAATACTATGAGACCCAGAAAAAAGTGGAAAAGCTCTATACTCACCCCATGATTTGGGCCGAAACCTGTTTACGAAATATTTCGCATATGGGGACTTTCAGTACCGACCGCTCTGTTTTTGATTATTCGAAAAAGATTTGGAACATTTCACCTTTCCAACCAGATCCAGAAATTCATGAACGGGTCAGCAATGACTTTCGTGAAGCAGACCGCTGCAGAATTTATTGATTATACCGATTTTAAATCCCGGTCGGTATACCGATCGTGTTTCAAAAATCGGTTTTTGGCAAAGAGAAAGTCTCCGTGATTGAACGATCACAAATCGATCAATATTATTAATATTAATCGACTTGTGATCGTTCAATCACGGGTCTTTCTCAAAGCCAAAATCCCAATTTTTAAATCCCGGTCGGTATAATTTCGCCGGTGTAAGATTCAGGATCAAACAGACCCCATTTTTCAATAAGCACTTGAAACGTTCCATCAGCTTTTACTTTTTTCAAGCCCTCATTAAAACGATTAAGCAAGTCCTCTTCTACAGGATCCCGCAACGCCATCAACCGTATTCCATCATGAGTTAACGGAGGAGGCACAATCTTCAACTCACCCTTATAAAAACTTTCAACATACTCATGAGCTGGCAAAGCTTCCATAATCACACCATCAATCTGATCTTCAGCGAGATTACGCATCGCAAACAAGATATTTTCAAAAGGGGTAAAAATAATTTTGGGGACTCTTTCAATGTTATAAACGACTGACGCTCCCGTCTGAATCCCCACAACCTTGTTTTTCATATCTTCCAATGACTTTGCCGAAGAATAGATCGGAACCACCAAAACAGGCCCTAACAAAAAGAAAGGTTCGGAAAATTCAAAAGATCTCAATAATTTATCCGTAGGACGACGAAACGTCACAATGGCATCGAAAACCCCGCGCTGAAGATTTTCCGTTAAGGCATTCTGGGATGCAGACTCAAGATCCACTTTAAATCCTTCATTCTCAGCAATCGTGTAGATCAGATCATCGGTAAACGCCAACATATTTTTCTCTTTTCCCAACATGTTAAGTGGATACCAAGAGCGATCCCGCCCTATCTTGTAAATCTTGTTTTTTTCGGTTGTTCCACAGCCATTAAGGAATATAGCCGTCACAAAAAAAATTATTAAACTCAGTACAATTTTAACGTGTCGGTGCATGAATGTCCTAAATTTTAAGCCTTAACTTTTCATATTAAAGCGAATCTCCATTTTTCTCAATGAAGGAAGCAAAGGAGCAAAATAAACGTATCAAAATTTTATTATCTATTTTAAGTCACAAAAACCCTAATTAAATACATACTTAATGAAATATTTACAATTTTGTGATAATATTTCAATTTGTTTAAAAATTAAAGAAGGAATTAAAAACATGAATAATTACGTAGGACCTAAATATAAAACAATTATTTTAAATCCAGTTAAAACATTAGATATTGAACAAAGTAGACCTTCTTCTAAAGGATTATGGTTAAAAAGAGGGATCATCAAGGTTGAACATGCCGTTGTAAACCGGGCTTATGTTCTCCACACATGCGATGTCGATCTCATTAAAGCAGGTGTGACGACAGTGAAAGCGGTAAAAGATTGGACTCTATTTGCTGCAAGCATGTTACCCCTTTTGAATCGAGCGGTTCCAAAGAAGGAAACCCGAACCTTCAGAAAAGCCTTTTCAACCTCTTTAAAAATCATGAAATATGCGTTCGCAGCTGTGACTTCTCCAATAGCTGGATTCATTAAACCTTCTTGGTCTGTGACGATTCATGAAAAGTTAGGTCTTTATACTCCCCGTGTAGCTACCAAAGTGGAACTTACCCCAATTATCCATTCTGCATCATCTGAAGACCTCGAGAGCCTTGATTCAGAAGAGACCGAATCGGTCGCCGGCTCTGCTTCTGGCTCTGAAGAAAGTGAACCAGAAGTCGAAATCACTCTTGACAAAAGAAAAGAACCTGTTGAAGTTGAAGAAGATGAGCGTGTTATTGCCAGAGAGCGTCAAGCGGATGAAATTATCCGAAAAGTTCTCTCAAAAACAGCTAGTCTTAATCCCACTCAGCTTGATTTATTAGCCTTAGTTTATGTAAGTCACTTTAAAATGTTCAAAATTGACCCAGATAAAGTTCTTAAACACGGATTTGGTACTGCATTCAAAGAATGTGTTGTGAATTCCCATCCACAAATTTGTAAATTCCTGGAGCTTAAAGAACGATATAGATCAGAGTCTAAGCTCACTGATTCCGTTTTGGAAACATATCTGATCATGGCCATGATGAAAGATGAACCCGATAACTTGGATAATTTTTATCGTGAATTGGGTAAAGCCAGATTGATTCATAACTTGTTGGCTTCTTTTTCTGAAGAACTCGGATTCATTGGAACACTATTTGGTACCGAAGCTAATGATAGAATCCAAAGCCAAATTGGACGGGAGCTGGCATTTAAAATCGGAGAAACTGATTTATTCAAAAGGTTTCAATCCATTAGGTATCAAGTTTCATTAGAAGATTTGAAAGCTGAAATCTTTACACAATTGGATCTCGGTAATGTCATTATCGAAATCATCAAAGAATTTTTAACAAGCAAAGAACTCAAAATACTCACTAATAAAGAAATGCAAAAGGTTATGCAGAAAAAATTCCAAGATGTTTTTAACGACAAATTTACCGAAATCGAGGCACTTGTTGAGAGGCGCAAGCGTCGGATGATAGTAGGAGTCAAAGAGGAAAACCGCGTTTTTGGCAAATGGGGATTCCCTTTTGAATTACCCTTGATACAAGGTTTTGAAGATGAACAAGCCATTTTAGGCGGGGGAATCTGCTGGGGAAATTGTCACAATCTTGCTAAACAGGAAAAGGCAAACCCCGAAAAACTAATAAGAAAAATCGAACTCACTAGTGGGGACCGAAAAATGCAAGCGGAATTGGAACTTCGATTCAATAAAGAACCTAGAATACTTGGGGCTGAACAAGAAATAAATTGTTTTGATGAAATTAGTGACTATAGTCAACTTTCCGATAAAGCATTAGAAATTTTGGCTAATCATGATGAAGAATTACAAGATGAAGCCTACATCGTAGGGATGACTCTCAAAGGACCTAATTCATCGCATCAAGTTTATTTTAGAGCTGATCCAGTGAATGAAATCTACCATTTCTACGATCCAAATTTAGGACTTTCGAAAGAATTTCCATTGGACAGGGAACATCCTTCCTATGCTGATCCAGCACAAGAAATGCTTGAATGTTTCCAAGACTTTATGACACATACTTACGAACATTGTTTCAACAGAATCACCTTCCGAAAGGATATGAATTCCTAACCAATTTGCTAACTAACTCCACATGACCACCCTTTTCCACAGCGAAAAGGGTGGTTTTTCTTTAGGACAAATATGGGTATTTTCTTGTCCATATTCATCCATATTCATCCATATTCGACAAAAATCGGTTAAGTTGGTAGCTTTGATTAAATTTCTTATATTTTTAATCGTTTTTATAATTAATAACTATCAATTATTAACAAATATAAAATATTATTATATTTAGATTATTATTAAAATAAGCTATAATAATAGTTTGATAGTAAGGATTTAATATGAATATTTCAGATATCAGGTCCATAATTGAGAAGAATACTAAACCGTTGTGCGAAAACTGTAAGAATGAAGAACTTGTGGGCAAATTCGAAGAAGTGCGCAAAAAAACACTTGGAGCCTTAGACTCACTTGAGTCAAAGGATATTTCTCTGAAATCCTTGGATATTAACTTGTTAGAAGAAGATGGCATACTCTTCTTGTTAGGAGAAGAGGTAGCACTGCTAGCTTCCATGATAAAACCCGAAGAAAAAGATTCCTATAAGAAGTTCTTAAAAACCGAGAAAAAGCTCGCGAATCAACTAGCTTCAAAAATTTCAGAGGAAGAAGAAGATCAAGAGATTTTAGATCATTTGGAAAAATACCCAGAACTTTATTTAGGTGTTTTTAAAAGGATTTGCAGTAGCTATGCATATTATAGTTATTCATGCGATTTATTTCCAAGATTCATTACAAGTAATCCCCACCTCAACCGACAAATCGTCGAGGTGTTTTTTGAAAATAAGGGTAGATGGTCGGGTTATCCGATTTTAATGAACCTGAAGGAATTTAGGTTTGAACAAGATTTCAATCAGGAACTAATTTTAAAGTTGGCAAAGTCAGATTCTAGTTCCAGACATTGGCTCATTTCCAATTTTGAGATACTCCCATTTGATCAAGAATTTAAAAAGAAACTTGGATTTTCATTATCGATTGGTATTACAGCAAAAGATGTGATTGATAAAATGGATGCGTTTGGAATCGTGAGTGAAGAAGATAAACAAGAAATGGTGAACAGGATGATGAGAGACCCTCATGGTGCAAGGGCTGTGATCCAGAATCTTGAAAAAATAGGGATAGAAGACCGAGATTTTTTACAAGATTTAGCATGGAAGTTTTGTGAAAGCCGATCAAGGAAGTATTTACCCGCCAATCTGGAAAAGTTTCAAATTACTGATAGGGAGGTGTTAAAAGGGATTCTTGAGAATGTGCTGAATGATAAGGTTAATTCATTCGTTTTAACCAACAACTTCGAAGTCGTTGCAGTTCACGGTGAAGAATTTAAAAAGAAGGTCGTGACAACTGTTTTAGAACATAAATATGTCAAAGCCATATTAAGAAACTATGACCAATTTGAAATCGATGATAACGAATTTAATTTCTGTATAGCATCAGAGGTCCTCAAACAAGTCGATCCAGAAACCTTTTGCAGCCAAATTCTCAAATTTGGCATTCAAGGAGATGCCTACAAAAAGAAACTCATTTCAGACTTGATCAAGAAAGAAAATGGCACCAATGGAATTTTCAATCATTTTGATCATTTTGCCATGGAAGATCTCGAATATAAAAAACATTTAGTCAAACAAGCATTGAATGAAAACAAGACCCATATAGTTGCCAAAAATATCAACAAATTCGCCATTCATGAAAAAGAATTTCATAAACAAGTGGTTTTAGAATTGATGGAATCAGAAGAAGGAGTTAGGGAAGTCATCAGGTGTATAAAAAACTTTGATTTTGATGAAGAATTTAAAATTGGACTCATCCCTCAGTTTACTGAAAATCCCATGACATTTGAAACATTTTGTCTCTGTCTTAAAAACTTTGATTTTAATCCAGAATACCTCGAAAAGTTGGCGTTTGAATTACTTGAACGACCTTTAGGTCAAGGATTTATTAGCGTTCACCTTGAAGAATTTAAGATTAAAAGTCCTGAAACCATCAGAAAATTAGCCGATGAAATTTTAAAATATGAATTTGGTGCTGAATTACTTGGGGATAAAATATCCAAATTCAAAGCCATTCAAGATAAAGATTTCTGGATAAAAATCGCACAACAAATATCTCAATCAGATTTTGGTGCAAAAATCTTAGCGAATAATTTTTATAATTTTAAGATTGAAAATCCCGAAACCCGAAAAGGATTAATCAGAAAAATGGCAGCTTATGAGACCTCAGTTCACACACTCGTAGTAAATATCAATAAATTTGACGAGGGTGATCCGGAATTTCGAAAAGAATTAGTCGAAATCATGATCCAAACAGACAAGGGAGCTTTAGAAATTGCCAAATACATATCAAGTTTTGCCAAGAAGGATGATGTTGAGTTTAGAAAGAAAGTTATCTCGCGCCTCGTTGAATTCGAAGTTGGCACCGAGCTATTATTTTTCATAGTCAACATTTTTGTTGATAAAGATTTCATGAAAGCTAATTTGTTTAAAGCTTTGAGATTTAACAACAAAACTATGCTTAAAAAGTTATCCAAATCCTGTGAAAAATTTGGAATCCCCGCTGACACGTTTGAAAAACACACTCAAGAGTGTCCCTCAAAAATGATACGTTGGTTTGGTGAAGATCTCCTGAATGAAATCAAAGATATTGAGCACCTTGAAACAAGAATCAAACTCACTCAATGGGTGACTTATTGGACTATGTTGGGTGACTTAAATGATATGATTCCCGAAGCAAGAATGGACAATTTCTTCAATAAGAAATTTATTAATTCACTATATAGAATTAGAAATCATGAACTCCGCATCAAACTTGTAGAACATCTCACAAAAATATTGATCCATTCATCCGATGAGGAATATCATCAATTCCTGAATGATATTGAAAAAAGCACAATCAGTACTTGTCCTTTGGAAATCGTGTTATGTTCTTTGGCATTAGATGGAGTGAATCTTGAACCTGAAGTTGAACAAAGGTTAAGAAAATTAAACAGGTTTTTAAAAGATGGACCGAATCAGGTCCTTTTCTTACAAACTCTTCAAAATTTGTCCCAAACATCTGAATTGATTGCTGAACAATTTGCGGATGTCATGAAATATTTAAGTCATTTTAAAGGAAAAACACTCCAATCTGAGCTGAGATGTCTCTTGGGATTAGAGAAATTTAACCAATTAGGAATCCTTGTAGATCCTCCGGAAAGCCCCAAAAAACCCATATGGATACGAAATCATTTGTTGAATATATTTCATGGATACCTTGAAGATCTCGATCTCTCTTATAAAGAACAAATCGCCTTCGTGAAGTTTTTTATTCAATCTAGAATGCCTGAAGCCCTTCCCGTTTATTTGGCAAATTTACAGTCTTTACCCGAACAAACTCGTATCCAACTGATGAAGACAATTTCAGATTATCTTAAAGAAGTGACAAGCGGTAATTTTCACGACCAGAGGTACGAAGGATCTGAACACCTCAACACAATTTTTGATTCTCAAATAGGACTCAAAAAGCTCTGGAAAAATGGAATGAAAAGCATCCCCCTTGTAGATTATGTAGAAAAACCAGAAGAAAAGGCTGAAGTCAATTTTAAGGAATTGATTCCCATGAAGATAGGTGACGGTCACCTTCCCAAGGATAAATTTCCAAAATTAATGGCACTTTTACAAGATGAGGAATTTGAAGGAGAACAAGATAAGGAATATCAAGTCGTTGATAATATCCTTTGTGGCTTATACAACGGAGAGTACCCAGAAAATAAGATCTTGGGAACACTCACAACACTGAAAAAGAAGTTGTCAAACATCAATTCTGATAGTCCATTCTTAAATGACATTAACGCTTTTAAACAAGCTCTTCAACCGAAAAAGTCACCCATTACAAATTGGAAAATTATCAATACAGATGATCCCATTGATCTTCTTTTGTGTGGCACAGAAGTGGCAGGGAGCTGCCAAAACATTTCTGAAAAGCCTTTACTAAACAGAGCTTTAATGGGTTATGTGATGGATGGAAAACATCGGATGCTTGCCATTAAAGATCAAAATAACAGGATAGTGGGACGGTTAATCTTAAGACTTCTATGGGATGAAAAAAATGAAAAACCGGTCATCTTTTTTGAACGTATTTACCCCAACACTTTGCAAAAAACTTATACGGAAGCATTGAAAGATGTTGCGATCAATTGGGCTAACGAATTGGGACTTGATCTTGTCTCAAAAGAGACAAAATCAGAAGTCCCTTATAAGGGGTTCCCCGTCAGTTTAGGCTCTCGTGAGAATGTGATGTTTGAGTACTGTGATGCTGCTCAAGGCATTCAGACCGGTCCTTTTAAAATTCGTGGCTGTGACAAGCTTAATTAAACATAACCTCATATGTTTCTAAATGTTAGTAATTAATGACTTTTCAAACTTTTTATATTCTAACTTGAAAAATTTAAATACATCCCATAGGATGAGGTTATAGGAAAAAGCCTGAATTTTAACCCTTAACCCATTGGGGTAAAATGTCTTCGTCCGTTTTGCAGTTTCCGAAGTCGTCTCGCAAAGTCATCCCTGTCGACATGGATCGCGTTTCCTGTATTATTTTGGGCGGGGGACAAGGGACTCGGCTTTTTCCGCTGACTGAAACTCGTTGTAAACCAGCGATTTGCTTTGGAGGGCGCTACCGTCTGATCGATGTTCCCATTTCTAATGCGGTGAACTCAGGCTGTTACAAAATTTCCATTATCACTCAATTTCTTTCGTCCTCAATCCATCGGCACATTTTCCAATCCTACCATATGGATCAATTCTCTTCGGGTTTTATCGATATCTTGTCCGCCGAACAAAAACCTACCGAAGAGAAGTGGTTTCAAGGGACAGCTGATGCCGTTCGTCAAAACACTCATATTCTTATCGATATCGCCGCTGATTACTTTTTGATTCTCTCCGGTGATCAGCTTTACAACATGGACTTCAGGAAAATGGTGGCCTACGCCCAAACGACAGATGCCGATTTGATCATTGCGACCCTTCCCATTGATCGTGAACAGTCTTCAAGTATGGGAGTACTTAAAGTCAAAGATAACCACGAAATTGTTGATTTTATTGAGAAGCCATCTGAAGACCAAAAATTCGACGATTTTGAACTCTCTCCACATTTTCTTGAGCAAGAAGGGTTTAATCCTCACTCAGACCGAAGACATCTTGGCTCGATGGGAATCTACCTATTCAAACGAGATGTAATGTTTGACTTACTCAATCGTCACGATGGAATCGACTTTGGGAAACATTTGATACCTGAGAAAGTGAAGCAGGGCGGAGTCTATGCGTTTGTTTACGATGGGTACTGGGAAGATATCGGAACCATCAGGACGTTTTTTGATGCCAACATGGCATTAACAGAGCCCTTTCCCAAATTTAATTGTTATGACAAAAACAACCCTATTTTTACATCCGATTACCAATTACCCGGTCCTAAAATATTTGATACAAAAATAACTCACTCAATTATTTGCGAAGGCGCTATAATAGAGGCAAAAGAAATCGCCAATTCCATTTTGGGTCCTCGCACAATTGTGAAAAAAGGAACGGTGATTGAGAATTCGTACCTAATGGGGAATGACGATTACAGTCCCCCTGTGGAAGATTCTCCTCATTACCCTAAAGAGTTAGGAATCGGTGAAGATTGCGTCATACGCAATGCGATTATTGATAAGAATGTGTATTTAGGGAAGGGTGTTCGTTTAATAAACGAACGTGGCCTGAAGAACTACGATGGTGACCATCTATTTGTAAGGGATGGAATCATTGTTGTCACAAGGGGAGCTTCCTTCTCTGACGGTTTTACTTTTTAAATTATGACAATTTGGGCCATTGCCGATTTACATTTTTCCTTTGGAGTTCCCGGAAAGAAGATGGATGTGTTTGGAGATCACTGGCATGATCACGACAAAAAAATCCGAAAATCTTGGGAAGCGGTAATTCAACCGGATGATCTGGTCCTCATTCCCGGAGACATTTCTTGGGCTATGAAGATAAAAGATGTCATTCCCGACTTAGAATGGATTGACAGTCTTCCCGGCACGAAAGTGATGATTCGGGGAAACCACGATTATTGGTGGGGGACACAATCCAAGGTGGCTGAGGTTCTGCCTCCTACCATTCACGCCATTCACAACAATGTCTACAAATGGAATAATTTTGAGATTGGCGGAGTCCGTCTGTGGGATTCCGATTTTAGTTTTAACGAGTTCATTGAGTTCAAGGAAAACCCCAGAGCCAATAAAATTCTTCTGGAGCAGGCGGAAAATCACGAAGAAAATCTACGCATATACAATCGCGAATTGATTCGATTAGAAATGAGCCTCAAGTGTTTTAAAGATCCAGATTGTCAAAGGATTGTGATGACTCATTATCCTCCAGTTGATGACCAGATGAACCCTTCACCGGCCTCTGACCTTCTGGAAAAGTACAACGTCTCCATCTGTGTCTTTGGCCATCTTCACAATGTTCCCCATGGGGCATTGCCATTTGGTGAGAAACGAGGCGTTCGATATGTGTTTGCCTCTTGTGATTACCTCGACTTCAAGCCCATCAAAATCGCGTAAATTTTAACGCAAAGCGAGCCAGTCCTCTTAGGACCCCTATCGGAAAATAACCACATCCTGTCCATCCTAACTATCCTTTTATCCTGTTATCCTGTGCTAGGGAAACAGGATAAAAGGATAGTTA
>SDBV01006111.1_pt1 | contig 16777 bp, 13 predicted proteins | sample 2277081 | NCBI WGS metagenome assembly SDBV01 (sample SAMN10402039, study PRJNA504765) | marine sediment metagenome | isolation source: marine sediment core GS10_PC15, 223 cmbsf | place: Arctic Ocean: Southern Knipovich Ridge | collected 2010 | reverse complement strand
TTTTTCACCGAACTTCAAAAACAAGTTTTCAACGTGAACACGTTATGAAAGTGAAACTTTCCCACGAGTCCTTACGAGTAAAACTTGAGCCTCCGGCTATTACCACAAATTCACTCCCTATTTGCGAAATGATCCTTGCTTAAAAGCACAAAAATGACCATAACGATATTTTCAATGAACCTATAACGTCTAGCTATGATGAGTGGGGATTAGAAAGCACTAACCTCTCCATCTGCTCAAAGCCACACCGTTGTTTAAATTTATTAATAGTGGCGGACTTTCCAAGTGCCACCAAAGCTTCATTTCCCATAAAACTCCATTCATTCATAGGTTTTGTTGGGAGGCGTTTTCTCTCCATCCATGTGCTTCTGTTCCCAATTTGTCTAGTTCTTTTAGAGTCGCTTTGAAGTTGCTTTTTGAAAAGAGATCTATAAGTAATTGGTAGTTGTTAAAAAACATATTGATCTGTTCACCTAGTCCAATTCTATTTTTTGCAATTTTCTTCCATTCCCATTTTGATAATTCATGTTCACGTTCTTTGGAAAGTTCAATGTGGGAGGCAATTAATTCAGCGCTATAATAAAACTCTCTACCATATAAAGAACTAAGTTCTAAAGTGATTATTCCTCGATCGTTAAGAAGTTCAATTTTTAGTTGGTTGTTTTTCAGTTTGATCAATGCCCCTCCACATTCATAATGTTGTCGTTCATAGATTTTGAAACCTAACGAGTTTGAACGATCTCTAAGAAGTTCGTCAAAGTCTTTTTCAAGTAATTCTTTATAACTCATATGCTTGAAATAATATGGCTGAATGCCTCCCAACAATTCGCTATATGCACCTTTCTAAAAAGGCACCTATATTTCTTTTATATCCTGATTTTTTTTCATTGGTATTTCTTTTTAAAAAATGTCTCCCGGGTATTGTGGCTACGGGCGTTAAAAATTATTTATTCGCATTAAATATATCGAAAATTTTCATTAAAAAGGCCTGATAAGAAGAATTCCCGACTGAGAACGGGTGTTACTAAAAATAATTTTTAGTATTTTAATCATTTTTTTTAACTTGTCACTCAATTAGCCATAAATCAATGGAACCAGTTACTACAAACAACACACTAAACAAGGAGATAATCTGTCAGGACAGATCATTCCTTCCTCCCTATCCTTTGTCCGTGGTCCGGGAAAGGCATCATTCGCAGAAACAAGCGCTTCCTGAGTATCAGGATGGCAGGAAATACCGTTTAGTATGCCTCGCGACTGTAAGCGTGGCATCAAACGATGAAAGAAGTATTTCCCAAGGCTCAGGATGTCAGACATTCGCTGGAAGAAGCGTTACCCGAGTATCAGGTTGTCAGACAATCGCTGGAGAAGCGCTTCCCGAGTGTCAGGATGGCAGACAATCGCTGGAGAAGCGCTACCATAGTATCAGCTTGTCAGACTTTCGCAGGAGAAGTACTACCCGGGTATCAGCTTGTCAGGCTGTCGCTGGAAGAAGTACTACCCGAGGACCGGGAGCGCTATCCGGTGGCCGGCTCAAGCCGCTCACCATGTTCGAAGCGCTGTTTAGGTCTAAGCGAGACGCTTCCACCAGAGCGAGACGCTTAGACCAGAGCTAGAAAGTATAAAATAATATCGAGTTATTTAATCAAATTTTCAATAAACCGCCAATTATCATGCAAGATCAAACTATTTCAATTCCAATTACTTCCTTAGATAACAATGAACTTCAGACTCTTTCGATTCGTGTAAATGATCTCTTTTCCGATGTAGACACGGATGCCCTGGGAATCCGTTGGTATGTCGATGATTTTACTGCCAACGCAAACGTTTTTTGGAATTCGAACGATAAGCAAACGGTGAGCGCCAAGGAATTGGCCGTCATCGATGGCAAACGCTTCGGTTATTACGTCGCTCTGCGAATTAACGTGGATAATTGTTTTGAGTATCATCCCGAAGCAGGTTTACGTAAAGATGCCAAAAAATTGATCGACCTGTTAAACAAAGACAGCAAAAAGCTTTATTCGGAAAGCTATAAAATAAAATCAGCAGCGCTGACAAAAATCATCAAGGAAATAGATAAGAAATGGCTTGCTAAACTGGAAGAAATGAGCGCTGCCATGTGGTATAATCTTCTGAAGCCTGCTCATACTGAATTTGAAGAGGCGGTAAAAAAATTGACTAAAGACAAATCTGAAAATGATAAGATTGAGTCTGCGTCGAATACCCGGAAACCCCTGGAGGATTCGCTTCGTGATTTATTAGATTTTTTGCCTTTGCATAGCAAGAAGACAAAATCTCCTGAACTCGCCGATCTGATAGGTGAATTGCAGGTAGCCGCCGACCGTTTTTAGCTTGTTGAGTCAGTGGTGCGGCAGACCTGAGAGCTTTGTTATTTAAATATTAGGTGCGCGCCGTCCCACTGCCAAAAAGAACCGTCATTCCTGCGAAAGCAGGAATCTTGTTAAACACACAAAAGCACGTCAATAAACGGAGGTTCCCATATCAACAAGATTCCGGATATTACTTACGCTTCGCTACAGTAATTCCGGAATGACGGTAAGTTTCGCTCCCTGGTCTTAGCGTCTCGCTAAGACCTACTAGGTTTCCAATTCAAAGTCTTAGCGAGACGCTAAGACTAGGGGAGTTTAGGTTTTCTAAAGCCTTAATTTTTTAATAAAACGACGAAATCTAAATTACTTTTCTACCTTCGTGCTTAATAATTTTAACCTGTCTCAATATAAAAACAATGATCTTTAAACTTAATTCAGTACTTCTTATTATGGCTGTACTATTTTCTTGTACTCCCAGAACACCCAAAGACCTGTTGGAAGAGTCCATAATTCCAAAACCCGTAAGCGTTACGGCGACAAACAGTTCGTTTGTGCTTTCAGAAAAATCAGGGATTTATTTTCAGCAATCTTCTGAAGAGTTGAAATTTACAGGACAGTATTTAGCACAAATATTAAATCAATCCACTGGATTTGGCATTCAGGTGACATCTGCGGATAAAACACCAGCCAAAGGCAATATTTATTTAAAGCTTTCCAATGAAAATAAGGAGCTGGGAGATGAAGGGTATGAAATTATGATCACTGAAGATATTGTGACCATATCTGCACAAAATCCGGAAGGCGTTTTTCGTGGCGTTCAAACGCTCCGTCAGCTCCTGCCTGCAAAAATCGAATCCGATTCGACTCAGGAAGGTCCATGGGAAATCGCCACAGGAGCAATTATCGATCAACCTGTATATGCCTATAGAGGAGCTATGCTGGATGTGTCCCGGCATTTTTTTAAGGTTGAAGATGTAAAGCGATACATCGATCTGCTTGCTGTGTATAAATTGAACGCCTTACACTTGCATCTATCTGATGATCAGGGTTGGCGCATAGAAATCAAATCCTGGCCAAACCTGACAACTCACGGTGGAAGCACCCAGGTCGGCGGTGGTACCGGTGGTTTCTACACCCAGGAACAGTATAAAGATATTGTCAGCTATGCCCGGGAAAGATACATTACGATTGTTCCGGAAATCGATATGCCGGGACATACCAATGCTGCACTGGCTTCGTACGCCGAGCTAAATTGCGATGGCAAAGCAAGAGAACTCTATTCAGGCACCGAAGTGGGCTTCAGTACGCTGTGTACTGACAAAGAAATTACCTATCAATTTATTGACGATGTGGTTAGAGAATTGGCAGAACTTACTCCTGGTCCTTATATCCACATTGGAGGTGATGAATCGCATGTCACTGCGCTTGAAGATTATATTCCCTTTATCAATCGCGTGCAGGAAATCGTAACGAAATATGGCAAAAAGGTAATTGGCTGGGATGAAATCGCTCATGCCAGTATGGCGCCAAACTCTATTGCTCAATACTGGGCAAAAGCGGAAAATGCCACAAAGGCCGTAGAACAGGGGGCGAAAGTGTTGATTTCTCCGGCAACTAAAACTTACCTCGACATGCAATACGATTCTACCACTAAATTGGGTTTGCATTGGGCCGCATATATTGAAGTAGATGCCGCCTATAACTGGGATCCTGCTTCACTGGTTCCAGGGATTGGGAAAGAAAATATATTAGGCGTAGAATCTCCCTTATGGTCTGAAACCATTACCAATATAAAGGAACTTGAGTACATGGTATTCCCCAGAATTGTCGGGCATGCTGAAGTGGGTTGGACTGAGGTATCGGAACGAAACTGGGACGAGTTTAAGGTAAGGTTGGGAAATCATTGTTCGCGATTTGAAGCCCTGGATATCAACTACTATCCATCCAAACTTGTGCCCTGGAACTAGAATTTGATTTGAACTAAAGTTTAGAGCGCCTAAAGTTGAGTAAAAAATCCGGCATTTTTCTTTATAGATAAAAAGGAGTTAACACTTTAGCGAGTAATCGCTTTGCGAAACTTTGCGTTTTCTTTGCGAAACTCAGCGTAATTCTTGCCCGGGCTATAAAGGGTTATCACGCAAAGGTGCGCAAAGTATCCGCAGAGGTACGCAAAGTGTACACCACGAAATGAAAAATGCCAAAAATCTACTCGATGCGCTCTTAGGGTCTGATAAAGTTGCAGTCACTTTGAGGTTTATATAAAGAAAAGATTATTTATATTTATCCAAACATACCCATTAATTCATTATGAAAACCCTTAGTCTGTTTCTTCTGCTTCTTTCCAATACCTTATTAATAGCCCAACACATAACGAGCAAGGTTGATGCGCTCGTTACCCCCAAAACCACGGAACATAAGATCACTGTCGGTGGAAGCGGCGCTGACATTTCCGGATTCAATAATCAGGCCATCCAGTATGCAATTGATGCCGTCGCAGAAACCGGAGGTACAGTGAGATTAAATGCGGGGAGCTATGAAATAGTAGCTCCCGTGAGGATGAAATCAAATGTTAAACTGATCGGGTCGGGAGAACAAACTATCTTAAAAAAGGCGAAGGGAGTTAAAACACCCTTCATTGTTGATGCAGATTATGGTGAGTTAAAGCTAAGCGTTGAAAACTCAGATGGGTTTGAAATCGGAATGAAAGTACAGGTAACTGACAAGAACCAAAGCTCATGCTGGAATGTTTCTACCGCGTATATTACGGATGTCCGGGAAAATATAATCTATATTAGTGACTATCTGATCCGTGATTACCGCTCCGACCAGGAAGGATTGATTTCCAATGCTTCTTCCGTAATAGAGATTATTGGAGCGGAAAATGCCAGTGTTTCGAATCTAACAGTTGATGGAAACAGGTCTGAAAATACGAAAGCAGATGGATGCAATAGCGCCGGGATATTAATTATGAAATCAAAAAAAATTACTGTAGATAATGTTCTGGTTAAGGATTTTAATGGGGAGGGCATTAGTTGGCAAATCACTGAAAATGTGACGATACGAAACAGTGAGATCTCCGGGAGTGGGAATACAGGTTTACATCCGGGCACAGGTTCCCCTTATTCGGTGATCGAAAACAATGATATCCACCACAATGATGTGGATGGTCTTTTCATTTGCTGGAGGGTGTATCAAAGCCAGGTAAAAGGCAATAAATTTCATCACAATGGCCGATTTGGTATTTGCACCGGGCATAAAGATACAGATGTTATCTTTGAAGGGAACCATATTTTTAGCAATGAAAACGATGGTGTTCATTTGCGTGGTGAACGGGCAGTAAATGCCCCGCACAGAAATACATTTGTAAAGAACATTATTGAAAATAACGGAACGAATGGAGGTGGCTATGGATTCTCTATCAATTCTCAAGCCCAGGATCTTTTATTGAAGGATAACATTTTTCGTAGCACAAAAGAACAAACTCAAAAAGCCGCTATTTACATACAATTAAATGGATTGGCGCCAGAATTAGAAAACAACCATATGAGTGGTCATTCATTAGGCGAAGTAGTTTATGAAAAACAAATTGAATGACTTCTGAGCTCAGTAATTTTCACAAGTCTGATAATTATAATCGCAAGTCTACTATTCAACATTTTTTTTAAAATAGGAAAACTGGAAGAATGGAATATTGTAAAGTTCTGATACCCAACATTCCTATATTCCATCATTCCTTTTTGAAGGAACCATATTCAATATTTCAACTTGGGCTTTCTTTATGGAAAATGATCGATTTACTGAGTTCTGGACTTATAACAACATAAACACTTAGACATTCCTAAAAATAATATGTGTCATTCAGTTTGAGGAATATTTTCCGGAATGGAAATCATATTTACAAAAATCCGATACGCTCCGGGCACACCGGCAGGCAATTCTCTGAACCACGAATACCCTGAATAGATGAAATTCCCTTTACCATATTTCGCCACAAGCAAGCCTCCAATAAGAGGATCTTCCCCCGGATCATGACTGGATAGAATTGGCTCAAATTCATCGGACCAACTTCCAGGGAAATATAAACCTCGTTCCTGCACCCAACCGTCAAAATCCTTTTGACTGATTTGATTAGGGTAATTCATTACTGGATGGCTCTCATTTATTATTTTCACCTCAGCCTCTTCTACCGTAATTCTATCGCGTGAGAGTTTCAAGGGGTATGGCGCGAAGTCTTCTGTTATCAACCTGTGACTTGTATTGTATTGTATAATTAAATTGCCGCCTCTTTGAACAAATTCCAAAAGATTGTCCATATCGAATTTAAGCCGTTCAACTGTATTTAAGGCCCTGATTCCCAATATAATCACATCATATTGGTCAAGATTTTGCACATTGAAATCCAGATCGTTGATCACAGCCACATCATAACCAATTTGCCGTAAATTTTCCGGAAGGTTATCTCCTGCTCCTATGATATAGCCAATTTTTTCATCACCCTTTTCAAGGTCGAGTTTTACAAACTTTACATCGGAAGTGTGAAACAATAACTGAGCAGGAATATGATCATAGCTGATCTCATCAAAACTATAATTGTATGCTTTTTCATCTAGATTTATTATGGCGCTTGCCATTGCAGTTTCCTGAATTTCTGGCGGGGTGACATTAAAAAGGAAGGTTGCAATCTCTCCTTTTTGGGAAAGTTCAAACTCATAATTCGATGGTTCAATTTTCCAGGTGTCAGGCAAATTCAATTTTACGTTTCCTTTCAAATTGGCTTTCCCTGCTTTCACATCTACCTTTATTTCCTGAGATGCGTGATTTGCAAAAATCACTACACTTCCCGAAATATTGGCAAATACAGGTGGCGCAATTGCAAAAGGGCGATAAACCTCTCCACGAACAGGATCATTTCTTTTATAAATTATTGGTTTGGAAAAAACTATTTCTTCCCCATCGACCGTCAATAGAAAATCAGCCATTACAGCGGGATCATTTTCTCCTTTCCCTATTAATACCTGATCATTAACTTCGAACATTCCAATTTCATGATCATTTTTTAACCAATATGGCTGGGAATAACCCACCGAATTGGGAATAACTATTTTCGATTTGATATTTTGAACAACATTATTTTTCAACTCCATAGCATAGTTCGATCCAACGCCAATGGTATTGAAAGTAATTTTTTTCAAAGTAATATTGGCAGCAGACCTGTTAATTGCCTCAATTTCCAGATTTACCTCATCGCCGGGACTGGCAGTATAATTGTCAGCTTTTACTTCCAGAAAAAGTCCGGTAATTGCATAGATGATTTCATCTATTTCCTCAAGTTTATTTTGCTTCCAAAACTCATCCTGAACATCCCCAACCTTCTTCCTTAATTTTAAAAAATCACCCAACACAGCCTCAGGATTCATCGGATTAAAAACAGATAAAATGCGGTCGATCGCCACTTCAATTTCTTTTCCGCCTTCAATTTTATTCCAACTAAGATCTACTATTTCAAAGGCATCATTTTCTACATTTTGTCCTTTTACATATTGTAAATACTCCATTTGGACTCCTCTGGATCCTGTTGCTCCAAAACCCTGACTCCGGTGGCTGCTTCTGCTCAATGCAGCTATTTCGGTATAAGACAATCCCAGAAGACTGTTGTATTTTCCAACATCATAACCTATAAGGTCCGCTGTATCTTTTTGATGCTCACTTCGCCTCCACCAATATGTATTCCAGTATAATGTCTTTGGCTGCCAGGGTTCCACATACATCAATTGCTCAATATACTTTGTCTCATCCCCAGCCAGATCAAATGCTTCTTCGGTCATAATTGCTGATGCCGTATGATGACCGTGAGTGGTTCCGGGGATGGTATTGAATCGTGTAATAATTATATCTGGTCTGAATTTACGAATCACCCAAACTAAATCGCCAAGAGCCTTTTCCTTATCCCAAATATTAAATGTTTCATCCGAATGCTTCGAATATCCAAAATCTATGGCACGACTAAAAAATTGCCTCCCATTATCAATCTTTCTGGCCGCCAATAATTCCTGTGTTCGGATTACTCCAAGCTCCTCTCTTATTTCCGGACCGACGAGATTCTGGCCGCCATCTCCACGGGTAAATGAAAAATAACCCGTATTCAACTTTTTTTCATTGGCCAGGTAGGTAATTAATCTGGTATTTTCATCATCGGGATGTGCTGCTACATAAAGTACATTTCCCAATACCTTCAATTTTTGTATTTTGAGCTGTATTTCGGCAGCATTATATTTCTTTGGTTTTTGAGAGAATGAAAAGGACAAGAAAACTAACTGTGTTATTGATAATATGATTACAAACTTCTTCACGTATATAATTCTTTAAATTCAGCCTGCTAATTAAATCAAATGATATAGTAAGACAAAATTTAATCCAAATTCAATCATTATATAATCAAGTAGAAATTCAAACATTCAACCCGGCTAACATGACAATTTCAAAATATTTGACTATAATGTGTTTGGAAATTTCATCTATAAATTTCTCGCAATCACTGAAAATATTTTTTAAATAATCAATTATTAACGATTATTGCGTACCTATGGGATATAAGAGCAAGAAGTAGAATGAAGAAATTATACAATTTTTTTCTTTTAAGATATCGATATAATGATTTCGCAAAACTTTCACAGGCTCGCTTAACACTCAACTTTTGCCTGGTGACTGCCGTTTTTTCAATCATATATTTAGTGACAGCAAATCTTATTGATTTTCACACCTCCAAAAAGGTTATGCTCATTATGTCGATAGCATTTTTTGGATTAGCCTTTCTGCTCAGAACTTCAGTTACCTTAAATTTTATAGCTTTTTTATACTTGTCAATTAGTTATGTCGCTACTGATATATTGGTTTTCAATTCAGGAAATATATATTCAAGTATCCTTCCCTGGTTGTCAATTATTCCTTTATCGGCCAATCTACTGATCAATCGAAAAGCAGCTTATTTCTGGCTAAGTGTTTCTTTCGTAACTGTTTTTGTCTTTGCATACATACAGGATACTCCGTCCGATGTGGCTGTTCAGTATGATAAAAATGTCGAAATATGGTTTTATGCAATTGTTTATAATGGATTAATTGCAATTATTCTGGTATTGTCAATGATATTTCAAAAAGCAAAGGACAAGGTATTGACTGCACTTGAGGAAAAGAATGATTTTATATCTTCAATAAATTATGAGTTGAAGAGCAAAAACGATGAGATTCTTTCTCAAAATGAGGCCCTGCTACAGCAAAAGGAAGAAATACTAGCTCAAAGAGAATTTATAGAAATTAAAAATAAGGAGTTGCTAGTAGTACAAGACGAACTCAACAGTTTAGTTGATAAACTATCAATCACTCAAAATGCTCTTTCGAGTAGGGAAGCTGAAAACAGAGGTATACTGGAAGCGTTATACCATACGGAATTATTGGTAGGCGAGTTAGACCTTGAAGGCAGGTTTACAAAAGTAAGTCAGGAAGCCTTCAAATTTCTCGGCATAAGCGAAGAGGAAATGATTGGGGTGGAATTCAAAGAATTAATAAAAGAGATGAAGCTACCCAGTCAAGTCGGTATTAATGTTGATGAAATTTGGCAAAAATTGATAGGAGGAGAAAACTCCAGCCACGAATCAATGTTTCGTGCAAATGATAATGACTTATGGTTAAAAGAAAATTTCTTTCCTATTCTAAATCAAAAAGGAGAGCCGATAAAAATAATGGTGGTTGCCCAGGATATCAGCAAGATTAAGAATCAACAAAATGAAATTGAGATCTTAAATACAGATTTGAAGGAAAATATATGGAAAATTGAGAAGCAAAATGAATTGCTGCTTTCTCAAAGAAAGGAGATCGAAACCATAAATAATGAGCTTAAAAAAAGCAATGAAGAAATTAGAAATATAAATCTGAACCTTGAAAATCACGTCAATGAAAGAACGCAACACCTTGAGATACAAAATAAGCAACTTTCGGAATACGCCTATATCAATGCACACCTATTGCGAGGACCGCTTTGCAGCATACTTGGGCTTGTCCATTTAATGGAAAGTGGTAAATCACAGGATGTGAATTCACTTATTTTTCATATGAAAAAATCCTCTCAAGAGCTTCGTGAAGTAGTCGATAAAATTTCAAAGGCAATTGAAAAAGGGACCCATTTTGACAGAGATCTGATTTTTAAAAACTAATTTCAGGCTTTAATTCAAATTTTTTTATGATATATATTTTAAAAATTGATTGCCCCGACCAAAAAGGTCTGGTTCACGAAATTTCAGGAATCCTTTTTGGTTTTGGTCTTAACATTATTGAAAATGAAGAATTTGTTGATCATGTCAATAATCATTTTTTCATGAGATCAGAGCTGGTTGGTGAACTAAACCGTGCAGAGGTTTTTAATAAGCTCAGTAATTTACTACCGGTAAATGCGCAAATACAGCTTCATGAAAAGAAGAAAAAGGACATTATAATTTTTGCTACCAAAGAATATCATTGCCTTGGCGACCTTTTGGTTCGACATCATTTCGGGGAATTGAAAGCTAATATTCAGGCCATCATTAGCAATCATAATCACTTAGAGCAATTTTGTAATAAATTTGATTTGCCATTTTATCATGTTTCTGCTGAAGATATTGACCGCAAAGATCATGAAACAAAGGTGTTGGGTATTGTAAATCAATATAATCCGGAATTTCTTGTGCTCGCAAAATATATGAGAATACTTACTCCTGAATTCTCAAATAATTTCAAAAATAAAATTATAAATATCCATCATTCTTTTTTACCGGCGTTTGTTGGTGCGCGGCCATATGCCCAAGCCTATAGTCGCGGAGTAAAACTCATTGGCGCAACCGCACATTTTGTGAATGACAATTTGGATGAAGGTCCAATTATCACCCAGGATGTCATTCATACAAATCATAAAAATGATGCTAAAATGATGGCTAAATCGGGTCGTGATGTAGAAAAAATAGTACTATCAAACGCCCTTAAACTGGTGTTTGACGACAGGGTTTTTGTTCACAATAATAAAACAATAATTTTCGAATAAGAGCTATTTTTCGTTGTCAGGCTTGCCAATCGTTGCCAATATTCCGCCATCGACATAAAGAATATGTCCATTAACAAAATCACTGCCTTTTGAGGCTAAAAATATGGCAGCGCCGACAAGCTCCTCAGGATTACCCCATCTTCCGGCAGGCGTTCTGTTTATGATAAAATCATTGAATGGATTTCCATCTTCTCTCAGCGGTGCGGTAAGTTTGGTCGCGAAATAACCCGGACCTATTCCATTAATTTGAATGTTGTGTTTTGCCCATTCGCTTGCCATATTTTTAGTAAGCATTTTCAGCCCTCCCTTTGAGGACGCATAAGCGCCAACAGAATTCCTGCCCAGCTCACTCATCATGGAGCATATATTGATGATTTTACCCGATTTTCGGGCTATCATTCCATGTACGACAGCCTTCGATACCATAAAAGGCGATTGCAGATTAATCTCCACATTTCGTGTAAATTGCTCAGTTGGGATTTCCAAAAGTTTGGCCCTGAAGTTTACTCCTGCATTATTCACCAAAATATCGATGGCGCCAAAAGATTTTTCAATCTCATCGATCATTTTTTCTATTTCAGGCTCCCTGGTTACATCACATAAAAATCCAAAGGCTTTAATTCCTTGACTTTTAAAATCTTCTACGACAAGATTTAGTTTGTCAAGTGAAGATCGCCCGTTTATAATAACAGTCGCATTTGCTTTTCCAAGCCCATAGGCAATAGCTTTGCCCAATCCATCTGTGCTACCCGTTACAAGGGCAACTTTTCCTTCCAGATTAAAAAGTTCCATACCACTTAGTCAATTGAATTTCTCACCTTTCTTACGTCCTCTGGTTTTATTTCACTGGCGTCATTACCAAAGCTTTGCCTGACAAATGTAAGCACATCAGCGACATGCTGATCGGATAAAAAGGAATGAGAGGCCATGATGTTTTGATATATTTCACCCTGAATTTCTACAGGTTCACTTAATCCTTGTAAAACCACCTTAATCAATCGATCCTTATCACCCAATACCCAATCTGTGCCTGCCAAAGGTGGATTCATTCCAGGAGCGCCCAATCCGTTACTCATATGACAAGAGAGACAATAATTGTCATATACCACCTTTCCTGCCAGTAAAGCTTCATCTACTTTTATCTCCGTTTTCACTGTATCCTGAACCACGGCCTTAGCTGCAATGGTTTTTTTAATTCCTTTCGGATAATATAGAATTCTCCAGACTCTTCCGATTTGCGAATCCACAACATACAATGAACCATCAGATCCTTGTGATAAACCGCAAGGTCTGAAAACCGCATCGCCAGGACTCTCTAAAGGTTTCGATCCCTTGAATCCATCGGCAAAAATCTCCCAATTACCTGATGGCTTGCCGTCTTTCATCGGGACAAATACAATATTATAACCAGCCTGATCGTGTCCTAGTCGGTTCCAGGATCCATGCCATGCTATAAAAGCGCCATTTCTATATTTTTCAGGAAACATCTCACCCGTATAAAATAGCAAATCATTAGGAGCCCAATGGCCTGGAAATGCAAGAATAGGTTCTTTTATACCAGTGCATCTTTCAGTTTTCACACCATCTCCTCCATATTCAGGATTTAAAAGTTTTTTATTTTTGAAAGTATCCCAAAAGCAATATGGCCATCCAAAATCATCTCCCTCTTCAATTTCAAGAAATTCTTCGGCCGGTAAATCCAGATTTTGTTCTTCAGTGAAAATGTCAGGCCAAAAACGGTGTAGATCGTCGCGTCCATGCTGCAATCCGAATAACTTATCCACTTCAGTGTTCCAGTTTAAAGCAACAGTATTTCGAATTCCGCTTGCGTAGCGATTAGATAAATCCTGCATTTGATGCAGCTTGTTTTCATCAAATTTCCAGATTCCTGCCCTGGTTTCAAGCTCAATACATGGGTCAATTCCTGGCGAACCTTTAGTTCGTTTTTCTTTCTGACAAGCATTGGTAGATGATCCAACATTCACCAACATATTTCCCTTGCCATCAAAAGTGAATGGTTTTTCCATATGTCCCGACCCATCGACAAAATGAACCAAGGTATCTATATGATCGGAAGGCAATAGCCGGCCTGCAATCATTGGTGATCGATAGACTTCGGTTCTTGATGAATAATAAAGATAATTATTATGCAATTCGATGCCGGTCCCATTAACAATTGAAAATCCCTCTTTTACGTCCATCCTACCATCTCCGGAAGTATCCCTTAACGCTATAATGCCATATCCATCGTCGGTCAATTTCCGTAAATGCACATAGATATCGCCATTTTCGTTTACTACTAAGTGACGACCTCTGCCCAAAGAATCAGCTACAACTGCTGCCCCAAATTTGTCAGGGAGCAGAATTCCTCCGTTATCTTCCTCAGGTATGATTTTTTTTATAGTACTTTCTTCATTGAAGTTGCATGAAAAAAGTAATGTGATCATAACTAGAATCGATATACTGTTTTTGTATAATTTCATTATTGTAGTGGTTGTATTAGTCGAAAATTACTTCAATTCATCAAATATTCAAATTTCTGCTTTATTTTTTTTGCAAATGAAAGCATTAACCTGGCATCACCACTATTTACGGTTGCCAAGCGCTCCATAATTCGATGATACAAATTTGGGTTATTATCAATATGTAGTTTGTGCAAAAGATCTGATGCATTTTTTTTCAGCTCATGAAAAACCCTATTTTCCTCTACACTATCATCTTTCTCATTTGGATTATCGAGACTAAATGACGAAAACACATAAGCATATATCATTACGCTTTGCGCAAGATTAATAGACGGATATGGATTATTAAGGGTAATGGAAGAAGCGATATCACAAATTAATAATTCTTCATTTTTCAATCCGCTTTCTTCTCTTCCAAATACAATTCCAATTTTCGAAATTGTGTCATCCTTTTTAACGATAATTTCCCTGGCTTCCTCAGGGCAATAATAATCTTCTTTTACGCTTCTATTCTTTGCTGTAGTTCCAATGACAAAATCCAAATCTTTAATCGCCTCTTTGAACTCTTTATAAACGGATGCATTTTCCAGTATATCATGAGAACCATGCGCCAGCCATTTTGCCTCATCAGCAAGATGACCTGTAGGATTCACCAATCTAAAATCAGTGAATCCCATGGTCTTAATGGCTCTTGCTGCAGCGCCAATATTCTCAGGAACAGCTGGTTCTACCAGAATAAAACTAATATGCATGTTCCTTCTACCTTATGGAAATTGATCAATTTCCTTTTTAAGATTCAGTTTTTCCCTCTTCCTGCTCCTTAAGAATTCTCCTAAGAATTTTACCAACGTTAGATTTTGGTAATTCATCTCTGAATTCTACTTGCTTTGGAACTTTGTAGGGGGTCATATTTTCTTTGCAAAAAGAAATGATTTCTTCTTCTGTTAAGGAATCATCTTTTTTTACGATAAATACTTTAACTTTTTCTGTGGATTTCGGATCCATGATGCCAATTGCACCGACTTCCAGTACTTTTTCATGAGAAGAAATTACATTTTCAATTTCATTTGGAAAAACATTAAATCCCGAAACATTGATCATTTCCTTTTTCCGATCAACTATTTTTACAAATCCATCTTCATCTATTATACCAATATCGCCGGTTTTGAGATATCCGTTCTCCATAAAAACATTATCCGTTTCTTCCTGTCTTTTCCAGTAACCTTTCATTACCTGGGGGCCTTTAGCACAAATCTCCCCTGGTTCACCTACAGGGACTTCCTTTCCATTATCATCATATATTTTTATATCTGTATTTGGAGAAGGTAAACCAACTGTTCCGATTCGCTCCGTGCCATCAATTGGATTGCAGCATAGCAAGGGTGAAGTTTCAGTTAATCCATATCCTTCAGCAAGTGGCACCTTAGTTATTTCTTTCCATTTTGTGGCAACAGAATCCTGAACGGCCATACCACCTCCCACAGCAATTTTAAATTTGGAGAAATCCACATTTTTGAATTCTTCCTGATTGAGCAATCCATTAAAAAGCGTATTTACACCAGTCATTATAGTAAATGGGAATTTTTTTAAGGTCTTGATGAATGCGGGCATATCCCTGGGATTGGTAATCAGGATGTTTCTGGCTCCTATTTTAAGCATCGCCAGACAATTGACTGTGAACGCAAAAATATGATACATTGGCAAAGCTGTGATTACCGTTTCCACACCTTCTTTCAACTTTGGCAACATCCATACACTGATTTGCTCCATGTTGGCAAGGATATTCCGATGAGTCAGCATGGCGCCCTTTGAAACGCCCGTGGTACCACCTGTGTATTGTAAAAAAGCAACTTCATCATTACTAATTTTATGTCTTACAAAATTACCCTTAACTCCTTTTTTTAGGGCATCGTTAAATTTGATGGCTCCTTCAATATTGAAAGGAGGGACCATTTTCTTCACCTTTTTTACCACAAAATTGACCAAGGTCTTTTTGAAGCCGCCCAACATATCGCCAATTTCTGTAATCACCACAGTTTCTACATTGGTCTCTTTAACAATCTTTTCCAGATTTTGAGCAAAATTCGCCAGGATTACAACTGCTTTTGCCCCGGAATCCTTAAACTGATGGTTCATCTCCCTTGCAGTATAAAGCGGATTGGTATTTACTACAACCATTCCTGCCCTAATCGAGCCAAACATGGCCACAATCCATTGCAATAAATTGGGCATCTGTATAGCAATACGATCTCCTTTTTGAAGGGTAGTGTGGTTTTGTAGAAAATCAGCAAATTTGGCCGACAACTGATCTACTTCATTGAACGTCAGAGTTTTACCCATATTTTCATAGGCCGTTTTATCACCATATTTTTTAAATGATGTTTCCAATAAATCATTGACGGAATCGTAACTGTCAGGATTAATTTCTTTCGGGATACCTTTTGGGTAGTTTTTAAACCATGAATAATCTTGCATTGCCTTAGTTTTATTTTAGCTTCAATAATTTGAGTTATTCTAAATACTTTAAAATTTAAGAATTTCCCAAACAAATAGATTAAGTATTTGCCTAATGCCTAAGATAATTTTTAAGCATTAGCCAATACTAACCTTTTTCTTGAATAGAAAAGAAGCAGGAGACCTTATGTACAACACTCATAAGGCAGCAAATATTAGGGCTTAATTAATAATTTTGGGAAGGAAATTTAATGTTTTTACTGAGAGCTCAAAATTGGAATAAGGTAAAAACACAGAATAATAAGAACTATCAGTTATTAAAGTGGCCTGCGGAATAGATTCATATTTTAAAGTCTGGCTTTGCTCAACCGGCATTTCAATCATATTAATGTCATTTGTTTCTCGATAATTATTTATTGATCCATCCTCGTTACAATAAAAATAAAATAAAGTAAGCAGCG
>SDBV01006110.1_pt1 | contig 16778 bp, 13 predicted proteins | sample 2277081 | NCBI WGS metagenome assembly SDBV01 (sample SAMN10402039, study PRJNA504765) | marine sediment metagenome | isolation source: marine sediment core GS10_PC15, 223 cmbsf | place: Arctic Ocean: Southern Knipovich Ridge | collected 2010 | reverse complement strand
TGATACTGACCGCGCGGGTGACTGACAAAGCCCCCACCCAAAAAGAATCCGCGTGTAAAAGCGGCGGCACAGCAATCGGATTTGACGAGCCTCCCGGGTATCTCGGCTCTCAAGTTGAGAGAGTCATCTAGTACCCCCAGCTCATTAAGGACCTGTCCGAGTTCCGGACGCTCATCGATATACAGCAGATAGTTGTTGGCCCGGCTCAAGCGTGAACGGCGGATTGATATTTCACCGTTGACGGCATAGAGATTCAGAAACAGGCGTAGACACTTCCTAGTCACCGCGGCATTCTCTGACGAAAGATGAAGCGAGTAACGATCCGGGCCATGAAGGTGAAGTCGCCCGTCGACGCGAACCAGAGCCGCCAACTCCGCCGTACGGCAGCACCTCTTGCCCGGTAATCGATGGGCCAGCTCGTCCTTTACCTGATGTGAGAAAGATGCTTCTTTCATAGTATCTCGCGCCACAGAGAGCCAAGCTTGTCGGAATCATGGCGTGTCGGCTGTCCTTTATCGGTCAAATCAGCAACGATGTGATCCAGCCCCATCTCGCCAATGGCGGCCGAGTCCACCTTGACCGCCTCCCAATGGGCCGCTCGCTCCGCATAATCCCTTTTAGATATACCCGTATTGCTGGAAATCATCAAATCCGGTTCGACTCCCACCGCCGACCGGAGTGCAGACAGGTGGTCGGTAGCCGAATAGCCGTCGGTCTCGCCCCTTTGGATGCTGGTATTGCAGAGAAATATCTTCCGGGCGGGCGCCTCTCGAACCGCGTCCCCCACTCCGTCCACAAGCAAGTTGGCGATGACGCTCGTATAAAGACTGCCGGGTCCCAGGATGATCGTATCGGCGGATCTCAACGCAGCCGTGGCCTCCGGACAGGCTTGAGCGTCGGCCGGCTCGATGCCGACCAGGCGTAGAGGGCGAAGACGATTGGCAACATTGCACTGTCCGGTCACCCGGGCGGGCGCTCCGTTGTTCTTCATCCCCGGCCACGGCTCGACCTCGGCATAGAGGGTCAGCGGGGCCAGTGATGGGGGCATAACCCGACCCCGGGCTCCGAGCAGTTCACCCGCGGCCGCCAAAGCAGAGCGGAAATCACCAGTGATGTCGACCAAAGCCGAGATTATCAGATTGCCCAACGCATGGCCGCGCAAACTCTCGCCCCGAGGGAAGCGATACTGAAAAAGACGTGAAAGAGCCGGGTCCTCGGCCAATGCCACCAGGCAATTCCGCCCGTCCCCGGGCGGAAAACCATCAATCTCATCTCGGAGCTTGCCGGAACTGCCGCCGTCATCGGCAACAGTGACGATCGCGTCAACTGTCTCCGCGACCCCCAATAGGCTCTTAAGTAACAGCGGCATCCCGGTGCCTCCACCGATCGCCACGACCCGTCTCACGTGCGCTCGAAATCCTTGCCGATATCGCGATGGCGGGCGGTCACCGAGTACCCTTTCTCTGCCAACCACGTCACGGTCGCTTCCGTCAACGCGACCGACCGGTGGGTGCCGCCGGTACACCCCAAGGCAACATTGACGTATGTCTTGCCTTCCCTGATATATTCCGGCAGTAAAAAACCGAGTAATCCGAAGAACTTCTCGGTAAACTCTTGTGTCTGGGGTTTCGACATGACAAAGTCCCGGACAGGCTCTTCTTTCCCATCATGATACCGAAGTTCCTCAATATAGTGGGGGTTGGGCAGGAAGCGGACGTCCATAATGATGTCGGCATCGAGCGGCAGGCCGTACTTGTAGCCGAAAGACATAACGCTGATAACGACGACCTCATCCCGCAGGGCTCCTAGGAAAACGCCGCGGATCTTATCGCGCAACTCGTGACCGGTCAACTGGGAAGTGTCGATGACGAGATCGGCCGTGGCCTTAACAGCCTGCAACATTGCCCGCTCTTCTTTGATCCCATCCTCGATCCGCCCCTCTTCCGCCAGCGGATGCGGTCGGCGCGTCTCTTTGAAGCGCTTGAGCAAGACATCGTCCGATGCCTGCAGAAAGAGAACTTGGTACTTGATTCCCCGCGCTTTGAGCGACTCTAAAGCGGTCTGCAGATCTTCAAAGAAACGACCACCGCGGACATCGCTGACCAGGGCCACCTTCTTAACGGAACTTCCCGGCAACGCGCACAGCTCAGCCATCCTTGAGACCAGGGCCGGGGGTAGGTTGTCGACACAGAAGTAACCCATGTCTTCAAAGCAACGGGCCGCCTCAGATTTACCGGCGCCGGAGAGGCCGGTAATAATGGTGAATGCTACTTCAGTGGTAGCGTCATTTTCGATCGTCATCTAACCCCTTGATTTTATCACAACCGCCGCCTCGGCGCTCAGTCCGTCACCCGCTTTGCCAGGAAGGAGCTGGTGACGCTGATGAGAACGGCGGCGAAGATCGCCTGCCAGAACCCAGCCAGCGCAAAACCGCCGACCCAATGGGCCGTGATATAGAGCATTAATGCATTGATGACCAGCGTGAAGAGCCCCAGGGTCATGAGGTTGAGCGGCAGGGTCAGCACCATGACCACCGGTCTGATAAACGCGTTCACGAGCGCCAGGACCAGAGCCGCCGCCAATGCCGCTTGGATGTTGGTAACCTCAATGATTTCCGGTAAAAGAAAGGCGATCCCGAAGATAACGCCACCGGTCATCAGAGTTCGCAGGATAAAGTTTCTCATATGTCAGTCACTCCCAGAGTGTTTTTTGTTCATCTGCATTGTAACGCCCGCGCCCTCTAAGACCAATAATCGCTCTTTCCAGCCCGGTGGTCCGCTCCAGCCCCCAGGGCCGTTCGCCCCGCGGACGCGGTGGCAGGGAATGAAGAGCGGGATCGGATTGCGGGCCAAGGCGTTGCCGACAGCCCGCGCGGCGCAGGGAGAGCCGGCCCGGGCGGCAATCTCGCCGTAAGTGGCCGTCTTCCCTCCAGGAATAGAGCGAACTGCCTCGTAAACGGCCCGATCGAAAGAAGATAGTCCCTCCAGATCAACGGGCCAACGGGCCGGTTCGACCGTGCGGCCGGAAAAATAATCTTTCAGAAGCGCCTGGAGCCCCACTTTGGCCGGGGTAGACTCATTGAGACCGGCATCGACCAACCCGGCGGCCCGATCAATAAGTGCGCGGTGGTCCTCGCCCCAGACGTGGACCCGGACCCGCCCTTCCCGTAATGTGACGAGACCGCGCCAAGCCCCGAACTCGTATATTATGGTCGACATCGCCCGGATCCGGCTAGCGGTCGGCGCCAAGAGCGTCCCTCACATTCTTCGCCACCGGCCGGGGGAGGCCGGCCGCGACCAAATCCTCTTCCTGGGCCTCCGATATCCGCTTAACGCTCCCGAATTTGCGCAACAGCAAAGTCCGCCGCTTCTCACCCAGACCGGGAATGTCATCGAGACGGGAGGCCCGCATCGACTTCGAACGCAGACGCCGATGGTAGTCGACAGCGAAGCGGTGGGCTTCGTCGCGAACCCTCTGGAGCAAGTATAAGCCGGCTGATCTCTCCGGTAGCCGGACAGGATCGGACCGCCCCGGAAGGAACAATTCCTCGCGCTGCTTGGCCAAGGCCGCCAGGGGGACTGAGTCGATATCGGCCGCCTCCAGCGCTTCCATCGCCGCCCGGAGCTGGGGCTTGCCGCCGTCGACGATAATAAGATCCGGTCGGACGGCAAAGTTCGGGTCCTTCGAGCCCCGGGCCAGCCGCCGGCGCACGACTTCTTTCATCATAGCGAAATCGTTCGGCTCCCCTTGGCCCGATTTGATCTTGAAGCGCCGATAGGCCTGGCGGGCCGGACGGCCGCCCAGAAAGACGACCATCGACCCGACAGCATTCGTGCCGCTGATATTAGAGATATCGAAGCATTCGATCGTGCCGGGCGGCGCATCAAGACCGGCCGCCTCCTGAAGTTCCATCAGCCCGGCCATGACTTTCTTCGATTCATGGTCGGAGCGGACTTTGAAACGCCCGAGCGAGTGCCAGGCATTCTCGATCGCCATCTCGACGAGTCGCCTCTTCAACCCCCGTTTCGGCACGATCATCTTGAAGATCCGCCCCCGTTTCTCGCCCAGCCAAGCCTCGATCGCCTCGGGCTCCTCCAGTCCCTCGGATAGGACGACCTCGTCCGGAACCACCGGCGTGCTATCGTAGTATTGCTTGATAAACCCGGTCAGGATCTCACGCGTATCGGTGGCAGCAAGGAGTTCGACGATGAAGTCCTCGCTTCCGACCAACTTGCCGGACCGGACCTTTAGTAGTTGCACGCAGGCGACATCGTCTTCCTCGGCCACCCCGAAGATGTCTTGGTTGAGACGACTGTCGGTAGTGACGCGTTGCTTCTCCAGAGTCTGCGAGGCGACCTTGACCCTGTCCCTGAACAAGGCGGCCCGCTCATACTCCTGAGCTTCCGAGGCCCGCTCCATCTCTTTCGTGAGATCGGCGACAACCTGCTCTTGTCGTCCTTCCAAAAACGCCGATATCCTCTCGATCGTCCGCCGGTACTCTTCTCGGCCGATCTCACCGATACACGGACCGGGGCACCGGCCGATGTGATAGTAGAGACACGGCCGCCCCATCCTCTCCGCCCGGGTCAACACACTGTCGGAGCAAGTGCGTAGCGGGAATATCTTGAGCAGCGTGTCGAGGGTCTCTTTTAGCACCTTGGCGTTTGTGTACGGCCCGAAGTATCTGGTATCGCGACGGTGTCGTTCCCGTGTGTAGCGGACCCGCGGCCAGTCCTGCTTCAGGTCTACCGCCAGATATGGATAGCTCTTGTCGTCTCGATATTCGACGTTATAGCGCGGCCGGTATCTCTTAATGAGGTTACACTCGAGAACAAGCGCCTCTACCTCAGTTGCCGTAACAAAATAGTCTAGGAAACTCGAGCCCTCGACGAGACGTCTGACCTTCTCGAGCGGATGGTTCTTCTGGAAATAAGACCTGACCCGGTTCTTAAGAGATTTGGCTTTGCCGACATAAAGGACATTGCCGCCCTCGTCCTTGAAGAGATAGACGCCGGACTGGTCAGGAGCGTTTTTGGCTTCCTTCCGGAGCTTCGGATCGATCATGCCCCGATCTTATCATGGGGACACATACCTAATTATCTTCCGTACAGAATAATTAGGTACGTGTCCCCGGAACTCTTACTATCTCACTATCTTCGATATGCCCATCTCAAGGATGTCCTCAGCGCCGTGGGCTTTCAGTTGCGGCAGCAGCAGATTCACCTGCTTCTTCTCGACGACGGTCGAGACTTCTAGATAGTGGGAGTCGTGGAGCTTGTTGACCGTCGGACGCTTCATCGCCGGCAGGGCCGCGATCACTTCGTCGAGGCGGTCTTTGGGGACGTTCATTGAGATGAGAACCTTCCCTCGGGCCTCGATAACGCCGAGGAGCAGCGTCTTAATCTCATCGATGGCCCGCCGCTTCTTGGGGTCGGCCCAAGCGTCCTTGTTGGCTATCAATTTGGTCGTTGACTCCATGATGACACCGATCACCTTGAGTTGGTTGCGCCTGAGCGTCTGCCCTGTCTCGGTTAGATCGACTATTACGTCCATCAGCTCGGGCACCTTGGCTTCAGTCGCACCATAAGAAAAGAAAATGTCGACTGGTATGCCGAGCTTCTTGAAGTACTTCTCGGCCGTCTTCGGGAACTCGGCGGAGATGCGGCTCCCGGCCGGGATATCCTCCGGCTTCTCAATCGGTGAGTTGTTCGGAACAGCAATGACCATCTTTAGTTTGCCGGTGCCGGTCTTAGCGTAGGGCATATCCGCGACCTCGATAACGTCGGCTTCGGCTTCTCCAATACAGTCGAGGCCCGATATCCCCAAGTCGAAATATCCTTCAGTAACATACGTCGGGATCTCCTGCGGCCGCAATATCTTCACCTTATCTATGCGGGGATCATCCACGACCGGGTTGTACTGCCGCGAACTCTTCTTAATAGGCATGTCCGCCTGAGAAAAGAGGAGCAAAGTCTGTTCCTCAAGGCTACCTTTAGGGATGGCTATTCTTAGCATCTTCACTCCTTGCCGGTCCTTACCGGCTATCGATTAGCAGGCCCCTTGGGACTGCATTAAATTAACGTATTAAAGGGTTGGGTCGATTCTACTGTAAAACGGCCCTTGTTCCTAGGAGACGAGCGGTCGAACCTACTAAGATCTACTCCAGAATGAGGGGAGAAAGGTAGCGTCCGGTATAGGATTCGGCTGTCGCCGCCACCTCTTCGGGAGTACCGGCTGCAACAATCCGGCCCCCCTTGTCCCCGCCCTCCGGGCCGAGATCGATGATGTGGTCGGCGCTCTTGATGACATCGAGATTGTGCTCGATGACTAGAACCGTATTCCCAGAGTCAACGAGACGCTGGAGAACCCCGAGCAACGTGGCCACGTCGGCAAAGTGGAGCCCGGTCGTCGGCTCGTCCAGGATATAGAAGGTCTTCCCGGTAGCCACCTTTCCCAATTCGGAAGCAAGCTTGACCCGCTGCGCCTCGCCGCCGGAGAGCGTCGGCGCCGGCTGCCCGAGACGGATATAGCCCAGACCCACATCGAAGAGCGTCGTCAGACGCCGCTTGATCCGGGGTATCTTGTCAAAGAAGGCCACCGCCTCCTCGACCGACATATCCAGGACCTCGGAGATCGTCTTACCCTTGAACTTGACCTCAAGCGTCTCTTCGTTATAGCGACGTCCCTTACAAACCTCGCAGGGCACGTAGACATCGGGAAGAAAGTGCATCTCGATCTTGATAGTGCCGTCGCCGCGGCAAGACTCGCAGCGCCCGCCTTTGACGTTAAAACTGAACCGTCCCGGAGCGTATCCGCGCACTTTTGCTTCTTGGGTCGCCGCAAAAACATTCCGTATCTCTCCGAAGACGCCCGTATAAGTGGCCGCATTCGATCGGGGGGTCCGGCCGATGGGTGATTGGTCGATCTCGATGACTTTATCGATATTCCGGAGGCCCTCCAGCGCCGTGAACCGCCCCGGCTTCACCCGCGCGCGGTGCAGCTCCTGAGCGAGCGCCCGAGCCAGGATGTCGCTGACCAAGGTACTCTTGCCGGAGCCGGACAGCCCCGTGATGCAGATGAACTTCCCTAACGGAAATTCAACATCAACCTTTTTAAGATTATGCTCTTCCGCCCCCCTGATGACCAGCTTCCGGCCGTTGCCTGGACGGCGGACAGCCGGCACCGGCACACCGGCCCGGCCGGCCAGGTACGGCCCGGTGACCGAGTCCTTGGCCTCCATGATCTGCTCCGGTGTCCCGGTGGCGATGATGCGCCCGCCATGTTCGCCGGCCCCGGGGCCTATGTCGACGACGAAATCAGCTTCGCGGATAGTGGATTCGTCATGCTCGACGACGATAAGGGTGTTTCCCAGATCGCGGAGCCTTTTTAGGGTAGTCATAAGGCGGTCGTTGTCGCGTTGATGGAGGCCGATGGACGGCTCGTCGAGCACGTAGAGAACGCCCATCAGGCCGGAACCGATCTGGGTAGCCAGACGTATCCGCTGGGCCTCCCCGCCCGAAAGCGTAGCCGCCGCCCGATCGAGCGTCAGGTACTCCAGCCCCACATCGACAAGAAACCGCAGGCGCTCCTTTACCTCTTTTAAGACCCGCTCGGCGATGATCATCTCCCGCTCGGAAAGCTGCTTTTCCAGCCCCTCGATGAATTTAGCCGACGACAACACCGGCAGATGGCAGAGTTCGTAGATATTAAGGCCGGCCACGGTCACGGCCAGGCTGACCGGTTTGAGCCGGGCGCCGCCACAGGCCGGACACTCGGTCGTCCGCATATACTGCTCGATGCGTTGCCGGGAAAACTCGGATTCCGTCTCCTTATAGCGACGCATCAGGTTAGGAATGACGCCTTCATAGACGGTCCGGTAAGCCCGGCTCATGCCGCGGTCGTTGACATATCGGACATCGACGACAGTCCGTGGCTCGCCATAAATGACCAGGTGTTTCTGCTCGTCGGTCAGCTTCCGATAAGGAACTTTAGTGCTGAAACCGTGCTCGCGCCCGAGCGCCTGCAAGAGGCTCGAATAATAGACGGTCTTGCCCGACCACGGATGAATCGCCCCCTCGTCCAGGGTCAGGTCGACATTGGCGATGACCGCCTCGGCGTCGATCTCCGGGCGACTCCCAAGACCGCCGCAACTCTCGCAGGCCCCGTAGGGACTATTGAACGAGAACTGCCGGGGCGCCGGCTCTTCGAAGCCCAAACCGCAATCAAAACAAGCGAATTGTTCCGAAAATGATAGGACTTCGGGCTCGTCGGACCCGCCGACCAGCTCGATATGGACCATGCCCTCCCCGAGCTTCAAAGCCAGCTCGATGGAGCCCGCCAGACGGCGGCGGAGGTCTTCCTTCATCACGAGGCGATCGACTATTACCTCGATGGTATGTTTCTGCTTCTTGTCCAGCTCGATATCTTCTTCGAGAAGCCGCACTTCCCCATCGACTTTGACGCGGACGAACCCTTCGCGGCGAAGGTTGTCGAAGACCCGCTTGTGCTCCCCTTTTCGCCCACCGATCAGCGGCGCCAGAATCTTGAATTTGGACCCGTCGGGCAGCTCCATGATCCGATCGATGATCTGTTGGGCCGACAGCTTGCTTATCTCGCGCCCGCAGTTCGGGCAGTGCGGGACACCGATTCTCGCGTAGAGCAAGCGAAGATAATCATATACCTCGGTAACGGTCCCCACCGTGGAGCGCGGATTCCGGGATGTGGTTTTCTGATCGATGGAGACTGCCGGCGAGAGGCCGTCAATGTGGTCGACATCGGGCTTTTGCATCTGTCCGAGGAACTGGCGCGCGTAGGAGGAAAGAGACTCGACGTACCGGCGCTGCCCTTCGGCGTAGATGGTATCGAAGGCAAGCGACGATTTTCCCGAGCCGCTCAACCCGGTCATAACGATTATCTTGTCCCTGGGCAATTCAAGATTGATATTCTTGAGATTGTGCTCCCTGGCGCCCTTTATGACTATCTTGTCTTGCGACAAAGCCGTTCCTCCTCAAAAACGCGTAACCTTGGAATTATATCACTCGTTGCGACTAGAAAGGCTCCCGGCGGGTTCAAACCTCGAACTTATACCCCACCTGCCGGACGGTCTTGATGAAATTGCCGTAGCGGCTGCCGAGTTTGGCGCGGAGGCGGCGAACGTGGACGTCAACGGTGCGGGTGCCGCCGTAGTAGTCATACTCCCAGATCTGGTTGAGCAGCGCTTGGCGGCTTAAGACCCGCCCGGGGTTGGCGGCCAGGTGCTTGAGGAGTTCATATTCCTTAAAGGTGAGTTTGAGCGGACGCCCGTCTATAGTTACTTCGTACGAATCGGGCATGATGGAGAGGCCGTCGAAGACGAGCGCGTTCTCGCCGCCGTTCTCATCCTGCAACCGGCGGAGGCGGGCCGACAGTTCAGCCGGCTCGAAGGGCTCGACGATGAAATCATCGACACCGGCCGCGGCGGCGCTCTCGCAACCGGCCGCGTCCTGTAAGGCGGCAAGGACTTTCCCGCCCTCGGCATGGACGGCGGTCGTCAGCTCTGAGACGGACTCACCGTTGGCGCCGGCGATTTCGATCCCTCTTAGCGCTAGATCGTCAAGGTCCGCCGAGAGCCGTTTTCGGACTGCCGCGTCTGCGCTGTAGATAGTCATCTTAGGCATTACTTAAATATACCAAGAAACAGTAACGGCCCGACAAGTTTGCTTCCCTGCCGGGCCGTCAATGGTTGAAAAGTAAGCGGTACTCGCCCTTAGAAGTGTACATCAAGTACACGACTGAGCCGAATCGGAGGATAACGCCGCAAACGGAGTTTTCGGCCGCGCTTCTAGAGCATCCCCAGATACTCGTCTAGTTCGAACTGGCTGACTTGGAGATTGTAGGCCATCGCTTCCGCTTTCTTGTTCCGAATGAAGTACTCGTGGACGTGATCGCCGAGTGCTTTCTTGAGGAGCTCGCTGCCTTCGGCGATCTCGATCGCCTCGTGCAGATCCACTGGGAGGGTGTCTATGCCGGCCGCGAGGCGCTCCGCCTCGGTCATGTCGTAGATGTTGTCGGTCGCTTCCGGCATCAGCTCGTAACCTTTTTCGATACCCTCGAGGCCGGCGGCAAGCATAACCGAGAAAGCCAGATACGGGTTGCAGGCCGGGTCGGGACTGCGCATCTCGATCCGGGTCGCATGTTCCTTGCCCGGTTTGTACATCGGCATCCTCACCAAGGCGGAGCGGTTCCGGCGCGACCAGCAAACGAAGACAGGGGCCTCGTACCCGGGGACCAGCCGCTTGTATGAATTGACCCACTGGTTGCAGATGGCAGTGATCTCGCGGGCATGCTTGAGAATGCCGGCGATATAGCTCTTGCCCTCCGGCGAGAGATGCTTTTCGTCATTAGCGTCATAGAAAGCGTTGCTGTCGCCCTTAAAGAGCGACTGGTGAACATGCATGCCGTTGCCGTTTTCGCCGGCGATAGGCTTAGGCATAAAGGTCGCATAAATATCGTTTTCCTGAGCAATCTCCTTGACGGCCAAACGATACGTCATCACGTTGTCGGCCATTGTCAGGGCATCGGCGTAGCGAAGGTCGATCTCATGCTGGCTCGGGGCCACTTCGTGGTGACTGTATTCGACCGGTATACCCATCGCCTCCAGCGCAAAGACTGTGTCTCGCCGATAGTCTGTCGCCAGATCGAGAGGCGTCAAGTCGAAGTAGCCGCCCCGGTCGAGGACTTCCGTACCTTGACTGTCTGCAAAGTAAAAGAACTCGAGTTCCGGCCCAACATACATGGTATAGCCGAGCTTGGCCGCCCGCTCCAAATTCCGCCGCAAAACGTACCGCGGATCACCCGGGAAAGGGCTGCCGTCGGGAAGCTTGATATCGCAGAACATCCGGGCCACGCCTTGCTCGGAGGGGCGCCACGGCAGGACCTGAAACGTATTCGGGTCCGGCATAGCTATCATGTCGGACTCTTCGATGCGAGTGAAGCCCTCGATAGACGACCCATCAAAGCCCATGCCCTCCTCGAAAGCCATCTCCAGTTCGGCGGGGGTGATGGCGAAACTCTTAAGGAAACCGAGAACGTCCGTGAACCAAAACCGGATGAACCTGATGTCCTGGTCCTTGACTGTCTTTAATACGAACTCTTGGTCTTTCTTCACTCCTGACTCTCCTTCTCTAAGCAGTAGGTTTAATGCGCTTTAAGGATACTAGCATGTACATGTTTCAGGTGTGTTAAATCTCGCGCCTATTTCAAGCGGCCTTTACGCTCATCGGGGTCGATTTCCTTTTTAAGTGAAGCTATCTGGTCTCTGACCTGGGCGGCGTATTCGAAATCAAGCTCCTCGGCCGCCTGGCGCATCTCCGCTTCCAGCCCGCGCATCAGTCGATCGATCTCGTCCGCAGGCATTTCGGCCAACCGGGCGACCGCTTCCCCGGCCTCGTACTCTTCGCTTTCTTCCGCTACTCCGCCGGCCCGGATAAGGTCGGCCACCGCCTTGCGGATGGTCTCTGGCTCGATGCCGTGCTCCTCGTTATAGGCGAGCTGTTTGATGCGACGGCGACTCGTCTCGTCGATGGCCCGCTTCATCGAATCGGTCATCTTGTCCGCATACATGATGACCTGACCGCTGACATTGCGCGCCGCCCGCCCCATCGTCTGGATAAGCGACCGCTCGGAGCGGAGAAAACCCTCTTTATCGGCGTCGAGGATGGCCACCAGAGAGACCTCCGGGAGGTCGAGCCCCTCGCGGAGCAGATTGATACCGACCAGGACGTCGAACTTGCCCAGACGCAGGTCCCGCAAGATCTCCACCCGCTCCAGCGTATTGATGTCCGAGTGCAGATACCGGACCTTGATGCCGGTCTCCAAGAGATAGTCGGTCAACTCCTCGGACATCTTCTTGGTCAGCGTCGTCACCAGCACCCGCTCCCCGCTCTCGATCCGCTGCCGGGCCTCGTTTATCAGGTCGTCTATCTGCCCCTCCATCGGCCGGACAACGACCTCCGGGTCGACAAGCCCGGTGGGGCGAATGATCTGCTCGGCGGTCCGCTCGGAGACCTCGGCCTCCCAGGGGCCCGGGGTAGCGCTGACAAAGAGGGCCTGCGGGACCTTGGAGTTGAACTCCTCGAATCTCAGAGGCCGGTTGTCGAGCGCCGAAGGCAACCGGAAGCCGTGTTCGACCAGAGTCTTCTTGCGGGCCTGGTCGCCGGCGTACATCCCGTTCAGCTGAGGAACCGAGACATGCGATTCGTCGATAACGACCAAGATATCCGCCGGGAAGTAGTCGATCAGTGTATATGGCGGCTCCCCGGGCGCCGTGCCGGTGAGATGGCGGGAATAATTTTCGATACCTGAGCAAAAACCTATCTCGCGGATCATCTCCAAGTCATAGTTGGTCCGCATCCCGAGACGCTGCGCTTCCAGAAGCTTCCCTTCCTTCTCAAGTTCCACCAGGCGCACCTTCAGTTCCGCTTCGATCGACTTGGCGGCCGTTTCCATCCGCTCTTGCGAAGCGACATAGTGAGAGGCGGGGAAGATAGCGAGCCGGTCGAGGTCGGCCAGGACCTCTCCGGTGATGGGATCGAGGTGCATGATCCGCTCGACCGTGTCGCCAAACCAATCGATCCGATAAGGCGTCTCCTCATAGCTGGGAAAGACTTCGAGCACATCGCCGCGGACGCGGAAGGCGCCCCGCACCAGACTGTAATCGTTACGCTGATATTGGCTGTTGACCAAAAGCTTAATGGTCTTATCGAGACCCGGCGACTCGCCGCGCTTCAACCAGACGAGCTGGCCGAGATACTCCTCCGGCGAGCCGAGGCCGTAGATGCAGGAAACGCTGGCGACGACGATAACATCGTCTCTCGAAAGGATAGCCGCCGTGCTGGAGTGGCGGAGCTGGTCGATCTCCTCGTTGATGTGCGCATCTTTCTCTATATATGTGTCGGTCTTCGGTACGTAGGCTTCCGGCTGATAGTAATCGTAATAGCTGACGAAATATTCGACGGCGTTGTGAGGAAAGAGTTGTTTGAACTCGCTGTAGAGCTGGGCCGCCAGCGTTTTATTGGGAGCCATCACCAAGGTCGGCTTACCGGTCCGGGCGATCACGTTGGCGATCGTGAAAGTCTTACCCGAGCCGGTCACACCCAGCAGGGTCTGGCGAGCCAAGCCGGATGCAACCCCATCTACCAACTCTTCAATGGCCCCAGGCTGGTCTCCCTGGGGCTCGTAATCGGATATGAGCTTGAAGTCCGCCATTTCAGCCCTCTACCTCCACCGGGATGTCTGTTCGCAGTCCCGGATATAGAAGATTATATATCGCTTTCGCACCCCTGACGCGACCGACGAACGCCCGCGTCTCTTCAAAAGGAATCGCCTCGATCGCCTCATCGACCGGTGTCCCGGGCTCGGCGGCCAACCATTCATCGACATTGTGCTCGCCGCCATTGTATGCAGCCAGGGCCAGGCGCTCGTCACCGTACTTATCGAGCAAATACCGATAGTACCAGGCCCCAATGGTGATGTTTGGGGCCGGCTCGGTCAACCGCCGGGCCAGGCCACGCCGGCCCATCTCCGAGGCCGCCCAGTCCGCCGTCTCGGGCATCAATTGCATCAGGCCGACCGCGCCCGCCGCTGAGCGGGAGTCCGACTCGAACTTGCTCTCCGCATAGATAACGGCCGCCAAGAGCCTGGGGTCGAGCCGGTTTGCCTCGGCCTGGGCGACCAACGTCCGGCGATATTTGAGGGGGTATTGCCGCCGGCCCAAACCGAAGACCCCCGCCACGATCATGACGAGGGCTGCCGCTATCGCTATCTTGCGCGCATGCCTTCTCAGTCGCTGCCATCCTCCGCCGCTATCTCTTCAAGTCGCCTAAACAGACGATCACTCTCACTTGCCAGCAACTTTAGATTCCCCTTGTTTATCAAGGTCAAATCGGCAAAGGGGAGCCGCTCCCAGTCTTGGAGCTGCGCCCGCAGCCGCGAAAAAGCCTCCGCCTCCGTCAAGCCCGCCTCCATCAACCGCTTCACTTGTTGTTCTGGACTGGAAACGACCACAACGACCTTATCGAACATCTCCACCATGCCGGCCTCGATCAAGAGCGGGACCTGGACAACGCCAACGGGCGCCACGCTCGCGGCTCGCCAATCCTCGAGGATCGTCTCGACACGCTCGATAACGAGCGGGTGGACGAGATGGTTGAGAGCTACCAAGCGGACCGGGTCCCGGAAAACGACTTCGCCGAGACGTTTCCGGTCGATCCGGCCATCCACGAGCGCCTCCCCGAACTCGGCGGCCAGGCCCGCTTGCAAAGCCGGGTCGTGGTCCATCAATTCATGAGCGAGCTTATCGGCGTCAGCAACGGCCGCGCCGTTCTCCTCAAGTATCCCGGCAACTGTCGACTTGCCGCAGGCGATGCCGCCCGTCAAACCCACTGTCAGCATATCTTCTCTTTCTCTTAGCCACTCCTCAATAACAAAGATAAGAAAGGGGCGCCTCCATCTTACAACAGAGGCACCCCGGAAGGTCTAGTAGATATGTGCGGCCCAGCCGCCTCGCGCTTACGGAGCTAGAGCCGCCTCTTCCGCGTCAACCAAGCCGGAACCTTGCTCGACCGCCGAGAGCCCGGCCAGAGGATCGGCAGTCGATGTCAGCCAAATCTTCACTTGGGCCACCGTCAACGAACCGCGGGCGCTCAAGACCAGCGCCGCCGAACCGGCCACGTGGGGCGAGGCCATGCTGGTGCCGTTGAAATCGCGATATGCGCCACCCTTATACGTGGAGGTTATCGCCACGCCCGGGGCCGCTAAGTCGACCTCTGGACCAACGCTGGAGAAATAGGCCAGGCCGTCCGCGGAGTCAACAGCGGAGACCGCGATCACCTGCGGATAAGCAGCCGGGTAGCCAACGGGTCCGCCGCTATCGTTGCCGGCGGCGCCCACCTGAACGATGCCGGCGGCATCGACGCGGGCAATAGCGTCAGCGAACGCGGATACGTTTGACGAGAGCCCGAGGCTCATATTGATGACATCAATGTCATTCGCGACCGCCCAATCGAGACCCTCGATAATATCGGAGACCCAACCGGAACCGCGCCGGTCGAGGACCTTGACCGCATAAAGCTCTGCTTGCGGGGCGACACCGATGACACCGATGCCGTTGTTGCTAGCGGCGATCGTCCCGGCCACATGCGTGCCGTGGCCGTTGTCGTCTTTAGCCGACTTGCTCGGGTTGATCGCGTTATAGCCACCCTTGATGTTGGCGCTCAAATCGGGGTGGGTGAGATCGATACCGGTATCGACCACGGCCACCTTGACGCCCGCTCCGGTCGCCGATGCCCAAGCCAACTCACCATCTATCCGGTCGACGCCCCAAGGCAATGTCTCACTGGGTTGCGGTGGCGGGGTCTTGCCCTTGCCGCCGCCGTTACCGCCGCGCTTCGAGATACTGACCCTCTTGTCCGGCTCAACCGAGACTACGCCGGCCAAACGGCCAAGACGTCCTGAAGCGGCCTTGTCGGGCAACAGTATCGTTTTCCCATTAATAATATTCAGATCTTTAATGACGACCCCGCCGACTTTTTCGACCAGCACGTCACCAGCCGATGCAGTCACCGCGTCATCAAACATGACGATGACCCGCTGCGGTCCCGGGGCCGCCCCAATAGCGACTGCAAAAAGACTTAGGCAAATGACCGCTCCTAATACAGCTGCCGCTCCTTTATATAGTCTCATCTCAACTACCTCCTACCCTGGCTGACCATTGCTTGCATGTTTATATCTATTATATCCGATCATACTGACCGACAATCGCTACGTCAAGCACACAATTCAACAACTAGCCCGCCTATCTGGAAAAACTCCCGGCGGGCTTGTTGTTATCTGCGGTTTTCGTGTATACTTCATCCCGGTTCACCGACAGGGCGTCCCTAATGCACTCACTCAGGTTGAAGAGATCGGTGTAGAGTCTGGGTTCTTGCAGGGAAGCCAAGGTGGACTAATTTTATTTTATAGGGGGCCGACAGATGCCAAACGTCGATCAGACGGAGGAAATCACAGAACCAGGTTACATCAGGGACGCTGCGGGAAATCTAGTTCCCGATTACGACCAAACTATCAAGGTGTTCGATGACGGCGACATCGTCAATGGGTGTGTCGTTAGAATCGATAAAGATGAGATACTTGTCGATATCGGTTATAAATCAGAAGGCGTAATCCCGATTCGCGAATTGTCGATTCGCAAGGACGTCGATCCAAACGAGGTGGTAGGCCTCGGCGATGAGATCGACGCTCTTGTTCTTCAGAAAGAAGACAAAGACGGACGCTTGATCCTCTCCAAGAAACGCGCCGAATACGAGAAATCCTGGATCCGCATCGAGGAGCTTAGTAAGAGCGAGGAGACCATCTCCGGTCGCGTCATCGAAGTGGTCAAGGGCGGCCTGATACTCGATATCGGACTGCGCGGGTTCCTCCCGGCGTCGCTTGTAGACGTCCGGCGGGTCAGAGACCTACATCAGTTCATCGGTCAAGACTTAGAGTGTAAAGTCATCGAGATGGACCGGAACCGCAATAATGTCGTCGTTTCTCGACGCTCTGTTATTGACGAAGCCCGCAAAGCAGAACGCGAAAAAGTCATGTCCGGCCTTAAAAAAGACAATAGGCTACAGGGCACGGTCTCAAGCATCGTCGATTTCGGCGCCTTCGTCGACCTCGGCGGCATTGACGGCCTTATCCACATCTCCGAGATGTCCTGGACGCATGTAGACCATCCGTCGGAAGTCCTGGAGATAAAC
>SDBV01006109.1_pt1 | contig 16778 bp, 29 predicted proteins | sample 2277081 | NCBI WGS metagenome assembly SDBV01 (sample SAMN10402039, study PRJNA504765) | marine sediment metagenome | isolation source: marine sediment core GS10_PC15, 223 cmbsf | place: Arctic Ocean: Southern Knipovich Ridge | collected 2010 | reverse complement strand
CAATATGCCTATGTCATTGCACAACAAGATGATACAACATCACACGCAACGCCTTGCTACCCTTCTGCCACCCTTAGATGCAGTCATCACGCGGTATGTGTGCTATCATCATGGCCACGTCATTGACCCATGATGATAGGGGGCGGTGGTTTGTCAAACCGTCACTGCTACAGTGTGGGGCGTGATATCATGGCATGGTGTAACGGGATTGTAACGAGACACTGGATCGGAAAGCATTCCTTTTGATTTCACGCATGTCGGAGGGTGCCACGGGGCCAACTGGTCGAATCGTCACCATAGTAACTTTAAGGGGGGTTAGAAAAATATATTATTTTCTATATTGCTATGATTCGGCCATTTTCGATTTGCAACCCGATATTATCTAGGAGATTGCGGCCCAGACGAACGACGCCTTCTTTTCGTAAACTAAAGACGCAATAGGCGATCTTGTTTGGGCTGGTCCAGAAAGTTACATTGCCATCATCATCCTTCTTGAGCCAGCATTCTAAAACCTCTCTTTTTTCATCCTGTCCTCTAATCTTAAATTCAAGCATCGTTTTCTCCTTTTGTCACAAAATATCCACAGTATTTTTATCGACAATCTGGATTTTGAGTTTAGGGCCCTGGATTCTCAACATATCATATCCTGGATCGATTTCTATTGATCCGTATCCATCCCCGAGATCGGTTGTTGGACATCCTTGTGATATAGTAAACTTTTTACCATACCCGAGTTCTATAACGACCTTAGAACAAAACCCTCCGATTTCTTCATACCGTGGGGTCGTATTGGGCCCCCAATCCTTATAGAGTTTCATTCCGAGCTCAGCGCAATTTGACCTTTTTCAACCTTAAGACCGATATCTTTGTTAATGAGGCTATGTAAATAGCCGGTTCCATCCTTTCCCAACGTGAATATTCTCTGCGTCATGCCGCAACGGCTTACCGCAAATGCTATGTCGCCCTCGTCATCTCTCTCCAACCAACACACCATGGGCGCTTCTTCTGGCGCGCCCTGTCCTCTGATCTTAAATTCGAGCATTGCGTCCTCCTTTTGTTCACTCGTGTTCTGGTTCAAGTTTCGCTAAATCCACTTTATCCACTTTATCATCTAATTCTTTCTCTATTGTTTCGAGCTTATCGAGAATTCTTTTGAGTGTGCCGGAGGCGATGGTTTCGCCACTTTCTTTTTCAATCACGCCCAGTATCGGCAGTTCGCGGACTCCCCTGGGTCTTTTTTCTGCCATTTGTCCTATTGTTCGCCAAAAATCACACTGGCACGCGGCACACAGATAAACCCCATATCGCTCGTTATTGAATATATGCACATAGAAATGTACCGCTTCTTCTATAAGTTCGATGCTGCATCCTTTGCATCGATAGATTCTTTCGGTTGTGTTTTCCATTGTTTTCTCCTTTTGTTCGCGGAATTGCGCCACTACTTTTAATATTGCAGCCGCTTCTTGTGGGTCGGTTCCCGGCCATCGGGGTCCCAGTTCTTTAAGGATTTCGTCTTTCATCACTTGTTTCATTGTTTTATAGCCGCTCATTCCATCTCAACCCCATAGAAATCACTCTCAATGCCCATTTTCTGACCTATGAGGAGCGCGATCTCTCGGCTACACGTCAAACAGAGTTGTAATTCTGTTGTTTCGGGCCTGATTTGGCACCCTGCGGGCGCGAAATGGTTGTGCATGATAGAGCAATTAAACCGGAATGGCGATATTTCTTTTTTACAGACATCGCAGTGATTTGTTCTCATTTTCTTCTCCTTTAGCTCTTTTAGCTTTGCCACTTCTTCGATTTGTTGGAGGATTTTCTTCAATAACGCGGGAACATTTGGTTCCCATCCGTATGGGGTTTCGAACCATAGTGGTTCTTCTTCGTCTTGAGGCTTATAGCCGCTCATTTGTCATCCGTCAACATATCGTCTAATTTTGCCAATATTTGTTCCCCTACTTTGATTTCGGCATCTATTTTACCGATCTCCATTGTTGCTTTCGCATTTGGGCCGATAGTTGGTGGCATCTGGACTATAGTTGGCGGATCCGGTTGTATAAGTTTCTTCCACTCGTCAAACGGTCTGATTTTCATGATTTCTCCTTTTCTTTTGCTCTCTACTCGCAATTAACGTTAAAACACGCCCCTAAAGTGCCCGTGACGGGGTCTAAATGGCCGTCTAAGCGACGTTGGGCGGCTGCCGCTATCTTTCCCCTGCATTTCCGTATCCTTGTACATCAAACGATTCGTATTCATAAACCGCTTTATGGTGTTTATGTTGTTTTAGGCGTCCCCGATGGTCGCTCGCCAGGGGCAACACGCAATCCTCGAAGTATTCGCAACGTTTATTGTCATATACAAGACATTTATGAGACTTTTGAGACAGACAATATATGGGGTTCCCTGGCTTAGGCATGAATTCGGCGCATTCCTCTCGAACGAGTGCGTGACAATGTGATAGTTTGGTCATTATTTAACCTTCACATATCCTTCTTGAATTGCCAACGCGGAATATCGTTCGGGTTCGGTAAGCTCTTGTAGGGCTTCAAGGGCCATCTTGGCACATTCGAGTTCTTCTGGATCGTGTTCGTGCTCTTTTTCTTCGAAACCACACTTGACCCTTTCAATGAAAACCAGATTCCCGTGAATAGCCTCATCATGAACATTCCAGTCGTCAATAACTACGTGGGCGCTTCCCGCACCCATCGAGAACTCGTAAACTTGTAGACATAGCGCGGCGGCCAATTGCGTCTTTTCATTAATGATGGCGGGTTTTCCCGCCTTTTCCCAGCACCCGTAACACATAAGAAACCCTCGCTCTTTTTACTTTGTTAGGTTGCCCTAATGTGTGTTTTACTCTACCAACCCGAAGTTTTTTCTTTTTTCGGGAACTTTCTCCTGTACACTGGTGTTAAGTTTCGTAGGTTGCTTTGGCTTTTTTCTTTTCTTGTTTTCTTTTTTTGTGTTTAAGGGTTCAGCCTATTTGAAGGTCTTGCTTTCTCTTGAACAGCCATACGTATTGTAATGCTGTCTTCCGATTCCCCATTACTCAGAATGGCCGTGTCTGGAAAGACTTTGAATTCTGGATGATGATTCTCAATCCAACCCCAAACCGCTTCTTTGATTTCATCCCAACCAATTTCAACCTTGATTGAGTACATTCTTCGCCTCTCTTTCCTTCTTACGCCTTTTCATCTCAGCAAGGATTTCGTCTCTGTGCTGACGGATAATGAGCTCTTCGATGAACGGGTCAAACAGTACAGACAGCATTTCACCGTTCTTGTGAACTTCTGTTGACACCAACATCGCATCTTCGGTTTTATCGTAGACTTTTGCGATAACATCATCAAGTTCTGACATGGTTTTCTCCTTCGTTTTAATTGGTTTTGGCATTATTTCTTTTTTAGATAACGGCGTAGTTTGTCCAGAACGATGTACGAATTCGAAGTCAGGCGGTAAGAGACTATCGAGCATTTTGTCTCCTATCTCCCAACAGCCCTTCATAATCCCATAAAAGGAAAATGTGCCAAATAGTTTATCGCCAGCTGTGCCCGGAGACCATATCTTAATATCCAGATGGCCCACCGCGTTTACATCTTCCTCGGAATGTTTTTGAACGTAAAGCTGCATTCTCGCATGAAGTTCGTCTACTAAATTTCCGCCTTGTTCTATATCTGATGAAATTGGGTGTTCATGTTTCTCCCCCTCCGACGTAAGCCAGAAACGTTCTCCGTTCTTTTTCACGACAACATAAAGTGCCCGTCTTTCTTCATCACGTTTAAGGCCAACGATATAATCATTCATCCGACTTCTCCTTCTCCGGCGTTTCCGGACATAACATCCAATGGGTGACATCTTCTCGGGCAATTACAAGCGGGATATGATGCGTTGTCGAGATGCCACGATCTTGAAAGACTCGTTCTTCCTTATCCCACCACATCTTGTAGTAGATATCGCCGTCTTTAATGTGAATGATGCAAGGGATGTTGGGGGGGGGTTCAGTTGATATCGGTTGCCAATCGCTCATTTCATCCTCCAATGTTTTACACTTATCGTCTTGTCATCTATTATCTTATATTCCACGTGATGTCGTAAACCGCAATCGCAACACTCTATCACGATACCCTGTTGGATGTCAATAACAATCTCTTCACCATCGTAAAGCGGCCTGTACATGAGTGGCGGCGGTGTGGTGGCACAGGATAACACGAGAAGAAACGCCAACAGTAGGGCCAGAATCTTCACCATCCTAAACGCGCCTTTATTTCGGCAGTTATTGCATCGGCATTGCGTTTAGCAATTGCAACATATTTCTTCTGTGTTTCTGCGGACATTTTGATCCAACCACCATTAACGCAGGTATACCCTTCTGTACGAAGAAATTGGTGTATGGCCTCGATTTGTGTTTCCACTTTTTTGTGGAATTTCTTAAACTCTGCTTGTGTGCTTTCCAACCACTCGACGGTCCGAACCAGTTCTCTTTTGCTTGTCATCTCACTTTCCTTTCCTTATTATATCCACATTCCGTATCTTGAAAAGATCATCCACCCCTGGATGCACCCCAAGATACTGTAATATCAACTTGAAATCGCTTATTGATGTGAACTCACGTCGAAATATCCGCACCTTATGGTGTTCTTTAAGTAATCGCGCCTTACGTGCCATCATTCTGAAATCTTCGGGTGACACGAAATCGTTGCGGTTAAGGGGTTTACGGGCCATCCAACCCTCTCTTGAAATCTTTTCCCGACAAAATACTTATCCTGAACTCACGTTTCACGCCCGTGGTATCTGTATACCTGATAACATGATGTCCTGCCGGCACGTCATCACCATCATCATACTTCTTATGGATATTTTCAAGGACCTTCTGCAATTCTTTTAAGGCTGCTACGGGCATCTCCGTTAATACTTTATCGGTTTGGTCCAAGATTACTTCTTTCTGCGTCGTTTGTCAATTATGTGCTCAGTACTTTTAGACCCCAAAAACACCAACCCCCGGCCTTCCAACATAAGAGCAATGCCCCAACGTATGTCTTGAGGGACAATTCCGTCAATCATTCTTGCCTCTACAATTAAGTGATCGTGAGGTTGCGCGACAATCTTTTGGGAATGCTCATCGAAAGTGCAACTATAGAATTGCCCCTTAAGTTCGGGTATTTCACGAGACTCATCCCACCACTTTCTGTTCTTTGCCTGCAATTTGTCGTTTTGCGTCATGGTATCCCAAGTTCGTTTTTTTTCTTGTCGTTTGATCGCATCTCGCGCGATTTGAGCCAATGGAGGAATGTCATCTGCTATTCGTTGAAGCGCTCTACAGAGTTGCTCAATTTCAGCCTCACATTCTGCCCTCCCTCGCAGATAGGCATCTTGTGCTCTTTCGTAAGTACTTGTCATTTCTTTCTCCGGCGTTTGTTGCTTTTGACCGAATCAAATTTCAACTGTAATTTTGGGAAATACTTCTCAAATCGTTTCTGGACGGCTTGTTGCCCTTGTTTTGTGAGCAGCTCGTCGAAATGTACTCGTAAGAGGTGTGGCCATTCTGTCGCGATCTTGTCTTGTCGTGATATCAAGGTATCAAGGCTTTGTTTGTGTACGTCCGGCAGATGTGCAGGATATGCCTTAGCCATTGATCGTAACACGTCTTTACATTTACGTGTTATGATGACAAGAACAGTTTCTTTCGGGATGCAGCATTTGAACAAATCCCATAACGCAGTAACATAAGTATGTTTGTATCCTTCGCCCTCATAAACACCATCCAGAAAGGCGTCCATGGATTCGATATCCTTTTCATTGGCCTTGTAGGGTAAATTCACATTTATCATTGAGGGCGTGCCCGCGAGAAATGGTCTATTCCAAGGCATGAAGATAATGGCGGTACGAAGGAAGACACTGAAACATAAGCTCTCGTAGAAGCCCATTGGGTTATGTCGATTCGTGGAGACGAAAGGAGGGCCGCCCATATCAAGACCAGATTTGTGAAGAATTCTGGCGATCATCGAAGTCCCGCTACGTTGAGGGCCAAGCACCAAGAGTTTGAGGGTCATTTCTTGGCGTCCAACCCCTCTGGTTTTGGCCTAATAACTGTCGGGACCACCCAGAAGTAATCATAACTTCTAATATACGCCTTTTTATCATTGATATTGCGACGACACTTAAAGATTTTGGCTTGTCGCTCAACGGCATTTTTCGCCATTGCCACCAAAAGTTTGTCGCTCTTAATTTCGGGAAGTTTTAATAAGAACAAAGGCCCTATCTTTTGGAACATTTCTTTTTCCATGGGATATTTTTCAAGATGTACGAGTAGAGTCGTCGCTATTGTGGCATATTCCTCTTCGTAAATACCAAGATTTTGCTGTTCGGCAATAAGGTACTCGTTTAAGCGGATAATCTGATAGGTAATTCCCATAGTTATCCCGAAGAATATAAATAGCCCTATTATGCCGCCCACAAACCATCCGAAACATTCGTACATCGGAAAACAGTTCGCTTTTCTCCTTAGACTTCTATAATGAATCCATCCCGCTGCGAACAGTACAACCACTAAAAGCACCCAAATCATTTCCTTCTCCTTTTCATTTCTTATTCTTATGTTTGAAAAACTGAACCTGTTTTTCTCTGGCTTGTGCGGCGGCGAGGCTCTCAAATGGCCCCTCACGTCTGCCGTCACTGAAATATAAGTAGTATTTACCCTTCCATCTACGGATCACCTTTGACTCCTTTATCGCGTCATTTATCGCGAGATCATGTATCTCTACATGTTGCAGAAGCTCTTCTTCGGTCATTTTCGGGGAATCTATATGAAACTTATTCCTGCTGCGTTTTGTCATTCAGCGGCTTTTCTTCTTGTACGGGAACCTTGCGCCTCTCGAAATTCCACGGGCCAGTTGGTTTTGGCGGTACTTCCTGAAGATGTAAACACCACTTGATCCTGATGACGCCGCGTTTGATTATGCGTTCAAGCATCTCGCCTTCGGGCATTTGCTTGCCCTGTTCCCATCGTTCCATCGTATGGACTTTGGTTTTCAGGGTACGTGCGGCATCATCAATACACAGGCCGTTTTTTTTACGCCAAGCCTTCACACAACCGGCAAATTTCTTCTTTTCACTTGGATGGATGTACCGGTGGAGAATCATCGAGCGTGCCATTTTTCGGTTTCTCCTTCTTGCCCTCTTGCAACGTGGCCTCATAACTTGTTTTGAGTGCGATATAGGCTTGTTCTACGCCGGCAAGGACCACGCCGGGTCGCATATGCTCTTCTTGTACCATCGCAATCGCAAAGATGCGGATATCTTCGAAGACTTGCGTTGCCTGTTTAAGCTCGTCATCTTTACCGTTCCCGTTGGATTTTGCGGGTTTGCCGGTTGAGGGATGGATTATTCGCGCCATTGAAGACTCCTTTCATGTGGCTTTACACACTTCATCATACCCCAAATTACCAGAAAACCGCTAAAAGTCAAGGAAAAACGCAGAAAACATCACTTTTTTGTGAATCTTGGCGGTTGACGGGTAATATATAAGTGAAGGCTAAGAAAATAAATAACCCAAATGACATAATAATCCCCGGCGGATATTTCTCATATCCGAAGTCCTTTAAGCAGCGTATCGAACAGGATGAAGCGTTGCAACGCCGGGAATGGGAACTATGTAAGCATAACATGGCTCATTTCTGGTGGAACTGGGTCTGGATAATTAATAAGAAACTTGAGCGGGTACTTTTTCGGCTTAACGGTATTCAGCAAAGATACCATGACGCCAAAGATGATGAAGATATTGTTCTCAAAAGTCGAAAAGTTGGCATATCAACATATGAAGTCTTGGATGGCTTCCACGATTTATTGTTTCGACCTTACAGCAAGTCTCTCGTTATCTGTCATATCCAGACTTCGACTGAAGAGCTTTTTAGTAAACTTCGGTTCGCGTATGACAACCTGCCGGATTTTTTGAGACCTGCATTTGACACATTTACACAGAAGAAAGTGGTTTTGAAGGAAACGCCCTATGGCGAGGATTTGCGGTCAGGTTATCAGATTGGTACGGCGGGCTCAGAAGACTTTGGCCGAGGTGGCGATATCAGTAAAGTCCATATGTCGGAATATGCCTTTTATCGGGATCCGACAAAGATATGGGCTTCTGTTATGGCCGCATGTGTGCCGGGTGCGAAGAAGAGCATTGAATCAACCGCGAACGGATACAACGATTTTCATGCACACTGGAAACGAGCAGTAGAGCATGAAAGCTCATTTAAGCCCCATTTCTTTGCATGGCATGAGGATGCGACATGCGTATCTCCTGCCATCCCGTCATTTTTGGCTCAATTACCCGACCAGGATCAGGAATATATTAAACGATTCGATTTAAGCCCGGAGCAGGCAACATTTTACTTTTGGCAACGGGACAGGGGCGGATTTGGTAAACATAAGACACATCAAGAATTTCCATCTACGCCCCAAGAAGCTTTCGTTGCGTCATCAGAAACGGTTTTTGATATAGAGTTGATAAATAAGATTGAGGCGAAACTTGCGAAGCGCAAAAAGGAAGCAGCCGGTAAATTTGTCCAAGAAACAAGAGAAAACGGTTCTTTTATCATTTGGCGACAACCGGTTCGAGGATGGCGATATGTCATTGGCGCAGATGCCTCAAAGGGGGTGGCTGGGGGCGACTATTCGTGTGCCATAGTTTTGGACAACGATTCAGGGGAACAAGTCGCGGAAATGCATGGGAGATGGCCACCCGACATCTTCAGCACCAAGCTTGCGGAATTGGGGGAGATGTACAACAACGCACTATTGGCCGTGGAATACGACCGTTTCGGCGCGGCCATTCTGGAACGATTACAGATTCTTCACCATTATCCCAATATCTATTACGAAAGAAGGTTTGATAAGGCCGTCAAACGATATGTTATCGGGCAACTTGGTTGGGTTCCCACGCCAAAAGCAAAAACGCAGATAATTATGGAATTGCAGTCTGCACTCAGACGCGAGGATATTATTGTTAATAGCGAAGGATTTTTGGAGGAATGTCATACCTTTGTTCATATAGGTGAACGTAAAATGGCGGGCATGCCCAGCAAAATGGGGGCAATAGCCGGCAAGGCGGGTACAGAACAAGCGAAAAGAGATGATCGAATCATTGCGATGGCGTTGGCAACACATGCGTTGTTGGCTTGTCCCTGGAAACCCGCGTCACCCAAGCCCGAATTTGATGACCGGCCCTTTATCGAAAGATGGGGGGAATATGGTGTGCAGCAACTTAAAAAGAAGTGGGAAGAGGATAGGAAATCCAGACGAGAAGGTTATACGCCAAGACATTATGCGATGAATTAAAAAGGAATAACATGGAACCATATCTCATCTCATTCATTGCAGTCGCCGGGGGCTTCATCGTTGCCCTTTGGATTGTGCATAAAAGTAATCAAGAAGTCGTTGGCAAGACAACGCAACACATTGAGCGAATGACGGAACGATTCGAGAAAGAACGGCTTGAGATACTTACTCTGTTAAAGGCGGATAGTCTTACGGAATGGGAAAACACAAGGCCACACCCACCCGAAAACCAGCCCATTGATCCAAAAGAACAAGCTCGCATAAAAAGAAACGTTCATGCGTTTCACAGTATCGGCAAGGAGATAAGTGGGGTTGACGAGTGACGGAAAAGTCTATTGATGATTTAACCGGGGATGCACTTCTAAATGAGTTAGAAGACGAGTTCACCAAACGTAGACAGGCCATGTCACGTTGGTATGGCAAGTGGGCACTTAATGAGAAGTTCTATCGTGGCGAACATTGGGTTGCATGGAATCGAGACCTTGGCCGTCTTGTAGATTTCTACAATATGCTCAGCCGTGACCATGATATGACAGAAGTTAATCGGGTAGGCGAATATACAACGATTATGGCCTCCCTGCTTTCGTCGGGTAAGCCGAATGTGGGTTGTTTGCCCCCCACTCAATCTGAATCCGATATATCTGCGGCAAAAACATGTCAATTTGCCCTGAAACATATCGACCGCATCAATGATACACCGGCCATTAACCGGAAACTGCATTTATGGGAATTGATTTACGGCACAGTTGTTAAATTTATAGATTGGGATGGCGAAAACGTTGTAGAAGAACTCATCAATGCGCGTGAAATCTTACCGCGATTGACCAGTAAGGGCGATCTTGATAAAACAATAAGATGGCGAATAGTTGAACGCGAATTACTGAAAGAGCGATATGGCGAAAAAGCGGAAAAGATGCAAAGTGAGGCATTGGCCACACGTGAATCTGTCACTACTTATGGTGTTAGCGAACCCGAACGGTATAAAGACCCAGTTGTCTTTAAGGAATGGTTTCAAGAAGGCGGGAAAGATAAGAAGTTCCCGAATGGACGATATATCGCTTGGGCTAATGGCGTTCTTTTGGTTGATACTGAATCCTTATTGCCACATGGTGAAGTTCCCCTGATTCGTTATGTGTATAAAGAATCGGCCCCACCGGACTTTTGGGGTATCCCATACGTTGAATGGCTTATCCCGCTGAATGTTCGTCTTAATAAAGCCATGACACTTGCCCACGACTATCTCACACGTGCAGTACGAGTGTGGATAGCCATCGAAAGAAATAGCGATATCGATATTGATGCCCTCTTTAATAGCCCCAAGATGATTTCCGGTGTTCCTTTTAATCGAGGCAGCCAGCCCCCATTTGCGATTGATATGCCCGGCCTTGTTGTGGATATCTGGAAATACATCGATATGCTCGAATCTCAACTTATGGATATGGCGCATATCCACTTGGTTACTAAAGGAATAGCCGAACGTAATCAGCGTACTGCTGCTGGATTGGCCATCCTGAAAGAACAGGATGAGAATCCGCTTACGCTCGTTGTCGAGGATTTCAAGCAAGGCGAGATAAAAGCGGCCCAAATGAAGTTGCAATTTGCCAAGAATTATCCTGATGATACGATGTTACAAATTGTTGGGGAAGATAACCGCGTACACGTCGCACCATTCAAACGAGCAAACATTATTGATGAGGTGGATGTCGTTGTTGAACCCAACAGCGGAATGCCAAGTTCACGAGCGATGCAACAGACCATGTTGCTTGAAATGTTTCGCGTAAATGCGTTACAGGGCATTCCGCCCGACAAACTATCGCGTCTTATACGCGAGATGATGAATTATAACTCAATTGATGTCATATTTAAGGATGAGGAACGCGACAAGGCAAGAGCGTTAAGTGAAGAGCAGGCATTGCGTGAAGGCTTAGACGAACAAGATGTACTCAAGGTTTATCCGTTTGAGAATCATGCCGTTCATCGCTCCACACATCAAGACACGATATTATCCGAAGATTTCCATGATGACAATATTTGGGATCCAACAGCACGACAGGCACTTATTGCACATGAAGAAGAACATAAACGGCTGGAAGATGAGTCAATGCAACAAGCGATGGCCCAGGCACAAGGCGGTGCTCCCGATCCAGCCATGATGGCCGCACAGGAGCTTGGTGAGGCCAAAGTATAACATTAAAAGGAGAAGACATGCCAACCGCAGTGAAAGAAAAAGAGATTGTCGCCCCGAAATTGCCGGATGTAACCCAATATCCGTCGTTTGTGTCGGGGTATCGAGTGAACAAGTACTTTATTGAATTCGAGGATGAGGGGGCTAAACGTGACGCCCTAATTGCTTTTGGAGACCGGACATATAACGAATGGATTGTTCGGGGTATGGATGTCGAGGATTTGAAGCTCTATTGCTTTTTCTCGAATAAGACAACCTTGGGGCCAGTGCCGGTATTGTCACGTGTGCTTTATCAGGACGTTACAGGGACATGGCAGTTGGATTTCGCACAGTTACGGGCACTTATGAATATGTCCGAAGCCAAGCTGAGAGCAAAACTATATTTACTCACATGGCTTGGGGCGATTTTGTTGCTGCAACGAGATAATCCCGCACAATTTCCTTTGGAATACAATACAGCAATCAGAAGCGTAATGACCGAAATGCATAAACGCGGTCAAGTATAGGCATCAATATGAAACTTGATTGGGTAGAAGTAATAGAAAAAGAGTTTGGTGATGAGCCGCTGTTACAACATCTTATTCGCGATAAACGCTTTTGCGGATATGAAATCAATCAGCGGCATGGCGAATTAGTGATTCTAACACTTAAAATAAGCTTTTTAGCTAAATCAGAAAAGGAACGTCGTCGGCAAAGGCGAATGGACGAGGCAATGCCTCTATCTGGGCCCGCTGGCGATGAAGTAGTTTAATGCAAAGCACTATCCTACGGGACGTGCAAGGGGGATTTTATGCCGGACAATGAAACAAAACCGATGGATTTGGATGCTGCCGAGGAAAAAGCGATTGCGTACATGAAGGGCGAAACCGAGGTTACCGAAACCAAGGAACCCGAGCCAGTTAAGGAGCCTGCGCCAGTTAAGGAGGCGCAGGAAACCACTACCACCAAGACCGAAACGCAGGATATCTCCACGGAGACTCCTAAAACGCAGACAGTCACATCAGATGGCGTGGATGAACAGGTGCCGGAGCAAGAACTTATCGAAAAGGGTAAGAAAGTTCATGGATTGGAGAAATCTCTAACGCAGAAGGGTCAGCAACTCGCCGATGAACGGCGTGAGCTTGAGACTATGCGTACACAACTCGAACAACAGAAGGTTAATGTAAAGCAGGAATTGCAAACCGCCTTAGACGAACGTGAAGAGGCGCGTATTGCAACCGTTGAGGCTAAGGCCGATCAAGAAGCGTTGGCCGAGTTGAAGGAGATTGATCCGGTCGCCTATGAACGAAAAGTCAGGGATAATAGTTTTTCTGATGAAATCACTTCCCTTAAGAAAGAGCTTGCGGCAACACGAGACTGGCAGAAAAGCCGAGAAGAAAAGGATAACATCAAGTTACAGGAAGACCTGCTTGATGAAATCGAGAAGGCTTCGGAAGAAATGGGCGTAAGCGCGTCAGCAGTAATCGGCGAGATGTACACAAGTCCGGATAATCTCGCCCCAAAGGCAATCGCCCAGAAAATCAAGGGCAATCTGGAAAAGAAATTCGAGAAGTGGCTCAAAGAACGCGAGAATCCGGAAGATGGCCAGAAACAAGCGAATGGCAAGGAAAAGCCACGCCCTTCCGTGTCCCGGATAGCCGCTTCAGAAGGCGGTACGCCAATAGGCACGTCAACAGAAGACAAGCCGCCAAGTTTAATGGATGATCCTGATGCATTTGACGCATTCGCGATTGGCCGCATGAGAGATGTGGCAGCGCGGCGTCGTCAATTGTAATTACTTGATATAGGGGGATTTAAGAAATGGCGAGTTTTACTTATGGTTGGGAAAATGTCCAGTATGGAACTGCGGTTGGACAGGCAAACGCTATGCTCAAAGAGTTTTATCTGCCTGAACTTCGCGGTCAGTTCGATACGGCATCTCCCTTCATCGAAAGATTGAAGAAAGTAATACCCACCGAACTTATCGGTGGTAAATATGCGGTTATCGCGCTTGAACTCGGCTTCGATCCGGGTGGTGCGGCTAACCGTGAAGGACGCGAACTTGCGCATCCTGGCGAAACGCAGGTCAATACGTCAAATGTGTATCTAAAAGAGTTGTCGCATAGTATTGCGCTGACTTTTAGGGTAACGAGAGTATCGCGTGGTGGAGAAACATCGTTTGTTAAGGCGATAAGCCAGAAAGTCCGGCGTGTCGCTCGTGCGTGGAAACATATGCTCGATAGACAGAGTTGGGGCAATGGCACAGGGTTTATACATTCACCTTCGGCCGTTACTCATACTGCCGTAGCTAATGTTGCTAACGTAACCTGTACAAATGCTACCGATCTTCGGCATTTGTTTGAAGGTATGTATGTCGATGTTATCGATGTCTCAAATAGCACAACCATCAATAATGGTCCAACGTTTCATGGTGTTGTGACCAATATTGACCGAGTGGCGAAAACTTACGACGTAGATACAGAGGATGGGAGTGATTGGGCCGCCGTATATGCCACGGCCGATTTCTTGCTATCTGCTGGCCCCATTGCCGCGGCTGCGACTGCGAACAGAAAGTATAATGGTACGGGTACTGCCGATACATTTTGGGAAATCATGGGTCTGAACGGCATCGTGTCCAGAAGCGATCCGACAACCGGCGCGCTTCAAGGACTTGCCGTGGGCACTTATGCCTGGTGGAAAGCCCAGACCAGTACGGCTGCAAGCAACCGAACGATTACCGAGAAGCTCGTTCTGGATGCCTGTAACTTGTCTTATGACGAGGGCGGGAAGCCATCTGTTTTGTTGATGAATCGACAGACGTACGCGGCTTTTGCCAATAACCTTGTCGGGGATAAGCGACACATCGGTACGACCAAACTGAAATCTGGTATGGAGGTGCCGACGTTCGATGCCGCAGGCAACATTCTTCCGTTGCTTGCTATGCGACAATGCCCACCCAACCAGATGTACATCATAGACGAAAGTTCATTACATTTCGTCCAGGCAGGTCCAATGGACTGGATCACGGGAGGTGCTACAGATAGCATCCTGCACTGGGATATCGGCAATAGTAGGTATGTCGGTTCACTTGTGTGGTTCGGAAACCTGGCCTGCGTAAGAAGAAACGTGAACGTCTCTTTAGAAAATCTTGACGTAACTTAGTCATTGCGGGAGAGCGGCTTACGACCGCTCTCCCTTACGCTTATAATATGTAAAAGGAAACTATGAGGAGCGTGTTTAATGGGACAAGCGATAGACATACTTGGTAAAAAGTTTGGCCGGTGGACCGTATTAAGGCGTGCGGGAAGTAGTAAATTCCGTGGGGCGCTGTGGTTCTGCCGTTGTTCGTGTGGGAATGAGGGCATTAAGCCGGGTGGCGAATTGCGACGTGGAAATACGACAAGTTGCGGTTGTCGGAGACGTGAGGTTATGAGGGCAAGGGCATTCGCACCCGGCGTGGCTGCTATGCGCGCTCTTTATGCCACATATCGTTCAACTGCGAGGCGTCGAGGTTTAACTTTCACGATTGACCGAGAATTGTTCTACAAATTAACGTCACAACCGTGTTGCTACTGCGGTTGTCAGCCCGCATCTATTCGAAGCACCAAGACTAATCCAAGCATCTATCTTTATAACGGCTTGGATAGGGTGGATAATGCCAAGGGATATGAGCGCGAGAATCTTGTGCCGTGTTGTCACCAATGTAATGTGGCCAAACACACGCAATCTCTTGAGCAATTTCTTTCCTGGCTCGATCGTCTTGTCTCGTTTCGGCACAAACCGACATTACACGAGATTCGGGGAAACAGATTAACCGAACAATTCAGGCACATAAGAAAAGATGCGTCACAATTTGGCGCTCTATATAACTAATAAATTGGCATACGGTAGGAGGAGGTTGAGATGCCCATTTATCCACGTGGATTATCGAAAGCATTACGAAGTGAAGAGCTTATTTCAGATGAATTAACCTTAACATCGGCTATAGCAGCATATCCGATAGATCACATTCGCTGGGACGCGACACTAAAGAATGTGTATATTATCGTTACGACTGATGTGACTGGTGGTGATCCAACGATTGCTGTTGGATACGCCAAAACCAGTGGGAGGCGCACTACGGCTGATGTCGATGGCTTTGTTGCGGCGACGACCATTAAGGTTGGGCAGAAAAAGAGCAGCATCATTGCTGCTACTATTCGAACATATGTTAGTGGTTCTGTTACGGGTCCGGTGATATTGGCCGGCGATCTTGTTACGGTAACGGGGGCCACTGATTCATGTAGTACGGGCAAATGCAAGGTTATGTTGTCCTATGAGTATGAGGATTCAGCGATACTTGACCCGGTAAGTGGTAGTTCGAGTACGACAACGACTACATCGACAACGACTTCGACATCGACCACCACATCGACAACTACAAGCACATCAACAACGACAAGCACAACGACCAGTACGTCAACAACCACATCAACTTCTGCATAAAATAATTGGAGGTACATTATGGCTTGTATTTATCCGAGAGGATTAACGCAGGGGTTGAGGACTCGGGAAGTTATTTCGGATGAATTGTCATTATCGACGGCGGTAGTAGAATACCCGATAGCGCATGTACGATGGCCCGCCACGCTTACCAATGTTTACTTTATTGTTACAGAAAATGTAACTGTCACTAATGGGGCAATTACCATTGGCTATGCCAAAAGTGGCGGGAATCGTACTACGAAAGACACGGATGGGTTTGTGCAGTCTCAAGGCGGGGTCATTAAAATTGGTCAGGCGGTGGGCAGTATTATCAGCGGTACTATCCGAACCCATACTTCGTCTGTCGCGGGACCCAAAATATTAGCAGGCGACCTTATTACTGCCTCAACCAATGGTTTTTCGACTGCTGGCAAAATTAAAGTTGTGCTTTGTTATGATTACACTGATGAAGGCGCAACCTATGAACCAGTAAGCGGTAGTACGAGTACGAGTACAACGACATCAACAACTACATCAACATCTGCGTAAAGTTTCTAATACCATGGCAGGATAAGCGGTAGGAGATTAAAGTTTATGGCAGGACAATCAAGAATGTTAGCAAAGGGCCTACGGCAAAGAGAATATATAAGCGAAGAATTTAATGCGAATACCAAATATTCCGCCAAGATTCTTTGCCATGTTCGATATCGTGCCCAGTTGAAGGCGGCGTATACGATTATCACTGAAACAATCGCCGCGGGGGCTCCCACGATAGCCATTGGCTGGAAAAATAGTGCTGATCCGCAACGTATCATCG
>SDBV01006108.1_pt1 | contig 16779 bp, 27 predicted proteins | sample 2277081 | NCBI WGS metagenome assembly SDBV01 (sample SAMN10402039, study PRJNA504765) | marine sediment metagenome | isolation source: marine sediment core GS10_PC15, 223 cmbsf | place: Arctic Ocean: Southern Knipovich Ridge | collected 2010 | reverse complement strand
ATAAGAATTAAATATATTCAATCGCATAATGTACAAATTATGCCAAACTATAATTCAGATGCATGTCGAATTATTGATTGGTTTAATATGTTTTATGAGTTTAATTTTCAACATGCTGAAAACGGTGGCGAAGTTTGTATCGGGGGATATTTTCCTGATGGTTTAGATGAAGAAAAAAAGACACTAATTGAAGTTGATGAAAAACGCCACTTTAATCCAAATGGAACATATAAAGAAAAAGATATTAAACGACAACAAAATTTAGAATTGCTTGGATACGAAATACTGCGAGTAAGAATATGAAATCTAATAAAGTATTGCTTAATAATATAGTTTTAATTACAGCATTAGGGTTGTCGTTAGTTGCTGCTTTATTTTCTGTAACTGGATTGGCTATGTTGTATAGCTTATCAATTTATATAATTATTGCAATGTCAATAATAGAAGTGGCTAAAGTAGTAACTGTATCAATATTATATCAGCATTGGAATAATCTGTTATGGTGGTTAAAATCTTATCTTGTTAGTGCATTACTTATTGTCATGATAATAACAAGTGGAGGAATATACGGATATTTAACACATAAATATATGGGATCAACCATTGGACTTGATAGAATTAATTCACAATCACAAGTATTGGAAATAAGAAAAGAGAATTTTGTCGCCGAACGTGAACGATTGGTTAGTGATATAGCGACATTACGAAGTGAGCGTCAATCAACGGTTGAAAATAGAAATAATGAAATCGCCACTAATAATATGGCACTGGACTCCAATTCAGTAAAATATCGGGCGTGGCGAAATAGTCAGGTTCATAAAAGATATAATGTTGAATTAGGAAATATAGATAATCAAGTATCAAAGTATACAGTAGATCTGGATTCCACAAACGTAAGATTGTCACGAGTTAATAATGAGTTTGCTGACAATAAACTGGAGATGATTAACACTGGCGGTGAAGTTGGGCCACTTGTTTATATGGCTCGGATATTTAATACTTCAATGGATAATATAATGAAATGGTTTTCTTTGGCTATTGTGTTTGTATTTGATCCGCTGGCCATTGCGTTAATTATTGCATATAATAATTTGGTTATGATGCACCGGCCGCCGAAAAAGGGAGACGACTGGCCGTCGATACCGGTCAATGAAGCTTTGATTAAAGATGACGACGAGTTCGGCCCAGTTGATTTAGAAGAAGACGAGTTCGGCCCAGTTGATTTAGAAGAAGACGATGTGATTGAACTTGAGCCGGATTTCGTGGAAGCATTAGATGAAACGGCAAAAAAAGTCGGACAAGATGAGCCGACTAAGGAAAGATTAGGAGAAGATATTAAAGAAACGCCGACTAAGGATATTGTAGCACCGACTGAACCACCTGACGATTGGCATGTGCCAAACGAAAAATTAGGCATACCTGACCCTGAAACAGGTGCGGAACCGTATCCACTTGAAAAAGATGACACTGAAATAGTTACATTAGATGAATACGACAAATCAATTGGATTTGAACCAGAACAGCCGATATTAGAGTCGGAAAAATTAGAGCCAGAACCGGAGCCGGAAATAGAGCCGGAAGGTGAAAAATTAGAACCGGAACCGGAGCCGGAAATAGAGCCGGAAGGTGAAAAATTAGAACCGGATGAAGAGTCTGCAGAGTTCAATGAAGAAGAACGTGAAGTAGTTAAAAAGAAATTAGACGATGGTGAAATAAAAGAATATTTTGAAGATGCCGTTAAAAAAGTCAGAGCTGAACAAGAAGGCAAAATTAAAAAATCAATGTTCACATCTGGTGGAGGCATTCGAGTAAATTAAGGAGGAGTTTTGGAAGGAATTATTTTCAAAAAAGATGGGCCATATATTCAGCCTACTCGTACAGACGAGAAAGAGGAAAAGGTCGATAGCCTTATTCCATATCTCAATAAAATTATTACTATTGAACAGGGAGTTACTTTCGGCGACTTCTTTGATTATGCAATGCAAGAGTCCGAGCAGTATTCTATAATTTTCTATTCACAACTTGGCGGGTTTGATTTGACCAAATGGACTGATGAATGGGATAATCCAGATACAACTGATAATGAGTTAGAAGAACTTACCTTTTTAGAAGTATACTGGATTGCTGAAACTTGGTTTGACCGTGATGAATTAGATGATTATGTTGGTTTTCACGGACAGGGCCCCGGCGAATATCCCGACGGTCAAAAAGTTGATGATATGCTATACTCCGTTTCATTCACTCCGATTAATAAATTCAAAGATTTAGAGTTCCGCATTAACAACGAATACAAAATTATTCATCACGAGAAGGGCGTTCTGCCTGAAAAGGTTCTTTTAGATACACATAAAAAGATGACGATTTATGATGTAATCGGCGGCATCTTAGATGATATTTCTTTTTACGGCGACCCTGAAAACCGAAAAGAAGCTCAGAATGAAATAGAAGAACGTGCCAAAGAAATAGAAGATGTAATTGATAAAAAAGGAGTGGACGGCGCAGTCAAAGATGGCGACTTAGTATCGTGGGAAGATATAGAAAAAGAATTAGGTATAGATGGCGAGGAGGAGTAATGGCTAGCGGAAATAATATTCGAATCCGACCACCGACTTAATATAAAGAAAGGATAAACATGATTATTTATATACAAAAAGAAAATAATAAATTGTATATTTGTGATAAAGAAATGTTTTCTGAAAAAAAAACAATTGGCCATCCTGAATTTATGATTTGTGCGGAAGATATTTTACCTGAATCAATTGAAAATGTAGGTAAAAATTTAATAGAAGGAAAATGTTATAAAATGGTCATGAAATCTTGGCCAATAGAATAAAAGTATGTAGTGCTAAAATCGGTGAAAAACTACCTATGATATTCCAAAAAGCAGAGGTGACTTAGTTCAAGATAATGGTATAGTAGAAATATTTTTCTATGCTAAAGAAGAACCCTTTCACTATGTAACGACATGGATTTCTGGTAGGTATTACGATGGTACATATTATTCTAACACAATATGTGATAGCCATCAAAGCGGCGATAGTATTACTTTGACATCCAATTGTAATGTTGGTTTAGGCGATCCTAATCCACAGGCACAATTAAATGTCAATAAAAACACAGAAGAAACTGGTAGAGTTGAATTAGGATCACATTCGAACCAGAACTTTCAGGAAATGAATATGAATTTTAGTTCGTTTTATACATATGAAACCAAATATCACATTTTGCCAGTATCAAAGAAGAACATCCGGCCACATGAAATAAAAAATTACTGCACGGATTGTGGCCGACGACGCAGAAAAAATGATAAATTTTGCCCGAGTTGTGGGAACCAATTTTAACTTGATGTAGTATAATAAATACAGGACTGACAATTTTTTAGGTTATAAATGATGCCTCCGGGGTTATGACAAAAAGAAGGTGGTCGCAAAAAGAGGCCACCTTTTTTACTTTTGACTTGCTTTTGGAATATCCAAGTGTTATATTATGTAAGTTAAAAAAGGAGAAGTGCAATAATGATGACGCTTACGCCGGAGAGAGAAATACGACACGATTTAATAAATGTTATATCCACCAATCAGGCAATGGTCTATCTTGAGCGCAAAAGCGTAGAAGATGCAATTGCAGATAGTCGCAACGAAATTCATAAAAAATTTGAAACGCACAAAATAACTACATCTATTTTTAAGCAATTGTTGACTTTAGTTGATGAAACTTTTGAGGAGTTTTTATGATAATTATAATTTTTCTTTTTCTTTTAGGTATAATCGTTTCTGTATACGGTTTATCAGTCATTGCAACTTCAAAAATGACTGCGGATGGCAAAATAATTGCTGCATGGGGTTGGGGAATGCTTCTCCTCTCCCTCTTTCTCTCCTCTCTCCTTCTCCCCTTTTATTGTTGATGCAATCATACGAGTAATGTTATGAATAATGCAACCAAAAAACTTTTTCCAATTGAAAGCGGTCTCCGAGATATCGGTAATTGTCCTTTTTGTTCAAAGCCAATTAATGAGTCCGATTTTCGTGACGAACTTTCTAAAAAGGAATTCAAAATTTCCGGCATATGTCAGAAATGCCAAGACGATTTTTTCGGAGCATAAAATGAAACAGGAATTTCAAAAGTTATTTAAGGATGCTCCAGCTGGAACCAAAATAAAAATATACCCAGAAAGCGATTTTAGAACCGGCAAGTTATTACGAGACATACAATCTAAAAAACGAAAAGGATATTACGCAAAAGACAGCATCATAAGATTCAATCCTTTGGGTGTTTATGTTCAATCTGGAAGTTATTTGTGTGGTTGGTTTAAAGAGGATATTCAATTAGTCGAAGGACAAGATTATATATTAATTTAAGAGGTTAATATGAAATCATATGTTATAATGCGTCAAAGCGGCCAGTTTGATGATTTTGGTCAAGAACCCATTCGTGTCAGCGATGATAAAAAGAAAGCCGAAATTTTATCTGAGCAATTGAATCAATGGACAAGTGAATGGGGAAAAGAGATTGAAGTAGTTTCGACTGGCAAGTGGTATATGAAGTATACAAAAGAAAATCCCGAACCTGAATATTATGGGAACCATTTATACTATGAATTTAGAAATCAATTGAATTATATTGTATCTATGGAAACGGTTGATAAAGAAGAAATGACTTATAAAGATGCATACGAATTATATGAAAAATACGATTTCAGTAATACTGCATTTCGTAAATACAGAAAGAAAAAACCATCATATGAAGTATTTATAGAATGGCGACTCAAAATAGATGAGTCAGAAGACGCTCGCAATGCGTATTTTGATAAAATGGAAAGTGACCGAGTGCGGTATATCGAAGAAGTTATATTATCCAAATTTCCTGAGCATTTGCGGGATATTTTTCGTGAGTGCAACGACGGCTATGCAATCCATTTTGAAGTTGAGGAAGTTGAAAGATGTTAATCAATGAAATTCCATACGACGAAAAGAAAACCGAACCTATATTGCCATTCGGTTACGGGTGTTATACATGGAAATATATGATGAAAATTCATAAAAAGTTTCCCGGCAAAACATCTAAGCAATTTTTCAAAGAAGTATTTGGCCGTCAGCAAACGTGCGTGAATTATACACTTCGTAATTGGATATGGACATTTTCTAACGAAGAAAAAACGGCGACCGTTTATTGTTTGATTACAGAAGAGGGCGTTCATTGGGAAATGGACAATACAAGTGATATAAAAGAGATTGTCAAAATCCGAAAAGAAGTTGAGAGGAAGTTAATAGAATGAAAGATGACTTCGGCGACAGAATGAAAAATCTTTTTGTTAACGAATGGAATGACATTATGTAGAAAATGTCATAAGGAAGAACATAAAAATTGGGGAAGTCATAATGCACGATGAGTTTAGTAAACGAATGAAGTTGTATGAAAAAATGGTATGTGGCTCAGATATTCATCCAAGCGTAAATCCCGATGCGCCCTGTAAATATGTAAATCCTAACATGCCTGTGTTTATTCGACTTGACGGTAAGGCATTTCATACATACACAAAGAATTTTAGGAAGAACTTTTGGATTGATGAGGACGGAATGTATTGGTCTGATTATTCTGAAAATGAAAATTTCAATAAACCATTTGATAAAGATTTGAGTTCGGTGTTTCAACTCGCAACAAAAATGACGTGTGAAAATATAGGCCAAGTTATTATGGCATATGGTCAGTCAGATGAAGTCACGTTTCTTTTAAGCGGCTGGCAAAAGGAAAATTCACAGATATGGTTCGGCGGAAAGGTTCAGAAAATCGTATCTGTAATGTCGTCAACTTTCACTGGATATTTTAATTATAGAATTCAATCAGCGGATTATCCGGCAGTGTTTGATACACGTGTTTGGAATGTGCCGGAAGATGAAATTGATAATGTATTTCGCTGGCGACAGATGGATGCTCGTCGGAATTCAGTTCAAGGATTGGTGCAGTCATTATATTCGCATAAACAACTTCAGGGCAAGCCGACAAAAGAGTTGATACCTATGTGCTATAATGAAAAAGGTATTGACTGGAATGAACTGCCGAATTTACAAAAGTGGGGTTTTACAGTATTTAAAGAAAAGTATACTGAACCAATGGCCGACGGAATGGTTGAACGTAGTAGATGGAAAATAGATACAGAAATACCGTATTTTATTGACCAACCTAACTATTTAAAGGAAATCTATGAACAAGAGCAACAAGAAACTGAAACAAACGGTTGACCGATTTATAGAAGTAAATAAAGAATATGTAAAAGCGACCAAAGAGGAACGGATAAAGTTAGAACGGAAATGGAATCTTTGGAATAATAAAGTAACTAAAGCAATTGCAGAATTTGATGTCGACAAGATAGATTACCGAGACACTAAATGAAGTGGTGGGTAAAGCCCTATCTTGAGACAGGACTTCTGTTGCAAAAATTAAGAAGAAAAAGGATGATAGATTTTAAACACGTTCCTCATTGGTTTGAGGAAAGAATAAAGGAAGTAGATTTTAATTTTTATGTTATATCCGATACTCATTTTTATCACCCTAAAATAGCTGAGTATTGCGACCGACCAGAAGATTGTGATAGATTAATTATATCAAATTGGAATGCGGTCGTTGAACACAAAGATATTGTTTTCCATTTAGGCGATTTTGCTTTTGGCAGTAAAGAGATGGCCAAAGAAAAAGTTATGTCGTTAAGGGGACAAATCATATTATTAAAAGGCAATCACGACCGACACGGAACTGGTTGGTATAACGACATTGGAATTGAAGTAATAAAAAATCCATTTTTATGGATAGGAAACAAATGGCGATTATTATTTTCGCACGTCCCACAATATCCGATTGACGAAGACGTAATCAACATACACGGACATGTGCATAATATCCGGCCATTGATATGGAATAGACAAGGTATGCAATATCGGAATACTTCGGTCGAGGCTATGAATTATAAGCCCATTAAATTCAAGGATTTAATAAATGGCAATAATAATAAAAATTAATGATATTGAATATACTTTACACAATGAAGAAAAAAAGTGTTTAAATTGTACCTATGAGGATGAAAAAAGAAAATTTGATGATGGCGTCTATAATACGTTTAGTTGGCAATATCCACAATATCATCCGTGTAAAGGTTGTAAAGATTTTTCAAAATGGACACATACAAAAAGACATTTATATCAAATTATAGAATACTTACAGAAGGAATTAAAATGAAGAAGTCAGCCGGATTAGTAATTATATATAAGGGGACTATATTACTTTGCCATCCAACAAATCATAAATGGCACGGAACGTATAGTATACCGAAAGGTGAAATTGAATTCGGCGAGCGACCAATTGATACTGCAATACGAGAGACCGAAGAAGAGGTCGGATTGCATATAAATGAAGAATGGATTGACCCTGAACCGCACGAAGTTTTATATAAGAATAGTAGCGGCAGAACATACAAAAAAGTCATATGGTTTAAAGTAGATATGTCCGGCGAGGTAGTGCCGAGCAAAAAAATTCCTACTGACTTATTGCAACAAAATGAAATCGACTGGGCCGGATTTATGACAAAAAAAGAAGCTGAAGACAGGATATTCCATCGTTTCAAACATTTCTTGGAGTTAATTTGAATTTTGACAACCATTACACAATTCAGTTCGCAAGAATATTTCTTGAGTTAGCGCAACAGAATAAAATTTCTGTGCAATTAGCAGATACAACTTTGCTTTCGCACGTGATGCGTGGACATATTACGGACTATGGAATTATAAAACTGGTCGATGGTATAATCACTAAATATAAAGATATACTTGAGGCCGGAGGTGTGGAGTATTTAACGCTGGAACAGGCCGATGCAGTTGTGCGTCCGACAAACAATAAAATTGAAGTCAAGATAGTTGGCAATAACAATGTGATTGAAATCCGGTTTCCGTTTCTTATCAAGAAACATTTTGATCCTTTGACATCTTTTCTAAAAGAATCGGGTTATGAATACGAAAGAAGGAATGATTCGGATCCCGTATGGTTTCAGGTAATTCGAGATGAGGATATTTTTGATGATCTTCTCAATAACGAAGTTATGAAAGAGGTGGGATATACAATAGACGAGACAAAACAGCGACGAGCTATTGCGAAGATCAAAAAAGATAAGCTTGAACATCAAAAACTTTTTAAATTATCTACACAGGCAAAGATAGAAGAAACCGAGGAGTTCAAAGGAATGTTCAAACTCCTTTATCCTTTCCAGCAGGTCACAATAGAATATTCCAAGCATAAAAACAGAATCTTTATTGCAGATGAAATGGGATTAGGAAAAACTATCGAGGGTCTTGCGGTAATGGAGTACCATCAAGCGTATCCGGCAGTCATCGTGGTTCCAGCAATGATCAAGAAGAATTGGGGACGAGAAATTTCAAAATGGCTACCGCATAGAAAATTGATTGTGGCCGAAGGCGACATAATGCCGAAGGGTGATATATATGTAATTAGTTATAATATGGTCACACGACTTGGCGCACGATTAATGATGCGAAAGCCAAAGCTTGTATTATTGGATGAGTCGCATTATATTAAAAACCCGGACGCACAACGGACGGTTTCAATTAAAGAGTCATTTAAGAAAGTTGATTTTAAAATATTGATGACCGGAACTCCGATACTGAACCGGACGGTTGAATTAGTATCACAGCTGGCGTTTCTGGATGTGTTGTATCCGCATTTTGGTGGGAAACGGAAGTTTATCAACCGATACTCTCCGGTGTCATTTATCGGATACAGAAAAGTATACGGTTCAGAAAATACTGAAGAATTGCAGTTGGAACTACGGAAATCGTGCATGATCCGGCGAATGAAAAAAGATGTATACACGGAAATCCCGGATAAAATTAAGCAAGTAATATTTTTACCGTTGTCAGATGTAAAAGCATATGAGAAAGTTGAGGAAGATTCAATTAATTGGTATGAGCATCAACTTCAAAAGAAAAATTTAACCGACGATCAGATTGAAAAAATGGTTCACAATAAGTTGGTCAATCGCAGCGAATATGCCGAAAAGATGGTCAGGGTAGAATATTTAAAACAAGCTGCTGTGAATTATAAATTAAAAGCCGTGTTTGAATGGGTAGACGATGCTCTGGAACAAATTGATAAGATCATTTTGTTTGCACACCATCGAGATGTCGTTGAACGGTTGCACGAGTATTATAAAAATAAATCCGTGATACTTTATGGTGGAATGTCTAGTCAAGTTGATACGGTAGTGGATAGATTTGTTAATGATAAAAATATAAAAATATTCATCGGATCAATTCAATCCGCTGGTATTGGTATTGACGGGTTGCAGAAAGTGACGGCCAATATTGCGTTTGTTGAACTCGGATGGACTCCGGCCATTCACTTACAGGCCGAAGATCGTGCTCACCGCATCGGCCAGACTCTTCCGGTTAATATTTATTATTTATTAGGTGAAGATACTATTGAAGAATATATCTACAAAATGGTATTAGAAAAAGAAGAGATATTTGAAGGAACAACAAACATCGACCGGATATTTAAGATGGTTGCACGAAAGCAAGGCAAAACATTATGAAAATAATTTTTTTAGATATTGACGGCGTATTAGCAACAAGCGATACGTATTCCGAGGCTGGCAGTGGACTTGATGACCACGCTCTTATTAGTAAAGATTGTATTAATGCATTGAATAAACTAGTGGAGCAAACAGATGCTAAAGTTGTAATCACTTCTGCGTGGCGATACGGAAGGGATACTGAGTATTTTCAACTGCTGTTATCTGACCGTGGATTTGTCGGTGAAGTAATAGATATGACTCCTAAATGGAATCAGTATAAAGATAATATCGGCATTAAAACAACCGGAGATTTAGATTTTTTCTGGCAACACGAGCGAGGCAACGAGATAAATATGTGGCTACGGAACAAAAACAAAATTAAATCGTTTATAATTATAGACGATGAAAGTTCTGACATATATCCGTTATTTCCAAACCACCTGTTAGTAACTTCAATGGAGCAAGGATTTGGAAAGGAACATGTAAACGAAGCAATAAAAATATTGGAGATATCATATGGACGATGAAACAAAAGTAGAAAAAAAGTCGTCACTCAAAAAAGAGGTAAAACGGCAACGAATAAAGGTTAAACTTTCAGTTTACCGAGAGGGATCTTTTATTCTATCTGCAATCGGAGTTCCCAGCAGTGATACAATTGTTATTCATGTTATTGCGAAAAATAAAGTCAAAAAAGAAAGCTGGTTTTCGGTGGCTGAATTTTTGCAGAACAACAAAGTACTTCCGCATGGAACTGAAAACAGAGTTATAAGAGATATACTTAATTTACAGAAAAAAGAAATCGAACTTCCACCAATGGTAGTTTCTAAACTGCCGCACATTGGTGGATGGACTCACGAGGTTTTGCATGTTGAAATTGAATTATAAGGGGAAATCATGAAAATAATAATTGTTACGTTATGCTAATTAGTTGTATTCCTTGTCGCATGTTCTGATTATACTGAAAAAATATCTGAGGTAGAACAATACAACGTCGGCGATACTCTTTATATTCATTCAAAGTTAAAAGACGTTCTTTTTGTCAATGTATTATTTAACAAACCAGTAGAGGCAATCGTTATATATAAGAACGACGAAAAACGAATTATAAAAATAAAAGAAGAGAACACTGTGCTCGATGGCTATGATGAGAATATATATACATACGAGGATTTTGCAACAAGAATAAGAAAATAGGAGAAATCATGAATGGTCACGAATATAAAAACGGTTACGACGAAATAAAGAATGACCCAAATGTAGTTATATTGCACGATTCAATATCACCAACTAATGATAACGAATATGGCCTTAAAGAAGGGATGAAAGTTCCATATTCAACACTTGGTACTGCTACAATATCTTGGATTACTGGTGCCGGTGAAGTATTTTTTAAGGAAGGGAATGTCGGTTGGAGCTATGACTATGAAATTGCTCAAGATATTCTTGTAAAAAAACATGGTAAGAAAAAAGCCATGAACAAATGGAAGAAAAAATATGGAAGTTGGGATTAAAATATGGAACGGAACAAAATCTATCAAGGAAATGTTATAGACGTATTAAAAGATTTTCCCGACAAGAGTGTTAATTGTTGTGTAACATCCCCACCATATTGGGGACTTCGGGATTATGGAACGGCGGAATGGATCGGCGGCGATTCTAATTGTAATCACTACCGAGATAATCATGTTACTGATACATGTATCACCGGCCATTCAAAATCACAGGCTCATGGTGGAATTGCCGACAGCATATATAAAACAAAATGCAAAAAGTGCGGTGCAATTCGTGAAGATGATCAATTAGGGTTAGAAGAAACCCCGGAAGAGTATATTGAGAAATTGGTAGATATATTTCGGGAAGTACGCCGAGTATTATCTGACGACGGAACGGCATGGCTTAATTTAGGTGATACTTATGCTACAGGGACGACATCTGACAGGCAAGAATCACCAACGGCAGGAGTTGGAGCAAACCGTCCTGAAGCACAAAATAGCGTGCCGAGGGTAGGAACGCCTCTCGGCTTAAAAACAAAAGATTTAATCGGTATTCCGTGGAGAGTTGCACTTGCCCTTCAAGCGGACGGCTGGTATTTGCGTTCAGATATTATATGGGCAAAACCAAATCCAATGCCGGAGAGTATTAAAGATAGGCCGACTAAATCGCACGAATATATTTTCTTATTAACTAAGTCGCAGAAGTATTATTATGATTATATGACGATTATGGATCCTGCAGATTACGACGGACGAAAGGATACAGAATTTAAAGGTTCAACAAAATACAAAGAGTCGGGCCAGACATTTCATGAACAAGGAAGCGAACGGTGGCCATACAAAGACAATGAAAATCGTCCGGTGAAAAATAAACGATCAGTATGGCACGTTTCAACCAAGCCATTTCCAGAAGCACATTTTGCAGTATATCCGAAAGATTTAATTGAACCGTGTGTTAAGGCCGGAGCATCTGAAAAAGGAAGATGCCCAAAATGTAAACAGCAATGGACACGTATTGTAGAGAAGACCGTTGATATGCGCAGCGCAAAAACTCGTGACACGAAAAAGGTGTCAGCTGAAAAACGAATGGGTAAGGAACCGGCACCGGTTAAATGGTATGCAGAATATGAAACTGGAGGATGGAAACCATCTTGTGATTGTAAAAAATCTCGTGGGCATAAAACAAAAGATGGAAAGACCAGTTTGCCCGAACAACATCATGGAAAGGATATTGATACAAATTCATATCAAACAGAAGATTGGATTCCGACATGTGATTGCGAGGGCAAAGAGCCAGAAGAACCAGAAAGATCAATTGTATTAGATCCATTTATGGGTTCAGGAACAACAGCAATTGTGGCAAAATTAAATCATCGGGACTATGTTGGTGTAGAATTGAATTCACATTATATATTAATGGCCGAAAAACGAATACACGACGAGACATATAAAATAATTGCACGTGAAGAAAAAATACATAAATGGTTTATTTAATTGTATTTTGTATATATTTATGTTATATTGGCTCCCGAAGCTAAACTGGAATAGCACCCGGCTACGAACCGGGCGGTTGTGAGTTCAAATCTCATCGGGAGTTCTAAAGAAAGGACTTGTATTATGAACATAGGAGTGAAGAATTTCCCTTAATGGTACTTTAACTATTTAAGGAGAAATTCAAATGGCAATAAAATACAAAACGATTCTTGATACGACTGATAACAGCCGTATTTATAAACTTGCATTAAAACGTCACCGTGAACATTGCGGTGACATTTCATGTGCGTGGTGCCCGTATCACAGAAAAGAAAATGGCTGGTCGTGGTTCTTACAACGCAACTGGAAAAGCTATCGCAAGACACAATATAAAAAGCCGGTAGCGGCTTAATGCGCGAGACATTGAAAACGACCATAAACAGCGGCGTATACAAGAAATTAGTATTAAGGAAAATTCAGAAAGATTATGGGTTATGTCTTATCTGCATACAGAGATGTAATGGCCGGTTATACGGCGGTGAAAATTTACATCTAAAGTTTTTGGGAAACCGAGACCGTAGCTGGAAACGGCATCGCAAAACACAATATAAATGAGATTGGAATGTATTATATAAAAAGCTCTCGTAGCTTAACTGGATAAAGCATTCGCCTTCTAAGCGAATACATGAGGGTTCGAGTCCTTCCGAGAGTGCTAAATATTTATATTAGGAAATGTTATGGAAGTAAAGACAACACAGTTCAGTGAAATATCGGTTAGCCGAGAAGAACTTGATGCGATTATTGCATCATTTATTCAGGCTCAAATGCCGGAGTTGACAGTTGCAGAAATAAAGTTTACTATCGGCGGCACAGAAGGCGACCCGGATGTAATTGGCGTACAAATAAAAACTGAAACTGTAACAAAATAAATGGTGGCTGTGGTGAAGCGGTCTAACACGGTCGGCTGTGACCCGACTATCGCCAGTTCGAATCTGGTCAGTCACCTAATGGGTGTTTTTCTCTCTTTTACTCTATTTATAGTAGAGGAGAGAAAAAATGCCCGAACATTGTTATTTCATATACAAAACAACAAATATTTTAACCGGATATTATTACTATGGGATGCATTCCACGGACAATTTAGATGACGGTTATTTGGGTTCTGGAAAGCGATTAAGATACTCGGTGCGAAAATATGGTGAAGAAAATCATAAGAGAGAAATATTAGAGTTTGTTGATAGCGTAGATGAATTAGTCAAACGAGAAAGTGAAGTAGTAACGCTTAATGAAATCGCAAAAGAAAAATGTTTAAATCTCAGACCCGGCGGTTTCGGTGGATTTACATTTGAGCAACAACGGGAAAATGCCAGAAGGTCAAATGAACGACAAAAATTTTTAAGAGAAAATGATCCTGAATGGCTCAAGAAAAAAAGTGAAAGAATGTCTATAGCAAGTAAAAAAGCATATGACGAAGGCCGACGAGAAAGAATTTGTTTTTGCGATTGTAATGGCCGAAAACATAAAGAAGAAAGCAAACAACGAATAGGAATAAAAAATTCCATACATCAATTAGGAAAGGGTAATTCTCAATATGGAACAAAATGGATTACAAATGGTAAAATAAATAAAAAGATTAATAAGAATGAATCCTTAAAAAAAGGGTGGCGGTTTGGACGAATTATTTAGAAAACAACTGAGTAAGCTTATACATCAAGAATTGATACGGCCAAAAATCGAGGGTCGTGGTGATCAGTTAAGGAAGCATATCAGATAAGGATTATGAAAATTTGGAAGGTATGTTTTTCATCCTGTCGTGAATGTAAAACATATATTGACTGGCGACAGGCAATACATATAAATGAAAAAGAAAGATAAAGAAGATATGGGCAATATCAATCAAGATAATTTAATTTATATTAAAAATAAACATAATGACGATATTAACTTATTTTACGAAAGCGGAACTCATAAAGGTCAATTTACTAAAATAGCATCGCTTGTATTTGAAAATGTTATTACAGTTGAATTAGATACATATTTTTACAACTTATCTTGTAAAAATCTTAGCGAATATAAAGGGGTTAAAACTATTAATGATTCTACTTTAAATATACTTCCTAAAATATGTGAGCGTGACGAAAATATATGTTTCTATTTAGATGCCCATTTTTTCAGATGCAGTCCGCCAATTACGAAATCAGAATTTCCATTATTTAAAGAATTAGATATATTAAATAAACGTAATATTAAGCATAATGATGTTATTATCATTGATGATGTTCATACATTTGGAAAACAGCGACCAGAATTAAAACTAAATCCGAGCATTCTCGAATGGGAAAATGTTATTCCTGAAAACTTATTGAAATATTTTAATTATAAAGATTATGAACAAGTTGGTAATACATTTGTTATTTGGGTTCAATAGAAAAAATGCTCCCGTAGTCCGACTCGGCTTCGAACCGAGGAACGTGTAATGGAAACTGAAAATGTGGGTTCGAGTCCCACCGGGAGTTCTAAATAATAATAGTAACATTTAATTAAAGAGGTAGTAAGATGGAAACAGGAACCGTAAAATGGTTCAACAGCACTAAAGGCTTTGGATTTATCTCCCGTGAAACGGGTGACGATGTATTTGTTCATTTCAAAAATATTGTAGGTGAAGGATACAAAACGTTAGATGAAGGAAATAAAGTTGAATTTGATGTTGAAGAAGGACAAAAAGGTTTATCTGCGACAAATGTAAGAGTAGTATAAATTTTTGAAAGGTTATATTACAACGAAAAACGGGTTTCAGCACGACCATTAAATTACACAAGAAAACAATATCATTCGTATTATGAAGTTTTTATGTGTCGTGCTGAGGCGTTTAAATGGGGCAATGAAATATCGTTAGGTGAAAATGTGGTTCTAATCTAAAAGAAAGGTTATATTATGATACTTACATTCATTTCTTTAACTGAAGATGCCATAACAGAACGAGATTATTGTGATATTTATGCCATTGAAATTGATGGCAAAAGAGTTTTTTGTGTGGCTGATGGCGAGCCTGAAGACAATGCTCTTTCTCGAAATTTCAATGATGTTTATAAATTGGAAGATATATTATCTACTGTATATGAAGCTGGTGTGGCTGGCAAATCATTAGAAATTGAGCATAAAGAAGTAACTGAATATTAATTGAAAGGGTTATATTATGAGATTGACTGATGAACAAAAAGACGAAATTCATCAAATCTATTCAATGTCACAATCGGGAATGGCTAGTTTATGGAGATTTGCACCGGCAGGTCATAAGTGGTTTAATAATACACTTCCTTATTACAAACATTTTAATCGTCGATTCAAACGATTAGGTGGAATGACAACTGAAATAAGTAAACAGATTGGATGGTAAATATGTGGACATTAAAAAATTTACAGGAGCATTCTAATTCTAATCAGGCGTGTATAAATGACAAATGGGTGCCCGCTCGTCCATTGGATTATCAAAAAAAGTATGCATCAATACAGCAAAGAATAAAAGATGCTTGGGAAGTTTTTATGTGTCGAGCAGAAGCTTTCAACTGGCCAGAAGGACAATAAATGTTCAGGAAAATTAGAAAAATTGCATTCATAGTTATGCTAATATCTTTTGTTTGTCAATTAATATTTTGGTGGACTATTTATGAACCGCTATTTTTTGGATTGACGATTGGTTCGGCGGCAATTTATTTTGCCGCATGGGCATTCAAATGAAAAAATTAATATACGTATTGACACTTTTTATTGTAGGTTGTTTTTTCTGGCAGCCAACAATAACAACACATTATATTAAAGATGGATGGAGTATTTTTAAAGACGACGCTGCAAATAATGTTGTTGTACATAAAATGCTCAGATATGATGAGGAAAAAGACGAATCAACTATTAAGTTAAAGTTTATAAACAAAAACGACTCATTATATGTATTTGTAAAATATCAATTGAGAATTGTTTTTTATGAAGATGAAGAAAGTAAATTTTACCACAAAAAGAAAGCAAGTGTTTTAGGAAGTACCAAACGTGATGGAATTTTTTTTGTTAAAATTCAACCTTGGGGTTTTGCTATATTAACTTCTACGATGAAAGGCATACGAATAAGAAAAATGTCTTTTTATTCATATGAAGCAACGAAAGTATGAAAAAATATCGTTATATAATCTTTGGAACAATCAATGCATTCATAGGCGGCGTTTTTATTGTCATAGCGACAAC
>SDBV01006107.1_pt1 | contig 16780 bp, 22 predicted proteins | sample 2277081 | NCBI WGS metagenome assembly SDBV01 (sample SAMN10402039, study PRJNA504765) | marine sediment metagenome | isolation source: marine sediment core GS10_PC15, 223 cmbsf | place: Arctic Ocean: Southern Knipovich Ridge | collected 2010 | reverse complement strand
GACGTGACTTGAGATAAGAACGTATTAATTACAAATCCCGAAGCTGTAAGAAGGCCGACCGAGGCGACAATGTGTATCCATTTGGATGAGCGATGGCTCATGGGGAGCTACAATGCCCTTCCCGTTTCTGCATCGAAAAGAACCATTCTTGATCCGGTGAAAACGAGTTGTGCCCTCTCGCCAATTTTGGCTTTATATCCAGCCTTTGTCTTGAGTTTTACAATACTATCACCCATCTTAAAGTCAATCACGGTACTATCACCGGTAGACTCTAGGAGATATATCTCAGCTTCACAGAAGAGCGTCGCCCCTTTTGATCCGATTTCTATATCCTCCGGGCGAACACCGAGTTTCAACTTAGCACCGATTTCGAGATCAGTTAGTTTCGATATCAGAGATTTTGGAATTTCTAGAACACAGTCTTCCGCGGCGTGAAGAGTAGTTCTGTCGTTGTTCCTCGCGAGAGTACAGCTGATCAGATTCATAGGCGGATTCCCGATAAAGGAGGCGATCCAGGCATCAGCAGGCTGATTGTATATTTCTTCGGGACTCCCTATCTGAAGAAGCTTGCCATCTTTTATCACTGCTATCCGATCTGCCATGCTCAAAGCTTCGGTTTGGTCATGCGTCACATAGATCAGAGTCGTTTGAAGTTGCTTCTGAAGTCTCTTAAGCTCCATCCGCATTTCAGTCCTGAGGGCAGCATCGAGATTCGACAAGGGTTCATCCATGAGAAAAACATTGGGCTTTTTTACAATTGCCCGACCTAGGGCAACCCTCTGCTGTTCCCCTCCGCTCATTTCCTTGGGTTTTCTTTTGAGAAGATGACTAATCTTAAGGAGACTGGATACTTCCTTTACTCTCTTTTCCACTTCTTCTTTCGGGGTATGTTTGACTACAAGTGGAAAAGCGATATTGGCTTCAGCGGTCATGTGAGGAAAGAGTGCGTAGTTCTGGAAGACCATTGTCATGTTCCTGTCTCGAGGCGGTAATTCATTTATACGAAGATCGTCAATGTGGATGTCTCCTTCATCCGGAGTTTCGAGTCCCGCAATCAATCTTAAAGTGGTTGACTTTCCTCCGCCAGAGGGACCCAGTATGGTCAAGAACTCTCTATCTCGTACTAGTAGATCAAGTTTTTCAACAGCTGGAACATCACCGTACTTCTTACTGACGCCCGTTAGCCTTACCTGAACCATCTTTCGTACCTCCAGCAGATATCTTCCTTCCTATATGACAAAACCATTACTTAGCGGCCCCTAAGGTTACTCCGCGTACGAGATACTTTCTCACCAGAAGGACGATTACTATTGCAGGGATTAATGCAAGTGTTCCAGCGGTATTTAGCTCATCAAAATCAAGAATCTTGAACCCCTGTATAGATTCTCCAAAACCCGACCATACTCCCCTGCTTACGGTTTTGCTTCTTGCCCCAGTAAGGATTAAAGCATACAGGTATTCATTCCAAGTCGCGACAAATGCGAAGAGTACCACGGCCACCATACCTGGTATCACTAGCGGTAGAGCAATCCTACGCATAATAGTCATATCTGAGGCGCCTGACAGGAATGCAGCCTCGTAGATCTCCTTTGGAATCTCTTTGAAAAATCCTCTCATCATGAGTATTACAATTGGCAAGTTCAAGACAAGATAGATGATTGCCATTCCTTGAAATGTGTCGAAAAGGCCTAGCTGCCCATAGACAATGAAGAAGGGGACTAGAACAGCGAAAGGCGATATGGTTCTGAGGGCCAGAAGTCCTATTGTTAGGATAGTCTTGCCTCGATATTTATACATGGCAAAGCTATAGGCCGCTGGTATTCCGACAATTAGAGCAATTGAAACGCTACTAAGAGCAATGATCGAACTATTGAAGACAAGCCTTGGCCAGGCTTCTATTCTGAACGCCTGCAAGTAATTTATCGCCGTTGGCATTATGCCTCCACTGCCCTGAAAGAACTGGCCGACGAAACTTACTCCCCTTCCTGAATAGAGAGGACCGAGGTCGATTTCGAACGACTCTTGGACGCTGGTCGCAATTGGGTAAATGACCCACCAAGAGGCGAATATCAGAACGAGATATCGCAGACGATTTTTTCTTTTTGCCATTTAATCACTATATACCCTAGCGGTGTATCGAAGTGCGAACACCGCAAAGACCAAGATGATGGCTGTCGATATCAAAGCGATAGTTGCAATCGCTGCCAATGGGAAGTCATAGACAGAGGAGGTCAGAAGTTTCCACATGAGTACACTAAACGTATCCACAGGCGATCCGAGGTCGTTTTGCCCGAGCCAGAAGGTCCAGGCGAAAGGGATCTCGAACGATTTGAATGCGTCTATAACTCTAAGAGTAAGCACGAAACCTAAAACAGGCGATTTAATGATGGATGGGAAGATGACGCTCCTGAAAGTCATCCAACTGGAAGCCCCGTGGATTTCTGCGGCCTCGAAATGCTCCTTAGGAATCCCCTGCAAGATAGCCAATGTCACCAACATGATCAGCGGGGCCCATAGCCAGGCATCAGCAAGAATTATTACACTATAAAATGCTGCGGGTTGAAAAAGGTCAATAGAAATTCCTAGACCGGTCCCGTAGAAAAGGAGTGTATTTATGTCATCCCAAATGACATTAGGAGAGGAAAGGATCCCCAAAACTATTGGAGCAACAGCGAGAGGGACGACTAGGATGGAATAGAACAATGACCGGGCTCTGAAGTTTCCGAAGAGAGCTAGTCCCAAAATGATTCCCACTACAAGCTCAACAGCAACAGCTCCTCCAACTATCAAAAGTGTCACACCCGCAGAGTTCCAAAAAACGGGCGCTAACTCTCCAAAAAGAACAGAGATGTAGTTTTGGACTCCTACGACTTGGATCTCTGGTGTCGTTATGGAGAATTCTGACAGACTCAAGATGATTGAAAACAGGATTGGATATGCGCCGACAACCAATGCAACCGTCACCGCTGGAATCAACAACAGATACTGCAGTCGGTTCAAGTGAAAGTGACAGGCATTTTCCAATATATATGTTCGTTAGCGAATGTGAAAACTTCGACATACAACTATCAATTCCGAGAGATCCTGAAATCGTTCCAAGAGATGCTGCGATCAGTCCCTAAACATTCTTGTAGATAACAGCTTTTTCATCGGACGTCGAGGCAAAAAAAAGAATTGATGAAATATCCAGGACCGAAGGATCAATATCGGCGAATAGAGAGGCGTTACATAACAAGAATCGGTGTCGGACTTATCATCATCGTGATCACCGTTCTAGGCAACATCGGAGTCAACCTTGGATTAACCTCGACCACAGTGGAGGTGTAGCGTGGAGTGGGCGAGGACCCAGAAGAGGTTCTGATCTCTTTTGACCGCAACAACTCTATAGGAATTCTGGGTATTGCAGCAGGGAGCATAGTGAACTTCTATTCGATCAATAAGTATCGCAGGGATTATTCAGAGATCAAGGGAAAAGAACCTCGACCATCGGGACTCTTTGTTGGTGTAGGTATTGTACTGACCTTTGGAGCTATAGCGCTAAGTTGGTTCGGTTTGATAGGATTCTGATTAACCGACGATTCTGACCCCTTCTCCTATGTTAGACTTAATGGCTTTAAGATTGAGACTCTTGATTCCTGAAAGGACTTCTTCGACATACTCCGGATACGTGTTAATGAAGACAGATGGTCCTGTTTGCATGGAGAAGAAAACTGGAAGGTGCCTCTCGCTTCTAAGTTTCCGAACAAAATCTATTACTACAAGACTCTCTGGCCGGAGGAGGATTAGCCTGCCGGGACCTGTCATCGTAATTGCGTGCAGTTCCAATGAATCCAATTCCGCGAGCTCCGCTACTCTCTCGAGCAACCCGGATTTGATTGCTTTCTCCATTTCATTGACCCTTTTTCTTGCAACATCTATTCTGGAAACGAAAAACGCTGATTTCTCCGCTTCCCTGTGAGCTTGCTCTGTCGAGAAATCTGCACCCAGCGGAACTATGACTATGCCCATATCTAGGTCACTTGGTCCTGCAAATCTTTGTGAGAAAGATGAATCATTTCCATGACCAGCGTACCATCTGGAATACTCTCCTGTGACGCTCCTACACGCCGAGCCGGCAAGATGCCTTGCTATTGTCGAAATAAGTTTCACATCCCAGCCGATATCCTGTTCGAGTCCCGCTGCCTTGAATGCGGCGGCAGCGAGAGCTGCTCCTCCTGACGAGGAGTAGCCGAGACCTTTGACCTCGCCGAGAGGTAGATTGTTGCGAGATGTTACCCTGACCCTATCGCTGAGTTTGGCTCTCTGTCTTATTATGTCAATAATAGATAACGCACGAGTTAGGACATCACCTTTCCTATCGACCCCGTCAATGCTGATGGAGTCCTCTGCAAAATCCCCGAACTCGACAGTAGTTGTAGTCGCTAGCGAATCTAGGTTGACTGAGATACTATCATGATACGGGAGCCGAAGTTTCCAGTCTTTCAGGCCATGATATTTCACTAGTGCCTGCATCGGATGAGCTACCGCTGTGGCTTTCATAGCTTCTCACTGTATCATCATTCTGAGCTTTCCTCGACATGCAGGATCCCTTAGCTCTTCTGCCATAATCCTGGGCAGATCAACCGCAGCGCTGTCGCTGCCCACTGCAAGCGTTCTGGGTGAAGAGAATGCGCTTTTTCGTATCACGATCTCCTTCCCGTCTGTTAGGGTGAGGTGAGGACTCCCAAAAGCCTTTATCGAGAAAATACGATCATGGACCTCAATGTAGATCTTGATTCGCGATGTAGTCATTAGTTTTTTTCGGAAATCAACATCAATTTGATTACACGCCTTGGAGGCCCGAACTCCAATAATGCAGTCCCCATTCTCGGTCAAGTGGTTTTCCCTCGTGATCTCGAGGGTTGTTCTATGGAGGGCCCTTATTGCTGGATGTCCAGAGAATTCGATCGTTTCTTCAAGCATTTTCAAAAGGGTTACTCCACCACAATCATAAAACCTTTAAATGCTGATTTAAAGGCACGCAAATTCATCTTTGTTTCCAGCAGCTGCAGGTTATGATAGAGCGATTACAGTATTCTCACCTGACGGGCGGCTTTACCAAGTGGAATATGCGATCGAGACTGTTCGCAGGGGTAGCCTAGCTTTAGGAATCAAGAGTAGCGATGGATCTCTACTAGCGGTCGAGGAAAAGATAAGGAAACTCCAGACTTATGGCCTCACACAGAAGATCTTTCAGGTTGACGACCATATTGGAGTGGCGGCTGCCGGGTATATTCCCGATGCCCGAATCCAGGTTGACCAAGCACGAGTGGTCGCCCAGAGTAACAGGCTTGTCTATGACGAGCCAGTAGATATCGAAATAATGGCTCGCAGAATCGCGGATATGTCACAACAATTTACTCAATTTGCAGGAGTCAGGCCATTTGGAGTCTCCCTTATCATATCCGGGGTAGACAGGAACGGTGCGAATCTTTACCTTACAGACCCAAGTGGTAACTACGTTGCATATGACGCTGTTGCCATAGGAGCAGGAAGTGAACAAGTCATGGAATTATTTGAACAAAGATACGATCAGGACCTCAAACTGGACAATGCAATAGTCTTGGCGATGGAGGCTATCTATCAAGTAAGTGAGGATAAGACCGGCGTGAAACACATCAAGATGGCTATTATCGAGAAAGATACGGGAAGACTCCGACGACTCTCGGAAGCTGAGTTGGAGAAGTATGCTGAGAAGGTCAAACCCAGGCGGTCGGACTCTGACACTTCCAAGTCTAAAAGCTAGCCGAATAAAGTTCGTTTATGCTCAGTTCTGAGACATTTGTCCATGACAACGTCAAGTCCAGCGTTCCTAGCACGTTTTGCAGCCTCCTCATTAACGATCCCAGATTGCATCCAGATAATTTCTGGTTTTCCCAGTCTAGAGTGTAACTTAACTGCTTCATCCACAATCGGTGGCGTGTCCTCTGATCTCCGAAAAACGTCTACGAGATCGAGCTTCTGAAGCAGCGCATCTGGAATCTGAGAAAGTGAGGGATAGCACTGCAGTCCCATAATCTCATCACTCATGGGGTTAATGGGTATAATCAGATAACCTGCAGCCCTCAGATACTCGGCTACAGAGAAGCTCACCTTGTTTGGGTCTCGTGAGAGACCAACAACCGCTATCGATCGGGTCTTCTTGATAATTCTTCCTAGATAGTCATCCACATACTGAAGATTTTCGATATTGTATTTATCGCTTAAGTGACGGAGCAACTCCTTTTATATGCACCAAATGCATTGTCGGATCGTCATGGAGATGAAAACAAAGGCTTGCCTGAGAAGTTCACCACTGTTCGTTTATCAATTGCCGGTGAACAATTCGAAGTTCTAGTCCGTCCTGAAAGCGCTTTGAGCTTCAAACTAGGGGAAGGAACCCCCCTTCAGTCTGTGGTGGCTTTCGAAGAAATATACTCCGAGGCCTCGAAGGGCCTTAGGGTTTCAGACGAGAAATTGAAAAAGAGCTTCGGTACAACCGAGGTAATGGTAGTAATCGAGAGAATAATCAGAGATGGCGATCTCCAGCTAACTACTGATCAGAGAAGGAAGATGATTGACGAAAAGCGGAAGCAGATAGTCCATTACGTTTCAAAGAATTTCGTGGATCCAAAGACTCATACACCCCATCCTCCGGTCAGAATTGAGCAAGCAATGACCGACGCTAAGGTCCGTATTGATCCGTTCAAGAATGCTGAGGAGCAATCCAAAGCTGTCGTCGAAAGCTTGAGATCGATCATCCCGCTTAAGACAGAACAGATTAGATTCAAGATTGTCGTGCCAGCTCAGTATGCACCGCAAACGTTTGGAGTTCTCAAAACCTTTGGAGTGGTTGAGGACCAAACGTGGGGCGCTGACGGAGCATTAACAGCCACTATTGAGGTCTCTGCGGGAACTAGAGCTAGCTTGCTAGACAAGCTCGGTTCTGTCACACGTGGTTCAGCTCAGGTAATTGAAGTAAGATAAGGCGTCTACGAGATTATGTCATCTGTTAAAAGGAAATATGTAGTGCCCGGAGACCTTGTAGCCGAGGGTGAATTCCGACCCATAGGCCACGTAACTCAGGATGGGAACAAGTTCCTAAGCACTAGGGTCGGAATGGCTGAGGTTGGGGGGGAAGGTGTCAGAGTCATCCCGCTCTCGGGTCCGTATATACCTAGGATCGACGACCTAGTTATCGGCCAAGTAGTCGATTACAGTGCTTTCGCTTGGGAGGTGGACATAAACTCTCCTTTCTTCGGAGTCCTGCCGGCGCAAAGCGTCTTCGGTCGAGAATACTCTCCTGCGAATGAATCCTTGTCATCGAGGTTTGCAATAGGAGATCATTTGACCTGTAAGATCATGTCGTTTGATAGGACGCGAGACCCTCTGGTCACTGTCTCCGGACCAGGCCTGGGAAAGGTGGATACGGGGGAAATAGTTAAGATATCCCCTACAAAGGTTCCAAGACTAATCGGAAAGAAAGGATTAATGATAAAATCAATAGAGGCTGCAACCAATACCCGTTTAGCCATTGGACAGAATGGTATTGTCGTGACCACAGGACCGTCTGCGGGAGTCGAGATGGTTCGGAGAGCTATACGGCTGATTGAGGAAGAGGCTCATCTGGCGGATTTGGGATCTAAGGTCCAAGCCCTGTTCACCGAGGCAGAGAGTGGAACGAATTGAAGACCGCACTCCTGAATGCCGACAAAATACGACTTGATGGGAGAAAGCTCGACGAGCTTAGGCCTGTTAAGATAGAGGTAGGGGTAATCAAGAACGCCGATGGATCGGCTCTTATTGAGTTCGGCAAGAACAAGATCATGGCAGCTGTATATGGACCCAAAGAAGTGCACCCAAAACACCTAACCAAGCCAGATCGGGCCATAGTGAAATGCAGATATCACATGACTCCTTTCTCCACAGACACGAGAAAGAATCCATCTTTTTCACGGAGAGAAATCGAGATTTCCAAAGTAATTAGGCAGGCCCTCGAACCTGCCATAATTCTGGAAGATTACCCAAGATCCTCAATCGAAGTATACATGGAGGTTCTCCAATCGGACGGTGGCTCCAGATGTGCCGCACTGAGCGCGGCATCTGTCGCACTGGCTGATGCAGGGATCAACATGAGGGACCTGGTAGCAGGGTGTGCAGCTGGGAAGATCGGTGGAGAGATAGTTTTGGACATCGATGATACAGAAGACAAGGAAGGAGAGGCGGATATGCCAACCGGAATCATGCCTAGCCTCGGTCTCGTAACACTCTTTCAACTAGACGGAAACCTTTCGGCGTCGGAATTCCAGAAGACGTTCGACCTCGCCATTAACGGCTGTATGAAGGTTTACCAAATACAGAGGGAAGCCCTGATGAACAAATATTTCGGGCAATCCGAACCCATGCAGGAGTCGAACGAATAAGTGTCAGCGGTAAGAAAAGCAGTAGTCGTTGGGACCTTGAGGAAAGCGCAGATGAAGGAACAATTGGTGAAAGGCAAACGACTTGATGGCAGGGATCTGCTTCAACAACGAAACCTATCTATTGAGCTCGGGGTAATTGAGAAAGCTAGCGGCTCTGCAAGAGTAAGGCTTGGCGATACAGAGATTGTGGCAGGAGCCAAGGTAGAAACCGGGAGACCATTTCCCGACACTCCTGATCAGGGGCTCCTGATAGTGACAGCAGAGGTTTTGCCGATCGCCTCCGCGTACGCGGAACCAGGACCACCCAATGAAGAGGCGATTGAACTCGCCCGAGTATCTGACAGAGGAATTCGGGAGTCTGGAATGCTGGATTTCTCGAAACTGATGATAAAAAAGGGAGAACATGTGTATTCAGTTTTTGTAGACGTCGCGGTATTGAATGATGATGGAGGACTCTTCGATGCCGCCTCTTACGCTATAGTATCCGCACTTTCAACTGCGACACGTCCAAATGCAGATTTGGCGGAGGACGGTTCCCTAATAGTCTCAGATGAAACATCTGACCTTGATGTTAAGACTCTGCCTATTGCTACCACCTTTGCGAAGATTCATGGGAAAATAGTCTTTGACCCCAATACCGAAGAACAAGCAATGATGGAGGCCCGACTCACACTTGTCACAGATAGCGAGGGCAAGTTTGTAGCCGGCCAGAAGGGGGGATCAGGAGTTTTTACATTCGACGAGATGAAGGAATTGGCCCGAATTTCAGCGGAGAGAGGAATTGAGATTAGAAAGGCGATAAGGGACACGATCGACAATGGGTCGCAGAAAACCTGAGGCACTAATAGGGCACGCAGCCAAGTACGGCTCATCAGTAAGGAAGAAGTACGGAAGGGCACTGCGGCTACTTAAGAAAAAACGTCAGTGTCCCTCATGTGGATCTATGAGGTTCAGGCGGGAGGTTTCTGGAATCTGGACTTGTCCAATGTGTTCCTACAGGCTCGCAGATGGAGCTTATGACACGCCAACGCTCCGGTGAACTATTTACGTACAGTGCAACGATTAGCGTCCAAACCGAGAGAGGTCAAGAGTCCATATTACGATCCGCAATTGATCCAGATTTGGACCCCGGAGATACGAGTAGAGCCTCCAATGGAGGTGTGACCATCTTGGTTCGAGGAAAGGATATCTCCGAGCTTCGCGCCAAGGTAGCTTCCCAAACGAGGATGATCTGTACATCCCTTCGGGTATTAGAGTTCCTGTAAAGATTTATCTACTTTTTGACTCAAGATGAGCAGGTATGAGCACTCAAGAAATCCCACCATGGCTGAGGGAACAGCTCGCTCGATTTGAGCAACTCCAACAGAGCCTTCAGTCTATTCTCGTCCAAAAGCAACAGACGGAGATGGAGATAGGTGAAGTAGACGGAGCTTCTGCTCAGCTCTCAAAGACAGAAGATGACGTAATCCTATACAAATCGGCTGGAACGATCATGGTCAGGGCAAAAAAGGCTGACATGGTAAAGGAACTGGAGGAAAGAAAAGATTTGGCTAATACCAGAAAGACTGTTTTGGGGAAGCAAGAGGCAAGATTAAGGGAGAGTGCCAAGGAGCTTCAGGCGAAGATTAATGAGGCGGTAAAGGGCCGGACTCAGTCCAGCGGCTCATAAAATAATCTGTCGTTGCGGGTTCAGGTGCTCCCTCAGGACTAATACGAATAGATACTAATGATGAGATCATCAGATGGTCCATCTTTAAGTCTGATAAATTCCATAACAAGAAGGGGATCCCTTGGGGAGGACGTGGCAATTAGAATATCCGAAACCAGTTGTGGGGCGAGCGAGGCTATCCAACGACTGATTAGTTGAGATGCCTTTGAACCAGAAGCACCTACATCCAGGCCGCACCAACTCTGGAGCGCCTGATATAAGAAATGTATCGCTCTTCGAGGTACTCTGAACAAGCTATTCGTTAATAATTGTCAATAAAGATGCAGAATTATGGGCTTTAGAAACGCTAATACCGTAATTGAGGTGAGGAATTACTCCTTCAAATATGCTTCCTCTGACAAAGAGACACTGCATGACGTGAACTTGAAGTTCCACGAGAGAGAGATTACCATCCTGGTCGGCCCAACTGGATGCGGAAAATCTACTCTGCTGAAGTCTCTGATAGGTCTGATACCGCACATGTACGCAGGTTCTTGGTCGGGGAGCGTGATCATTGACGGGGTGTCAATACAAGATCGCAAAATAAACGATTTGGCCTTGACGGTAGGATATGTATTTCAGAACCCGGAGAATCAGATTTTCATGTTCTCTGTTGAGAGAGACGCAGCCTTCGGCCTTGAAAACCTAGGAATAGAGAGAGCTCAGATGAGAGAGCGCGTCGATTGGGCCATGTCCCTCATGGGTATAACCGATTTGGCAACGAAACCTCCACATGAGCTTTCCGATGGGCAGAAGCAGAGAGCGGCTTTAGCCGGAATTTTGGCTATGAAACCTCGGGTACTAATACTCGATGAACCCACTTCACTCCTCGATCCACATACTGCGCTTGAACTCATACAACTAATTCGGAACCTTAGAGACCAGTTGGGAATTACAGTGATAATGGTTGAACATCGATTGGACCTAATAGCAAGGGTCGCTGACAGATTGCTTGTAATGGAGAACGGGGCGATTGTGGAGGATGGAAAACCTCGGGAGGTTTTTGGAAAGAACAGCCCTAGTCTTCGTAATATCGGTATCCCAACCATAACCCGGCTCTATCAGGCTCTTAATTCCTCACGTCCAACGGGAAATGTCCCGCTAACGGTGGATGAAGTCGTTGATCTAATTCGACAAAAACAGAGGTCAGTAAGCGCATGATTAGGTTTGAAAAAGTAAGCTTCCATCATCCCAATGGACAAATGGCCCTCCAAGATGTGAATCTAGACATAACCCCCGGGGAGATCACAGCTATTGTGGGGGAGAATGGGGCGGGAAAAACAACTCTGGTCAGACACATCAACGGTCTGCTGAAACCTTCGGAAGGGGAAGTAAGTGTCTTGGGAATGAATACCCGCAAAGTTAGCATAGCAAAACTCTCCAAGCTAGTTGGAATAGTGTTCCAGAACGCAGATCACCAGCTCTTCTCCGATACCGTCAGCAACGAGATACTATTTGGCCTCACGAACTTTCACTTCAGTGAAACCGCATCAAGGCAGAGGCTTGAGTGGGCCTTGGAGCATTTCGATCTAAAAGACTACCGCGACAGGTCTCCCATGATGCTGAGCGGTGGGGAGAAGAAGAGGCTATGCATCGCTTGCATTCTCGCCTGGGAGCCGCAAATCATTATCCTAGATGAACCGACAGTGGGTCAGGATTATTTCCAGAAGGAACGAATAAGAGAAATGCTTGTTGAGCAGAGGGATGCCGGAAAGATTGTAATAATTGTTTCTCATGATATAGAGTTCCTCTGGCCTCTGCAGCCAAAACTCATCGCAATGTCATCAGGCTCAGTCATTGCTCATGGCGCTGCATCAGAGGTCTTATCACGGGAAGATATAATCCAACGATCGAAACTAATAACACCTCAGCTACTTGACCTTTGGAAGAAAGTTCCTCTGGGGGGTGATCCTCCCTCCGACGTGAAGGAAGCAGCAGAAAGGATATCGAAGATCTCTACGTGGATTTAACATTGTATTGGGTAGCAAGCGGGTTCATCTTCAGGAGGACTAGCTCGCCGATCCATGACCTCGACCCTAGGGTAAAGCTTCTGATCTCAATCGAACTCTTCTCACTTGCGCTTGCAGCATCGAGAATGGAGGAGGTGGCCCTGGTTTTTGGATCAATATTGACTCTTGCATTGATTGGGAGAATAATGAGGAGGTTAGGAAAAACGGTCCTATTTGCTCTGGGATTCGCTGTAATGATATTTTTGATAAATATTTTCGTGGGTTATCCTCTGGTGTCAGCAGTTGAGGTGGCTGCGCGGTTTGTGACGATAGTTGGGTCCACCTCCGTATTCTTCCTCACAACCTCTCCTGACGAGCTTGAACACGTGATGAAATGGTTTCGATTTCCTCGAGATCTAGTCTTTGCATTTGTGACAGCTGTAAGATTCGTTCCCGTACTCCTCATGGATGCACTTCAAATTATGGATGCCCAGAAGTCAAGGGGATTGGAACTGGACAAAGGAAACCCTCTAAAGAGAATAAAGAACTTCGGCCCGATCCTGGTGCCTCTTGTAGTAAACGCGGTTGTTAGGAGTGGGGAGCTTGCGGAAGCAATGGAGTCTCGAGGATATGGGGCAGTAAAGAAACCTACGACTTTGTATGGTCTCACTACCACGATAAAAGATAGGGCGGTGGTCTTGGGAAGTCTTCTTCTCTCTATCCCTGTGCTGTTCTTCTTCATCGTGTCCTAGGATCTGTTATGATGACGCAAGAGCCTCCCTGATTTGGTCTCGTCGATTTATGATGGGAGAATCTTCAGGCAGACCTAGGAGTTGACCGCTGGCTATCCTAGGTCCTGATTGAAGGAAATGGGAGGCTTCGAGATTTCACAAATAATCCTAAGATCGTGTACGGAGCTGTCGCGTCCTTGGTCTCGAATACTTTGACGGGACTCTACAGGCCAAGCTACCCTAAATCAGTTTTCCTAGGGCGGGTAGAAAAAGTCGCGTTTTCGTTTTTCATTTCGTTGACTCCTACTTCCACAAATGTGACGGAAAGCTCCGCTCTATCAAACAGTAAGTGATGGGGCCGGCGTGATTCGAACACGCGATCACCAGCACTCTTGCAGGTCCCCAGGATCGCCGTTGCTCTGGCATCTTGGACCATGTTTGCCTGTGGAAAGATTTTCTTATCCCACATCTAGACTACGGCCCCCCACACCTACCCCAAGTCCTTAATTATAATAGGTCTACTCCTCAAAAGATCGTGCTTATTTCTTGGTAAGATTGAGTGCTATCAGAATTTCTGCAAACGTACCTTTTCTCTGCCTCTTGTACTTCCTCAACGCCGACAAGAGCTCCTGAACGTCTCGCACTCGGATGACTTTTCTCAGCCTAGGTGCCAAAGGGCCTCCAATGAACAAATATTGGACTGCGGATGTGACATTTGAAGTTCTTCTAGAAGTACTCGAGGATTCAAAATCGATCAAGGTTACGAGATCTCCGTCGATTATTACATGTTTCCTCAGATTGCTTAGCTCTCCATGATCTATTCCTGCCTCATCCAAGGTTTGACATTGGCGAAGGAGTTCGAGGATCATTCTCTTTAGTCTCTTGATAGAACCGGTCCCACTCACACTCTCCACCCATTCTATTATGGCCTTTCCGCCTATCAATTCCATGGAGATCACGTTTCTAGTAGATCCCAGAATACGTGGACCGAGGTTCAATCCGTTCACAAGCTTAAGAGTTCTAACCTCATTTCTGGTATCTTTCCGCCTCGAATCCACTCGTCGAATCTTCAGCGCAACTTTGCCTGAGTTCGTTATTCCTATTACTACAACGCTGGAGGTACCTTTGCCTAGGAGATGAAGAGATCCTAGCTCCACTGGCCCTGTGAAGTCAAGAGCGACGATTGAGAGTCGCGAGAGCTCGCGAATTCGAGCTTCCAGAGAACGTTTGGTCGGTGATGGATAACAGAGAATCCATCCGTATTTCTTATCGGGAAGTTCTCGAAGTGGGACCACAGACGACGGGATCTGTGCCAATGACGTCGACTAGAGCCTCCTTAAGCCAGATATTTCTGTTAGATTCAATCAGGACTTTCGATCCCTTCACAATCTTTAATGTTTTTGCGACATCTCCGGCGAGGCCTGGTGCTACCCCCGATGAGGAAATGTTGCTAGCAGCAAGAAGCTGTTTCAAGAGGCTAGCAACATCTCTCTGCCTACGTAGATTAGTGACGTAGAGTCTCCCATCGCCTCCTATCCAGGTCATTTTGGATTCTTCGAAGTTCTTCTTCAGGAATAATTTCGCGCCCTCCATCATGCTGACTTCAGGCCCAATTTTCACTAGGAGGGGACTCAGCTCGGTCCTCTCCAGGAGGAACAGCAGGGCACTCTTGCTCTTCTCGTTGCTTGCCACCGCACTTCGCAATACCTTAAAACCTCTAATTGTCATCTGTCTTTCTAATCTAACCAGACTCCTTCGTAGTTGCCCCCAAACGATGTCTGCACTCCTTTCTGAATGTTCGAACTTTACCATAACGAGCTGATCTTGGAATGCTTTCTGGTATTGGACTCTTGACGAGATTCTTCCAGGCCTAAAGTACCGGAGTGAGGGACGTACCAAGAAACAATGAGAGGCAAAAATGAAACGGGATGAATTTTTGCGAGATATGGCAGCACCGAGGTTCCTTCGAGGATCCACCGGATCCAAAATGATTAGGGGGGACCGATGTAGAGACCCATACTTGTAGTGGTCTTCAGAGAGTGCTATTACTGCCTTCTTCCCCAGGTTTTGGGCCTCTCTAACCACCTCGATGAAATTGCCGAATCTCAGAACTAGAACTTCACAAACATACCCACTGAAACCCTGAATACGAATCTCCGAACCGTAGATCGAATTTGATTTCAGAAATCGCTTGAGAAGTCTTGTTTCCCCCCTCAGAGTGTCATTGAATCTGGAGAGTATCATCTCAGTGTGATAGGGAGACCTGTCCGCAGAGCTTATCCATTCTCCTGGTTTGACGTCGAAACATCCTACGACGTTGACTTTCACTTTGTCAACAATGGCTTCGACATATGGATGCTCTGAGTACCTGAGATAGGGACGGTACTCTGCTAGTGCATCTAAACCAATTGGAGTGGATACCCTTTCCAAGTCGGTCTTTCGGATAGACGCCGAAAACTTTACAAAAATGTCTATATCTGCCTCACCACTTAACCAGGTGCCCTTTGCATACGAGCCGCCAAAGACGGGTTTGGGCCTTGGTTTCACGCCTTCAAGACGAGTCTCTACTAGGGTCAGAACCTTTGCGGCTACGGCATCAATCTTCTTCTTCTCGTTGAATCCAGGTTCGACTCGTCGTGCGGCATCGGCAAGAACCTTCAGAGTCTTCTCTACTCTTTCTGGGATATCTACCACTAGAGATCGATCACTTCGAGGTCTGTATAGATTGGTCCATGGCGAGTTAGATCGCTTTTCTTAAGTTTGAGCTGAGCAAATGTCTCCTCGCCAAAATGTTGACTGGACTCGGCCTCAATAATATCTCTCAGATCACCAGTCCCTGATTCGCTTCTTACCCGCGCGATGGTGAGGTGGGGAGCAAAAGGTCTACCTTCCCTCTTCAATGGTAAATCATTCAGGGATTCACCAATTTCGTAAGCCAAGCTTTTCATCTTCTTGGCTGACTCCTCGTCTACACCTATCCAGATAACTGATATCCTATCTGCACTAGGAAAGGCTCCCAAACCTACAAAGCTTACTGAGAAAACCGCTGTCTTCAGCTTCCCAAGCCGGCTCCTAATTTCTTCGAGAAGAGCTTGGTCTACTTCTCCGAGGAATCTCATTGTGAAGTGAACCTTATCAGGCTCAATAATTTTCGGACTGGCACCAGTTTTAGCGATTCTCTTCTGTACGGATGAGATGTTACTTCTAAGCTCCTGACTAGTCAGATCAAGAGCAATGAATGTGCGCATTCGATTCGATTCGAGAGTCGGGACTAACCTATTTATTTGGTATAACCCGGTCTTTTTTTCATCCTTATGAGAAAACTGATTGTCTGCATCACTGGGATGTCTGGGGCTGGGAAATCAACGATCGTGAAAGTCGCATCGGTGATGGGATTTGATCCAATCAGTATGGGCGATGTTATCAGGGAAGAAGCTAGACGCAGAAAGCTCACCGAAGACGATTCTAATTTGGGGAGAATAATGTTAGAGCTAAGAGAAACCAGGGGCCCAGGTGCGGTGGCAGAACTCTGTTTGCCAGCAATCCAAAGATCGAAGAATTCGAGATTAGTTGTGGACGGAGTGAGGAGCGTCGAGGAATTGGAGGTATTCAAGCGGCTAGGTAATGTTTTGGTGATCTCGATCACTTCTGCCCCCGATAAAAGGAAGGAATTCTTGTTGCAAAGGGATCGACTTGATTCTCCTAGAGACTCAAGCTCGTTTAGGGATAGAGATAGTCGCGAAAGCCAGGTTGGGGTGGGGGGAGCAATGGCAGTCGCAGATATTATCATAGATAACTCGGATATCACCCTTGAACAACTCAAAGCCAAGGGAGCAACCGTCTTTAACAAGCTTGCAAAATGATCCTCAAGTGGATTTTGGGAAAGTAACGATATCTCTCTCGGCAAAGATAAACCCGTCAGAAGATATGGAAAAGGTACGAGAGGCCCTC
>SDBV01006106.1_pt1 | contig 16781 bp, 15 predicted proteins | sample 2277081 | NCBI WGS metagenome assembly SDBV01 (sample SAMN10402039, study PRJNA504765) | marine sediment metagenome | isolation source: marine sediment core GS10_PC15, 223 cmbsf | place: Arctic Ocean: Southern Knipovich Ridge | collected 2010 | reverse complement strand
GATCGCATTCACATTTATCCCATACTTTGCCCACTCAACCGCCCAGGCCTTTGTGAGCCCTAAAACCCCGCACTTACTCGCCGTATAAGCCGAAGTCGTCGGCCGCGCTCCACGGCACATCAAAGAACCAAGATTAATGATCCGCCCGCCCCCGCCCGCCGCCTTCCGATGCCTACAAAACGCCCGACCCATCGAAAACACCGCCGTCAGATTTATCTCGATAACCTTCTCCCACGTCGCAAGCTCAATATCCTCCGCCAACCCGCGCAAATTCACACCCGCACAATTCACCAGAATATCAACTCCGCCCGCCGCGTTCACGATTTCCCCCAAAAGCCCCTCCATTCCTTCAGCATCACTCAGATCATACTCAAAACTCCAGGCCTTCACACCCGTTCCCTCAATCTCCTTCACCGCCGCCCCAAGCCGCTCGGCATTCCTCGCCACAATTACAATATCCGCACCGAAATCCGCCAAGGCCTTCGCAAGCGACAAACCGATCCCGCCCGAACCGCCAGTAACGATCGCGGTCTTGCCGCTCAGATCAAAAAGTCTCTCGCCCATCTAAAGCTCCCACTTATGTGAATCTTTTATAAATCGGTTCTGCAACAATATCCCCGCAACCGTCGGCACCAAAAACGCCACCGGCAGAAACCATTTATAATTAAATACAAGCTCTCGCACATAATAATTATCATCGCCAACCAGATAAAGATGCCACAACGCAAGCACCCCAGTCACGATCAACGCACTCCCTCCAAGACTCGTAAAAAGCATCACCGAATTCTTAAACACGATAAACGAAATCATCCCGCCCCCGATTATCCCTATCAATACGCCCGCCAGAATATAATGCTCCGACAGCCCGAACGCATACCAAACTCCGCCGGTCAATATCCCGCCTGCCACCGCCCCAAGCGCACACACCGCCCACCGCATCAACGGAATCGACACCACCGCCGCCAGCACAAGCCCAACCACTCCTCCCCATATCTCACTGCCAGCCTTGGTCCCAAGCCACATCCCAAGAAACATCCCCAGCAGCCCGAAGCTTATCACCACCAGTATCTTAAATATCCGCCACCCATAGATCAGGTACACCGCCCCGAACGAAACCGTAATTATCGCCTGCAGCCACGTCAAACTAGTGATATTCTCCCACATAAAATCCACAGGCCAGAAAACCAGCTCGCTCTGCCCAACCACCTCCGGCGTACCGCGTGAAAAAATGTTCATAAAATCCATTATTCCTCTCCTGACTTTTCCTCGTCGTCAACTTTACTTTTCTTAACCTTCACCGGCCGAAGCAGCCACTGAACCGCCGCACCGAATACAGCCATCATCAAAAAAACCATCACACAAAGAGCTCCTCTGTCAAAAACTCCGCTCACCGGCCCAGCTCCCTTATGCAATAACAATACACCCATCCCACAAAATATCATCGACGTTCCCACTATCGAATAAAACACCGCGCCGGCTGCACTATTAAATATGAAACTCGCCACCGCAACTATCGCACCTGCCCCCATCCCGATCGCATATCTTCGAACCGAAACCTCGTCAAAGATCTCCCGCAACACGCCCAGAAAATATTCGACGTAAACTTTCACTATCTCTACAGCCTCACTCGCCGTTATCACCTCTCCCTCATTTCCAATTTGCACATCTCCCATCGCCTCGATGTTTCCCATCGATCCCGCCAAAAAGACCCCGATAACCAACCCAAACACTAACCCTCCCGCCGCAAGCGCAACAAACACTCGCTTCAATCCCATCCCCGCAAACCCGAACACCACCGAGGTCACCATCATCGCGACTGGCTCTCCGAATATCAAAAACCCTGCCGCTGCTCCGGCAACTGCCGCCCCAGCACCCGCCAAAAACCAACTGCACCTCAGCCCGCCAAGCCAAACCACCAGCCCAGCCGCCGCCAATATCAAGCCAGGCACGATCAACACAGCCCTATCGAACAAGGGCCCCAATGCCTCGAACTTTAATAATGCCTCTTCCATAACCGTCTAATCCTACAAAAAACCCACAAATAATGCGCACAATCCTTCCACGCGCACAGCCCCTCCGCATTTATTTTATCGACCAAATGAGAGTTTTTTCATTAGATTGCAGAGGAACTCCTAGCCGATCACAGCAGGAATGAGTTTTGAAATGACTAGAAGCGGTTTCAAAGCTGCTTTCGTCGCGAGAATCCAGTTTTAAAACCGCTTCTAAAGAAGGAAAATGCGGATGAGAGGAGTCGAACCTCCACGAGCCGAAGCCCACAGGCACCTGAAGCCTGCGCGTCTGCCAATTCCGCCACATCCGCAAAAAAACCAACACACATTCTAACCAACTACCCTCCAACAATCAACACCTGTCCCTATTTGTTATGATCTTTGTTTGACGAAATCCAACAGATGATCCATAATACCCCCTATGCCAAATCATACACTCCAACATACAGACAATCCTGAATTTCAGGAGTTTGTCAGCAAGGCGTTTGATAAAACTATTATTCTTGCAACAATAGAAGAACTTGCAGAATTTGCCTTTGGCAGTACTGATTCAGCAATCCAGGCATTTGAAGACCACAAGAAAGACTAAAACAAGATGATTTTAAATTTAGATACCAGAATTGCTGATGGCTATAAGAGCGCATCACAAAAAGCGAGAGTAATCACCGAAGCCTGGACGTTGGCAAATATGTATTGTCCTGCCTGCGTCTCAAATAATCTGATAGATACAAAAAATAATACTGAGGCTGTAGATTTTATTTGTGGTCGATGCGATTCGATTTTTCAGCTTAAAGCTACGTCTAAATCGATAGGCAGAAAAATAGTAGATGCTGGCTATGATGCAATGATTAGAGCAATATTAGAGAATCGCTTACCACACTTTCTGATACTCGGCTACAATAGCTCTAACGCCACGGTAAATGATCTCTTATTTATACCAAGATTTTGCCTTCCACCCTCCGCCATAGAAGCTCGAAAACCACTTAGTAATGCAGCAAGAAGAGCTGGATGGGTCGGCTGCAATATTGTTCTTGATTTGGTTCCACCAGAAGGCAGGATACCGGTAATAAATTCCGGAAGCATAATTCCTAAATTAACCGTAAGAAAAAATTTTCGTACCGCAAAGCCGCTTGAAAACATTTCATCAAAAAAGCGAGGCTGGACACTGGATATACTCACTGCTCTTCGTTCTCTGGATAGATCTGAATTTACTATAGACGATGCATATTCATTTGAAGAAATCTTGGCCCAAAGGCACCCGGAAAATCTCCATGTAAAGGCGAAGATACGTCAGCAGTTACAGGTTCTTAGAGATTTGGGATATCTAAGATTTGCCAAACGTGGTCATTATCGTTGGATAAAAAAATAATGGTATCCGAAGGCATTAATGGCATAACACGACATAACAGAAGTGGAGTTGTAAAGGATAGCAATGAATTTAATTCCTGCAGGGGAATTTTTATATTAGATGTTGGTCTTCTAATATTTTTCGGATCTCAAGTTTCAGGAACGGTGAAGCCTCAGCCCCTTTAAGAATTTTATCAAGTAGAATTTCATCAACAGATTCATTTCTTGTTAGTAATCCTAAGGCCTCTGATTTTGCAAGGTTACAGATTGAGACAATTCTAGCCTCTCTGTAATTGATATAAGTCTCATGCTTGACGAAAGGGTGTTCCTTATTGTTTAGCAAACAACTATGATCTTCCCCCTTCAAATCGCGGCATGAGGTAAAATTAACTATAATGACCTGCTCTAAGGAATGGGTCGGTTCAGAAATGACTATCCACAAGTGTGTCGATAGACCCGACGAAGATTTATTGAGGAAAGTATCTCCAAGAGAAAAAGGCATAGGAACTCAATCCTGAAAAAACTTGGTAAAGGCTGCGGATTCTTTAGCATCTTGTTCGATTTCTTCAATATCACCTTTTCTTCCAACAGCTTCAAGTATGTCGGAAAGTGGAATTGGTTTCTGGGAAGTTCCGGGATCATTTTTCTTCCATTCCTGGAACTCGTGAGTCTTTTTCACCAAGTCCCATTCATCATTGCCGCGCTCTCTGTCCCAAATTTCCTGAAGCTTGTTGATTTCATAGCGACAAAGCTCGCTGTTACCAGGTTCATTGATCAGTCGAATATTATAATTATCTCTCTCTATGAATTTGTCCCATTCAATAGAGTCATAGGCAGTATCTTTGATTAAGTCCAGCAAATGACTAAGAACCGGCCCACGCTCCATGGCAACAACATGGTCACCAGTAATCGGCCTGCCCGTTTCCTTTAAGCTTTCTCTGTCGGCAATATAGAGCAATTTTATCAGCCGCATATAGTTGTCAGTTTTCGAAGGCCCAGATTGACGAAGCAAAAAAGCAACTGCTTGAGTGGTCTTTTTTTGATTAAATCTAAATGACATAATTTGTCCTCATTTGCTGAGATTAAACCTTTTCCGTTAAACTATTATATCGGGATAATCTTAATGCCAGTAGACATAAAATGATAACATTATTACCTATACAATGAATTTGTATACAAGTTCATTGTATAGGTGAAAGACCATAATGTCAAGGCTTATAGCATTTGAATTAAAGATTTCTGGCTAATTACTTTCAACCTACTAAATACTAGATACCAAATATCGAAGATCCGCCATAGCTTCAGCGACGGCGGACTAACGACAAAATAGAATCAAACGCGCAAGTTTCAAAATTCAAAATACCAAAAAGGCGCGCGTTTTTACCAATTTTGTACCAATTTGTGCGCAAAAGTGCGCGCTTTTGTCACACTTTTGCACGCTTTTTGCATTACCCATCTTAACACTTGCGCGTTTGTGCGCGCAAAAACCCAAAGTCTTACAAAACAAGTGCCTGCTTTAGTATAAGAAATACTAATCCTTTTTCACATACAAAGTCTGCGTCGGGAACGCAAACTCGATCTTCTCAGCGTCGAACCGCTTCAGAATCTCGAAATTCACCCGCTCATTAACCTCATGATAAACCCAGTAATTAGCAGGCTTCACCCAATAACTCATATAAATATTCAGCGAGCAGTCATTAAAATCACTAAAATAAACTCTCGGCAGCCGATTAGAATCACCATTAACCTCCTCAACACCCGCCAAAACCTCTTTTATTATCTCCACCGCCCGCGTTGTCTTCTTAAAACTCGAATCGTAAGTTATTGTTATATTAGAAGTTCTGCGAATAAAAGGCCGCTTGCCGATATTCTCAACCATCGAATTTGCTATCGTATTATTCGGTATCGTCACCAGATGCCCCTGCAGCGTCCGGATCTTCGTACTCCGAAACCCCACCTCCTCCACCGGCCCGCAATGCTCGCCAACCCTGATCATTTCATCAACCTGGAAAGGCCGATCCGCAAAAATCGTTATCGATCCGAAAAAATTCGCTATCGTATCCTTCGCCGCCAAAGCAACCGCAATACCGCTTATTCCAGCACTAAACAGGATTGTCTTGATCTCAGCCCCCAAAATACCATCCGCAATATACAACGTCGCGATAATCGCGATCGTCACCCGCAGCGACTTGCGCACCACCGGCACCAGCATATCATCCAGCTTCGTCTCGGTCTTATTCACAACTTTGGTCAGGTAATATTCGACCACATCCACCAGCCGATACAACGCATAAGCAACCGCAACCGCCGCAACCGCCTGCGATACCTTCATCCAAAGCGTTCCAATAGCTGGACTTATACCTTCCTCACCGAAAACCAGAAACAGCTTACATATAAAAAGCCCCACTGCAAAAATCGCAACCGAGATAGGTTTAGCAACGCAATTGACCGTCATCGTCAACACGTTCGGCCGAGCCTTCGCCTCCCGCCTGGCAACATGGCTTTCAATTATAAACCTCGCTATCCGTGCAACGATCATCGTTATAAGTACAATTAACAATACCACCACAAACCGCCAGATAGCATTTCCCTTAATAAGTTCACAATTTGTAACCGAATTAACCCACCCACCTTCTGCCAAAATATGATTTGCAAAACCCACCATTTTCCATTTCTCCTAAAGGACAATATTTGATACCAGGATTTTACACATTCAGCGGTAAATTTCCAGCCAAAGTGATAAAAATCGCATAAAAAAACACTGCTGGGTTGTTTAATCCCAGCAGTGTTTAATCTGCGACTAAAGATATATAATCATTTTACATTTGTATCTTAATCCCAATCCTGCCTCCATGTATTAACTATTACACACGATCGTTGACCGTCGATTTCCCTGAATAATACGGAAGCACTTATTGTTCTGGTGACGTTATTAGCAAAGCTTATTTTACAAGGTACAATAGTAGCCCCATGTTCCTGATACGACTCTTTGATTTCGACAATTTCTACGAAATTGCTACTGCTGTATTTATTTTCCCATTCCTCAGCAGTTGATATTGGGCGTAATATCGCAACTGTCTGCCAATCACCTTCGATGACTGCTTGCCAGTAACGTCTTGTAATTTCCACACAGGCCTGCTCTTTAGTCATATCTCCAAGCAACATCCCAGAGTTTGGATCCTGTAGTTTTTTGTTCCTTCCAGCAAGGGCAGGGACAACTTTTGCACCTTCGGGTATCACAAAATCAAACAATTCATCAGGTAAGGTTTCGAAAAAGGAAAGTGACTCTACATTAAAACTGGGCATGCCCTCTCTTTTCATATTATCCCATTGCTTTATACTTACCGGCAATTTGGATTCAATATCAAACTCAAACCACCAGGAACGCGGATCAGGTGCTGCGGGATGGCTGCATGTGACAAAAACACGATCCCTGTTCGTGGCCGGGTCTTTGCCATAAGTCTCGTTCCAATCTAATACCATTTTCTGTAATGATTCGAAAAAATCAGGTCCAGGCCACGGGCTTATTGCCATCCCGTAACCTTCTGTGATTTTTACTGTCGCTGTTGCCGGGTCATATTGGTAGCGTCGATTTCCCGAAACAACTTGAATTGCACCTGTCTCAGATTCGATTCGAAGATGATTTGATGCTGTTTGGTCTTCATTAGCTCTGGCCCATGCCTCAAAGGATACCGCTTTTCCTTCTCCATCCAATAATATCCCTTTAAAGTGTATTCCATTAAATCTTATCAATAATTCTATTGTATCTTCGATTGCCCAGGCAGGTGTTGCCGATTTGTCCAAAAGAGTTATTGATAACACTGCAGCTATGATTATTACTGCGGCGGTAGCCAGTTTGCTTATTTTACTTTTCATAATAATTCTCCAGATTTTCTTGTCCATACTTACACCTTTCCTTAAAGTTAATTCTTGGTGTAAGTATGGACTACTTAAAGGTTTGGCGCAAGTTTTTTTTGCTTGGCGCAAAATCCTGCTTTAGGCACGTAAATAATACTTGCAAAGGGGGCAGGCTATATCCTCAACAGCTGATTGGTAGTATTTGAAAATTAGTTTGATATTTTTTGTTTTTTTTTATTGACAATGACAATATTTAGGGGTTTTAATGCTTGTTAAGTAGTTTTTATCGGAAGTGGGGGTAGTGAACCTGAATAATGGGAGTTTCCATTATTCTACTTAGGCTTATTCTGTTCGTAAAAATAGCGAAAAAAAGTTTTCCAGCTTCTCCAATTGAATGACGGGAAAAAGTGTTTTTTTAAAGCCTGATTGGGGGAAGGTGGGGGAGAAAAAGTTCCAATGGGAACAGGTAGCCCTATTCAAGCAATTAAGTTTTGCAAGAACATACCGATCCGTGCGGGACCATCCCCGTAAAGGGATTTGCAAATATCCTAAAAACATATATCAACAATTGCTGATTGTCGGGACGATCGCGTCCTGAAAGCGGCGAATATAAAAGGAGAATTAACTATGAATATTCAAGTACCAAAAACGTTTCTCTGCCTGTTACTGGCAATAGCGTTTCTTATGTGCTCGGTTGATGCCATGAGCAAAACTTCACTAAAAGTCCCGCTGGACCCGAACATACTTGATGAATTGGGCTATTATACTGGCCCGCCCACACTGCCAGAGTGGTTTGATCCCTGTGACAGTTGGAAACAAACATATAGCTACTTCACAAATGATGGTTACATCGATGCAGGCGAAAGCCATATCGAGGGAACTCTGGTAGTTAACAGAACCATTCCTGATGCAAATCTCGGATTCCAACTTAAGATCGATCAAAATGTTACAGATGACGAAGGCGTCACGAATACCTTCAGTGCTACGATAAACTGCCTTCTAAACACTTTCGCATCTCCCAATGACTGGAGTTTTAGCAGCGATTTTTCGAGAATGTCATCAACCACCGCAATAAGTGAAACTGCTGTAATTGACGGCAATATCATAGATGTCAACAGAGATGGCACATCCTTAACCTGGCCCGGGCCGAACGACAGCAATTACTCTGCTGACTGGTGCATGCTTGAAGCTGTTCAGAGACTACCCTTCTCGTATGATGTAAACGGTACGACCTTTACCACGTTTGACAACCTTAGCGTACGAAAAGAAAACCAGGTTCTATATTACTACGGCCCCGAAACATGGGACATTGACGGCAACAACGTTACTCTTTATAAATTTGTCCAAATAGGTGACGGTCTTGAACCATATGAGTATTACCTCGATTCTGACCACAGACTAAACATTGTTATAACAATGAGCAGGGCCTACATATTGCAATCGACGTCTCCAGCCGGCTTGGACACTATCTGGTCCGACGGTTTTGAGGATTGCTTTACCAACTGGACAACCGGCGGCGCATACTGTTCAACTACATCCTATGAAGGCGCCAAGTCCGGCAAGATGGATAATACTGAAAATGTTAAGGCAAGCGTAAGCACCTCCGGTTATGAAAATGTAACGGTTAAATATGCAAGAAAACTTGATGATATGCAATCCGGAGATTCATTCACCAGCGAATGGTATGACGGTTCAAGCTGGACCACCATCGAAACCATAACCAGTGGTTTTACAGATTGGACTCTGAAGGAATTCGAACTGGCCGGCGGCGCTGATGACAATGCAAACTTTGAGATTCGGTTCAAGGTAAACAATACAGCTACGAACTATGCATACGTTGATTCAGTGGAAATAATGGGCGAATAAATAAGGAGTTCGTGAACCTTTATAAATGTCCATTTTGATATAAACTTGTAGTGATAAAAACCAACGGAGGTTAAAATAATGAATAAAAACAAGAATGACAAGAAAACAGGTGGTTCAATGAATCGCCGAGACTTTCTAAGGTATACTGCCGGGGCAGCGGCGGTATTGGCAAGCAGTCCGATGACCAGGACTGCTCGTGCCGAAGTAACATATCCCACTAACATCCTAATGATATCAACCGACCAGCAGCATTTCGACACGATCGCCCATGGCGGATGCGCGTATGTAAAGACTCCGGCATTAGACAAACTCATGAAGGAAGGCACAAGTTTTAATCTCTCATATACAGCATCGCCTGTCTGCACTCCTGCAAGAGGGTCATGGTATACGGGACTGATGCCCTCCGAGCACGGTGCTTACGTAAACGGAGAGGGTATGATCGCAAGTGTCAAGAACATGGGCGAATGGTTCCAGCAGGAAACAAATTGGGATACCTATTATATTGGAAAGTGGCACATTACGCAATACAGCACACTCAGTATCGATGGCTTCACCGTCCTTAACGGCATGATCTCCGGACACGGTGATGTCTGGGATACCGCTGTTGCCAAGGCCGTCGAGGGATTCCTCTGGAACAGAACCTCACAGACGCCATTTCTGATGTGCGTAAACTTCCTGCAGCCTCACGATATCTGTGAATGGCTTCGCCTGAACGAAAACGATCATTCCACTTTACGTTTTCCCGAAATTAGCGGCGAACTTCCTTCATTGCCAAGTAATTTCAATTATGACGCAAATGAAGCTCAGGAAAATATCAACAGGCGTGATGGTCGTGAACCTGAAACCGGAAACTGGGACGACGACCAATGGAAATACTATAAGTGGTCTTACTATCGTTTAATTGAGGTTATCGATGCTGAGATAGGAAGAATACTTCAGGCTCTTGAGGATTCGGGCTATGCAGATGATACACTTATAGTGTTCACCTCAGACCACGGCGAAGGTTTGGGAGAACACCAGATGGTAAGAAAAAGTATGCTTTATGACTCAGCATCACACGTGCCGCTGATCTTCTGGTGGCCAGGCCACATATCTGCTGACACCGTCGATTCCACCAACATTGTTTCCGGCATAGATATCATGCCAACGCTTTGCGAATACGCTAACATTAACCCGCCAACGGGTACAACCGGTACCAGTCTGAGGCCCTTGCTTGACGGTACGCCTCCAGGTAGTTGGCGGGATTATCTCGTTGTCGAATCACCCGGAAACGACGGTAGATTGGTACGTTCCTCAAGATACAAATATATGACATTTTACCAGGATAATGTTGAGCAACTTTTTGATATGCAAACAGATTCTGGAGAAACTACAAATCTTGCGAATAATGGCGCATATGAGACGGTTCTTAAAGATCATCGCGGTTACCTTCTTGAATGGGAAAGCAACCTCAATACGGCATCTAAGTCCGCAAAACAGGATGCATGGTGGTATCAGGATCTGCCCTGGAGTAACGGATTTGAAACCGGAAGCTACTCCGATGATGGCTGGACAACCCAAAATGCTGACGCAGTTCTGGCAACTGGGAGTAGCGCATATATAGGTACTTATGGCGCTAAGCTCAAGAAAACAACATGGATAGAAAAGAGGATCAGTACTGTGGGTTACGATAATATCCACGTCAAGTACTATCGTGAAACAGTTGGCCTTGATAGCGGCGAGAACCTCTATGTTGAATGGTCCACCGATGGTACTACCTGGAACAATCTCGAGACGGTACGAACCTGTGTGTATGAAGACGGTCAACAGGACAAAACCTGTAGTTCAGGTGCCGATGACACCCCACATTTCCGCATCAGGTTCCGAACTAATGCCAGCAAGACAAGTGAGTATGGTCGAGTTGACGGGGTCCAGGTTACAGGGACTGCGGTATAAAGCCCTTGATGGTTTTTTGTATTGTGATCAAGGCGCAGCGGCTGTGAAGGCCGCTGCGCCTTGCTTTTATTTTGAGGGTGTGTTGGACACTCAGATATTTTCGATGAGAGGGCATGGGGCTATTTTTGGACCGTTCACAGATACCAGCCTAGCAGATACCTCTTAAATTTGCGAAAAACTGACCCTTAGGCCGGGGCGGAGCGTAAATTGAGTAGCGTAAATGAATAATAAAGAATAAAATAATTTTGTTTTGCCGGAGAAAGTGTATAATCTTTAGCTAACTATCATAATCTGGGTCAATAAATATATTATATCATGGGAGGAATCATTCTATGTTGCTTCGAAATTTCATAAGGGCCTTCTTTTTCATCGTAGTTTTTTCTGTATTATTCATCAATATCACCGGTGAGGGGCCAATAACAATTAACAAGATGACTATTTTTGTTGTTGGTATTATAGTAGCGTTGTTGGTTCTGCTGGTTGATTTCTTTACTCCGAAGAAATCTCTTGCGGCTTTGGCGGGTGTGTTTTTCGGGCTTTTGGTGGGTATATTTATCAGCTGGGCTTTATCGCCGGTCCTGGATGTTATCAACAGTGTGTATAATATCGAGCTTGCTCCGGGAACTTTGCAGGTAAGCAAGTGGATAATGGGCATTTCGATCTGCTACCTTGTAATCAGTTTTGTGGTGCGGACCAAGGACGATGTTCGTTTTGTGATACCTTATGTTGAGTTTTCGCGCCAGAGCAAGGGTTTGAGGCCGTTGGTTCTGGATACATCGGTAATTATTGACGGCCGAATAGCTGATATAACCCAGACGAAACTTTTTGACGCACCGCTGATAATTCCGCGGTTTGTGTTGCTCGAACTCCAGCTTGTTGCCGACTCTGCCGATAAGCTGAAGCGAAACCGCGGCAGACGTGGGCTGGATATGCTTCATAAACTTCAGACAAATCCGACGATTGATGTGCACATAGATGACACGCCTCCGCCTGGTCTGGAGTCCGCCGCGGCAGTTGATGAGAAGCTGCTTGTTTTTACGAAGAACTGCGATGGTCGGCTGATGACTAATGATTACAACCTCAGTAAGGTTGCTCAGCTGCGGCAGGTCGATGTGGTGAATATCAATGATCTGGCTAATTCTCTAAAGGCAATTGTTCTGCCGGGCGAGGAAATGCAGGTTAAGATTGCCAAGGCCGGTGAGGAAGCTCAGCAGGGGATCGGATATCTTGATGATGGCACGATGGTTGTTGTCGAGGAAGCCAGGAACAGAATTGGCGAGATGATCGTGATAACGGTGACCAGTTCGCTGCAGACATCGGCGGGTCGAATGATCTTTGGTCGATACGAAAGGGCGATGAGGGAGAGCAGGGGTAATCATTCCGGCGGTAGCGGCCAGCGCAAAGCTATTAACAACAATCGCCCTAATTAGAAACGCTTAAGCTGTTTGGTTAGTGCGGGAATGATATTTTTTTCAGATACGGTTGCTATTTTTCTGCCGTGCCGATAAATGAAACCCTTGCCTTTTGCGGCACAGACCGCAAGGTCGGCGTCGGCAGCTTCGCCGGGGCCGTTTACAACGCAACCCATTACTGCAACGTGGATGGGTTTATTAATCTTCCTCAATTCTTTTTCAACTTTTTTTGCCAGTGCTACCACATCTATCCGGCAGCGTCCGCAGGTCGGGCAGACTACTAATTTCGGTTGATCTTGCTGGCAGAGTCCGAGTGAGGCGAGAATTTTTTTTGCGATTTGGACTTCTTTTACCGGGTCGCCGGCAATGCTTATTCTGATGGTATCACCGATGCCTTCTGCAAGAAGTGTTCCGAGTGCGACAGCAGAAGGGATTTGTGCCTGGTCTGGCAGACCTGCGTGTGTAAGGCCGAGGTGGATCGGGTAATCGAAGGCTTGGGCGATTGAGCGGTTGATTTCGATGGTTCGCAGGGCCTCAGCGCTTTTTGCGCTCAGGACGATGTTTGAAAACTTTCTGTTTTCGAAGATCTTTACATAGCTTTTCATTTGTTTTAACATGAAAGCTGTGCGCTTTTGGGGAGGTAAATCGAGTTTTTTAAGGTCTCTGATGCTTGCTTCGTTGATACCGACGCGGATCGCGATATTATGAGTTTTTGCGGCGTCGATAATTCGCAGGATGTCTTTTCGGGTTTTTATATTTCCTGGATTCAGGCGAATTTTTGCGGCACCTGCTTCGATGGCTTCGATGGCTCTTTGCGGCGAAAAATGGACATCGGCTATAAGCGGTATGGATGTTTTTTGAACGATTTTTGCAAATGCGGCGGTATCTGCGCGGGTTGGAACTGCAATTCTTATGAGGTGGCAGCCAGCGGTCTGGAGCCTTTTTATCTGCCGGAGAACTTGTGTGATGTCGGTGGTGGCGACTTTTATCATTGATTGAATGGCGATGGGGTGCCGTGAGCCGATTTTTACCGAACCAATCTTAACGGTGGAGGTTTTTCTTCTTTTTATCATATTGGAAATTCTAACTTGTTTTGTTGCGGGCAGCAAATTAAAATACCAAGTAAGGGGGCGGGTATGATGCTATGGCGAAAAAAAATAAATGTTCAGTTGTCCAGGGGTGTTGGCAAGGCCGATTTGGGGCTGATGGCAAATATGTCAAATTAAAAAACGAGGCAAAGCGAATGTTGTGGACGATTTTGGTAACGATATTTATCGCTTATTGGGTATTGGGGACGATACTTTACTTCATGCAGCATTCTTTTACATATCATCCGGTTCGTGAGGTTTCTTATAGTCCTGCTGAGTTGGGTCTTGATTTTGAAAAGGTTATACTTCGGACGGCGGATGGTTTGAAGATTTCGGGTTGGTATGTTCCCGCTGAGAATGCGAAGTTTACGGTTTTGTTTTGCCATGGCAACGGGGGCAACATGACGCATCGGCTGGATAGTATAAATTTAATAAATGAGCTTGGTTTGAACTGTCTTATTTTCGACTATCGCGGTTATGGCTCAAGCGAGGGTAAGCCAAGCGAACTGGGCACTTATCATGATGCCGAGGCAGCGTATGCGTGGTTAAGGCAGGAAAAAAGAGTAGGCTCTGAGAATATAATTCTTTTCGGCAGATCTTTAGGTGCCAGCGTCGCGTCATATCTGGCACAGAATTATGAAGTGAGGGGACTTATAATTGAAAGCGGATTTACTTCTTACGCCGATATCGGGCAGAAATTTTATCCTTATATGCCTGTGCGGTTGTTTGCCAGGTACAGCTATAAGACCGAAGATTATATCAAAAAGATCGATTGTCCGATTCTTATAATTCACAGCCGAAATGATGAGATCATTCCTTTTGAATTTGGTTTGCGTCTGTATGACACGGCTAAAGAGCCGAAGGAATTTGTAGAGATATTCGGAAGTCATAATGACGGATTTCTTCACTCCGCTGAGATTTATAAAAAGGGCTGGCAGCAATGGCTGGAGTTTGTGAAGACATATCAGCCGCAAAAAAAACCTGCCTTGCGGATATCATGATTCGTGGAGCGAAAGTTAGAAATTTAAAGTGGAAAACGTAAAGCCAAAATTTAAAAGTTAAAACTGTAAAAAGAAATATGGACGGATATCTTAATTCCCCCCTTAATTCCCTGGTTGCACTTCAAGGCTGTTAATATCTAATGAAAACAATCTGTGCTTTTCATCTTTTATAATCAGTTTTTCTTTATCCAATTTAATATCTGTTATAAAAACGTCCTGAACATCTGCCTCTAACTTTCGATCGTATTCAGTCACATATACCTGAACGATCCATTTTATTCTTTTTGTTTTGACATCCTGCGCCATCACGTAGCCACCCGACTGAAAAGATTCAGAATTACTCATAATAAAAAGGTGAGGTGCTGAGTAAATCACATCATCTGTCTTTACCGGCTTAACTTCTTTTGGGGCAACTCTCATGGCATAAAGGGTAGAAACTATTGAAAAAAACAAAAACAGTATTAGTGTAATTTTTTTATGATTCGACATTTTTACTTTCTCCATTTTATTCTGACGTCTTTCCAAGTTTCTTGATTATAGGGTGCAAGGGAATTATTTCAACCTGTTTTTGTGGTGAAATAACGGAGGGCAGCTTAGTTTAGAACTTTCTTAAGATTCCAAGTGCTACGGCTTCAATTCGGCAGTTGTCTGAGTAAATCGGTTCGTAATTATCATTTGAGGGTTGTAGTCTTACGCTATTTGGCTGTTTGTAAAATCTTTTCAATGTAACGTCGCCGTCATCGAGATTTGCGACGACTATTTGGCCGTTTTCGGCGTTCGATGTCCGCCGGCAGATAATGTAGTCGCCGTCATGTATGTTATCGCCGGCCATGCTGTCGCCGTGGATCTGCAGGGCAAAGACGTCGTCGGTGGTGCCGAACTGGTCTGCTAAAGATAAATTCTGCGAGTCCTGTACAGCTTCGATAGGCGCCCCTGCAGCGATGCGACCAAGAAGAGGAATTCGGGATTGGCAAGTCAAATCAGCTTTATGCCCGCGGTCCGGATTTTTATTAAGCAGACTTCGCCCTTTTTTTGTCAGTTTCAAAGAGCGTGCCTTGCCAGTCTCCGCTGAGAGAAGGTTTTTTTCTCGCAGCCCTGCGATATGTTCGAATGCGGTAGTTCTGCTTATTCCAAGTTCTTGTGCCAGTTCCTGAATTGTCGCCGAATAGGGTTGGCTGATCTGGAATCGAGCCAGCAAGTTTAGTATCTGCAATTGTCTTGGCGTGATCTGTTTTGAAGATTTTGTCTGAATCACTTTGGGTTTTCTCCTTTATCCTCCTGTTTTGGTTTGTTAGCAGGTGTGTGGCAGTGGTCGGTGCGATAACGGTGATGAAGTCTGGTATTATAGTCGCACCTATCATATTTGCTATTGAATTCAGCACCCTTCCGAGTGGGTTTTTATTTTCTGTGAGCAGGTCAGATTCATTTATCGGCCAATCGGAAACGAATTCTCCGCCTGGTCCGAACCTGCAGAGGGGGTTTTTGTCATTGTCGCTATAAAAGTTATTCGTTTGCATTTTTGCCTGCCTTTGTTTTTTGACCGTTATCTTTTGACCATACCTCTATCGGCTAAACAGGCGTAAAAGCCCTAACAAAAACCGAACAAAAACATGGAATTTGTCAAAAAAAATCGTCATCCTTAAGGGCTGTAAAAAGAGGTTACTAATATGGGACCATGTATGAAAAAATTTAAAAATCAAAGTGTAAAATGCAAAATTGAGGAACCCCGCACCAATTATTTTGGTGCGGGATGGCTGATTTTATTGTTACTTTGGGTATAAGGCGATCTTGTTTGCACCATCGACGATATTTATCGTGGTTTCGGGGTTTTCTTCGAGCCATCGGTCGACGATTTTCTGTGGGGCCGGTGCGGGGAAAAGGTGGGCGTTTTCTATGAGTTTATCGTCAATTTCTGAGTGTATCCAGATTCGATGAAGGCGGGTTATCATCCGGGCGAATTTATATGGTTTGTGGCTGAAGAGTTTGTATTCACTTTTTATTGATTCGAGTATCTGTGGAATTGGGGTGGTGAGTCTGTTGTAAAAATTTTCCATTGTATGCTGCTGGCCGATACCTGCTGGGCATGCTGAGAGGAATAATATTTCGCCGTTGTCTTTTACTGCAGCTTTTGTAAGCTCCAAAGCTCTTTGCGAGATGTAAAGGTCGATGTCGTTTGGCAGTCCGCCTGGCGATACGATAAGTTTGTCGGCAGGTGCGATGGTGTGTGAGTTGAGTTTGTCGGCCATGGAAAAAGCATTGGAAGAG
>SDBV01006105.1_pt1 | contig 16782 bp, 19 predicted proteins | sample 2277081 | NCBI WGS metagenome assembly SDBV01 (sample SAMN10402039, study PRJNA504765) | marine sediment metagenome | isolation source: marine sediment core GS10_PC15, 223 cmbsf | place: Arctic Ocean: Southern Knipovich Ridge | collected 2010 | reverse complement strand
TACCCTGTTAAATAGAGTTCCCTCCGGGAAATTTAACAGGGTGAAGATGAATATATCGGACCAACTCTTTAAGACAGGTGTCTTCCTGACATATAACTGACTTATAACGATTCCGGAATAGCTTGACTTTTCAATAAGGAGGTAGACCTTTTTGTCTTAAATAGGGTTCCGGCCACTGTGGGCGCAAGTGCTATAAAGGGCACACTTCTTGTTATAAATGACTGGGGCTTGTATCTCGATTTCATGCTGGTTGTTACAGATATAGCAGAAGACTTCAGGGAGTTTATCATCACTGATTATATGGAGAGGGCAGGTATTGAAAGAAGAGATCAAAGCTAGGCTTGTCAAACATGTCGCATTTCTTGAGGAACAAATCAAGGATTATGCTTATTTCGGGCAAGTGACGTGGAATGACTACATGGCTAACAGAAGTACACGAAGAGACTTAGAAAGATGGATTGAAAATATCATAAACTCCTCCATTGATATTGAAAAAATAATTCTGTCTTCAGAAGGAATAAGTCTCTCTGATACTTATAGAGAAGTAGTGTTATCTCTATCCCTTGTAAAGGAGTTCAATAACGAGGAAGCGGAAGAGCTTTCCAAATGGGTAAGGTTCAGGAACATTATCTCCCATGAATACCTCGACATCAAATGGACATCCATGAAACGATTTATCGCTGAAACAGAACAGCTATATAAGAGGTTTTTGAATAACGTGAAGGAATATGTCAAAAAGAAGCTACAAGAGGATAAATAGATTTGGACGACACGATTCTTGAGATTGAATAATGTCTTTTTTGCACATCTTTCTTGGCCCAGTTGGCCTGGAAATTCTCTGCCAGAAAGGAAAGAATATATTGGTAGGCGGAAAGAAGCAGGATGAAAAGCCAGATAGCATAAGAAAAGGGCATTGTCATCGGAAATAGTACCTTTGAACAATGCCCTTTTATGATTAGGCTCTTATGCCTTCTTGGTTTTTGCCTTTTTTCCTGTCTTCTCTTCCTTGACCTCTATCTTCTTGACCTCACTCACTTCAGCCTTTGGGAGGGTGAGTTTCAAGATACCATCTTTGTAAGTTGCATCTAATTTATTTGTTTTGACTTTCTCGGGAATTCGGAAGCTTCTCTGGAACGAACCGTAATGTCTCTCAACCTTATGGTAATTTGCTCATTGCTTCAATAGGCGCCTGACTCAATCGTTGATCCGGTAGGGGTTTTGGGGAATCACATGGTGGCCCCGTTCCCCATCTAAGCCTTACTGCGTTTGTGATTTTGGGCTCTTGCGCTGAAGATGCGTTAGGTTGCCATATAACTGCAGCAGGTGGGCATATTCGGCTTCATCATAGAAGGGGCAAACGCCTGCAGTGAAAGCCTTGGCCACCTCGACACAAAATTTTCCTGCCATCTCCAGCTCAAAGACCTGGTTTGCTCCGGTGGCGCATCCTGCCACTGGAATGGAGGCGGTCAGACCCACTCCAACCACAGGAGCGGTTGTGGCAGTGGCTGGCTGCATGATGCTATTCAAGTGATAGATCCCGTTTCCGTATGGCGTGATGTCCTGGGTGGTAATTGCCAGGAGCACCGGGGGTTGACCGGTCACAGAGCGCATGATGTCAAGAAGTGGATCGCTAACCCTTAAGATATAGCCCTCTTTGCAGGTCGGCGTGATCGCGAATCCACGTTGGTTCAGAACCCAGTTTCCCTTGGTGGTGTCCACGGAAAGGATGGCTGCATTAGCCTCATCTACTTCCATCCTGTTCATAACCTCCATATCCACCGGAGAACCCATGAAGGGGGTGGGTTCGTGGGGGATAGTGGGAGCGTTGGGACAAATGTGAGTGGCGACAATAACGTCTCCGGAAAGAACGTCTCCCCTCTCAGACATCCGTGTCAGCTTCCCTGCACACGCCAAGGCGACGATACACCCGTCTGCGTCCGATACCAGCCCCAACTTCTTTAGTCTAGCGCCTACCCCACCCAGACGCCCAATGATTCCTAGGGTTGGGCCAATTCGATTCGGTGCCCTGATGATGGCCTTGGCAAAGTCGGTTGACGCCGATTCTCCTTCGACGCTTCTAACATCCATTTCAATCTGCCCTGCCCGGTCGAGCCACTCCTGGATTCGCTCTCCGCTGGCAATGGGATCATCCAGCAAGTCCATTACCTCCATAACGTGACGTAGCATCATTCCCCTCCAAATACATACCTCACAACTGGCCTGTTGAGGAGCTTCTCGATCCTGCGAAACAGTTCTAGATCTTGCATACCTGCACCGAGCACCAGATTCTTGCCTTTTGTAGCGACAATTGCCACGTGCATCCCTGTCTTCAAGTCCGATGTGTTAACCACTTGACCGGTAGTAGTTTCGAAGGTAGCGATCAAATCTGGAAAGGTGTAACGCCGGCCTCCCTCCACTTCCACCAACATATATTCGTTCACAAAGGACAGCTCTGTTCCTGTGTTAAGGACGACAGTGCCTATGTCAAAGCCTCCCTGGGTCACTAACTCTAACTGGCTGACCATTCCCTCACCAACTATCTCACCACACAACTGTTCAGCTACGGCTTTCCAGGTTGCCTTACTCGTCTTTTGGGCCGTCAGAAAGACCCGGCCCAAAGCTACCGTAGCCTCGATAGCCCTTACGGCTGCTGTTCCTTTAAGCCAGGAGGCTTGAACTGGATTCCGGGCTACGGCCACCAAACCCCCTGCCTGGATGGAGGCCTCTCGAACAAGGGCTGAGCAACAGTCAATATTCCCTTGGACAAGCATCTCCAACCTTCGACCGGTATCCGGGTCGCCACCACAGGCCGCTTGTATCGAGTGATAGCCCTGCCTTTTGTGAAGACCCAAGCTACCCATGAGCGCCAGGGGATGCGCCCGACCGTTACATGGGGCATCAATAATCGGCAGGCCAAGCACAGCCGACTGAATAAGGCCATTTCCAGAGGCGAATCCCCCCATCTCATTCTGGATAAGGCCACGTAAAGGACAACCTAGAGCATTCACCACCAAGGTAACACACCGGGCAAAGTCCATTGGCTTGACGTATTGATCTTTTGAGGCGGGTGCACCCACTGCCGAGACTGTAACGACCATGTCATCGGGACCAATCTCTGCCAAAGGGATGATCCTTGGGGAACCCAGCTTTAGGGCTAATTCGGCAGCTTCAAGGCCCTTTATCTTGGAGCCGCCCCCACCGCCCCCCAGGATCGTCCCACCGTAAACCAAGGTCTCTGCGGTTTCCCAATCCAATCTCATCTATCCACCTTTGGTCTGACCAGTATTGATATCAGCCGCCTCCGGCTGGTAGGAGTCCAGTCAGGACATCACGTGGTCGAAGAACATAATCCCGCTTCACCGCTCTGCCCCCGACAAAAAGAACCATGGCCTCGTTCTTTGGAACGTCTAAGTCCGTTAACACCTGCCCCACAGTTGCCCCCGTCGGAACTTCAACCCGACGGGTGTACTCTCCTTCACCTGGGGGCAGATATTTGTTAAGGCCGTGGTAGAGCCTAATCCCTATCTCCATGAGGATTCCTACAAATGATTAGAAAGAAATCGGCGTGATAGTTCTGTTCTACGCCTCTAACGCCGCCTCAATACCTTTGACGTCCTGAAGAAGCTCCAAAGAACAGAGGAGTTCGCGGGTTGGTCGGCCAGTCTTGGGGTCGTACCCTTGGAGGCGATAGTATCTGTCCAGCATACCTTTGAGCTCAGCTTCAGAATTGATCTGACCTTTGTGCGGCCCTTCACTTATGGGCTCGTTCATCAGCCTCCAAGGAAGGATGTCTTGCCGGTTTGGGTTTTCCCGCAGGTTAAACATCCGCTCCAGAACGACAGTCCGTCGACCGACGGTTAGCAGCTGCTCCTCGTTGAAATTCACACCCAAAGCGGCTTTGATCAATCGACAAAGGGAAGATACGCTTATGATATAAGAAGAGGTTGTGGCAAAAGAGCAGATGCCCAGAGAGTCGGTGACGGCGAAAACATCCTCGTGCCACCGTACCAACTCTGGCTTGCCTTCAGTGCTCGTTGCTGGGGGCAGATCATCTTTTCCTAGTAGTTGCTTGAATAGGTCCACGGCTTCGGGAAAACGTGCAAATTCTGTCATAGGCTGGGCATGGAGATGATCTGGGCCCCGGGGATTGACAGCAAATGCAAGAGCGTAGGCCTTTGCCACGCGCGTATCAACCCGCGACTGCTCAAGGCCATTCGCCTGGACCGCCCATTTCCATGATTCACCACCGTATTTTTCGGCAAGACGCTTTGTGCCTTCGGCTAGCAGATCACCGACTCCCTGCCTATATGCAATCTGTTTCAGAAGCCCCACCATAGCTTCGCTATCTCCCCAAGTGAGGTTGAGGCCTTCACCAATGTCACCCGAAACCACCCCTTTCTCCACGGACTCAAACAACCACTGGATCACACCGCCAGCGGAAATGGTATCCAATCCTAGGTCATTACAGAGTTCATTACCTTTTAGAACGGCCTCCGTGTTCGTGATTCCACAGCCTATCCCTAAGGCTGCGAGGGTCTCGTATTCGGGTCCTCCTGAAAACCCCTGGTAAGGTCCCTCGGCAACCTGATGGAATTTGTGGCAGGCCAGGGGACAGGCGGAACATGCCGTACCGTTGGTCATGTAGCCCTTTTCAACCAAATAGGTTCCGCCCAGGCGATGACCACCTTCAAGGCGGCTTCGACGGAAGTTGTTCACGGGCAGGGAGTACCCTTCGTTGGCCATCTCTATTGTGGCTGCAGTGCCGTAGTCTACATACAACTTTGCCTTAACGCTTTTGTCAATCGTGGCCAGGACAGATAGAATTTCGGAATGCAAGGCCTCAAGGTCAGCAACTTCCGTTTTCCCTGATCCTCGGACGGCGATGGTCTTGAGCTTCTTGGCGCCCATGACAGCTCCCAGGCCACCGCGGCCTGCGGCATGATAAAGAGAAGTCATGACACAGGCGAATCGGACCAGATTTTCGCCAGCAGGACCAATTGTGGCGAGATCCCATCCGGCGGACCCATCAAGCTCTTCCTTGAGGGCCGCTGCTGTCTCCCGGACTGTTTTGCCCCACAGTGCGGAGGCGTCACGAACGTTGATGTTTTGGTCATCGATGACGAGGTAAACCGGCTTTTCCGATACGCCGGAGATGACCAGAGCGTCCCAGCCCGCCCGTCTGAGACGCTTTCCCCAGGCACCTCCAGTATTTGCTTTGAAGTAAAGCTCGCTAGCAGGACTCTTTGAAGTGATGGTTAACTGGCCCGCTGTAGGCACCGGAGTACCAACTAATTTTCCTGTACCAAAAATCAGCAAATTATCTGGTCCAAATGGATCGACGCCTTTAGGTTGCCTTTCGAAGAGGAGCTTGGCGTTGAGTCCCCTCCCTCCCAGAAAGAGGTTAAAGTGCGACTGTGGCAAAGTCTCTTTGGTCACAGTCTGGGTTGTTAAATCGAGGCAGGCGATATTGAATTCAAGTTGGTTGATCATGAATTTCACTCCTTATTTCCCTAAGTTTTTTGGTTTTAGTCATCAAATCAGCAATTACTGACGCCACGTTAACCTCAACGAACTGAAGGGCACGAGGATAGCAGATGTTCACACAGGCTGGTTCCCCGCCGCACAGGTCACATTTAAGAGCCGTTTCCTCAATGACAAATATGCCTTGGTAGGGACACACCTCTTCGCAGGACCCGCAAGCTGTACATAAGTCGTCATGAACGAGGAAAATTGAAAGACCGCTATCATACTGAATGGCTTCCACAGGACATGCGTCAACACAGGGATGTTCCCGGCATTGTTCACATACAAGCGGGATAAAGACTGTCCTAGGTTTGTCTTCCAAAAGTCGTATACAGGAAGCCTTTTCAGAATATGACCCAGTTCGATGTCCAGAACAAGCATCCACACAGGCTTCACATCCTGTGCATCTGTCGAAATCCACTAAAAGTATCTTTTTCATAATCTTTCTCTCACCATATATTATAGGGGTCCACCGGATGACCTGCCTTATCCGAAAACCACCTGTTTGCCCGCCTGAACAATCTTAGCCAACAGGGCCACATTCCGACCCATGGATTTTGCGGATTCGACGGCTGCTCGGGCGCTGATAGTGCCCTCTTCATCAAGTTTCTCTATGGCATCCTTGTCTCGCAAACATTCTGTCCATCCACTGGCCCCTATGTAGCTTTCCCAGAGGTTACCGGGGATGGGCAGACAGCCCATGATGAGTGCGTGATTGACCAGCTCGGTGATGGCGTGCTCCTGTCCGGAAAAGATGTGCATGCCCTGCGAGATTATACCGATGCATTTCAAAAGTTTGGTCATACCAATCTGTCCCTGGCCGGGCGCCAGTTTGGTAAATCCCGACTGGCCCAGGCGGTCGATGAAGCACTTCAGTTGGCCGGGGATGGACATGTGGTACACAGGCACGGAATAGATGATGACGTCTGCGGCTTTCCACCGCTCGGCCAAGTCCTGAAAATCATCCTCGACAACGCAGTTACCTTTCTTCCGGCAGCCATAGCAATGGATGCAGCCCGAAAACGTCTTTTTATCAAATGTGTAGACGTCAATTTCGGGGTCCTTGAGTACCCTCTTTGCCTCCGCCAGGGCCCTTTGCAGGAGATAGTAGCTATTAGCCCTTCCCCTTGGGCTTGCCGATATTCCCAGCATTCTTACTGTCATGTGACTTCCTCTCTGCCTGATCCTCCACGGTCAGCCTTAGTTAGGCATAACGATATCATCTTAGGAATTGATGCTCCCCCACCTCGACGATAATTGGCATTTTCTTAGTCGCAGATCTTGACGCTCTAAGTTCGCGGTAAGAAGGCCATCCCTCACCATGTTAAAACAAAAGACTTTGATCATAGTAACCAAGCCGGCAAAAAAGACCCTCCAGTCCCCGACCAGAGGACTGCCAGCCGAAGCTGATCATTAATCCCTTGTTCGGGGGAAAGGGTTGAATTCCTATGTCGAGCTATGGCTTTTTTTAACGACCTGGTCCAAAATGAACTGGATCTTTTCCTACACTTCGGGTTTGAACCCTAGAACCCGGTGATTTTCTAAAATGTTCTTAGCTGACTCTTTGGCCCTAAGAAGCATGATGGACGGCTCACTTTCCCCTCGCTCATTGTGACTTCTCCTGTCGAGAAGATTAGACAAAAAAAGTTCGTCTCTAAAATGAGTGTAAGTATGGTCAGTATCGAGAAAGCTTTTCCCTGGTCCAACTTCTCTGATGAGATCGACACCGAGCGTATCTTCTGTAACCCTAATCCCTTTCAGTCCCATGTTGATCATGTTGCAGATCTCATTGGCAATAATCATCTCCTCGTAACTGGAAACTATGGCTCCCCCCAGCAGTCCCCCCGCCGCATGATGAAGGATGTTTCATTATCACGTCAAGAGTGACTCTCTCGTGGAGAGGTGTCCAACCGAAATAATAAGCAAAAAGGAGCTGAAGCAGGAGACCGAGCCAAAATATGGGCATCGATATTCCCGATAGCGCGATCAGCCTTCCTAGGTGGTCCTCCCATTGATCCTTTTTGACGGCCGACAGTATTCCGACGGGTACGGCAACCAGTACGGCGAAAATCATCGCCACAGTCACCAGCTCAAACGTAGCTGGAAAATATCTTTTGATTTCTTCCGCCACCTCCCGCTGGTTCTGGATTGAAAAGCCCAAATTTCGATTGAGAATGAGGTTTTTCAGATAGAGAACATATTGGGCCAGAAGCGGCTTATCCAATCCGAATTTAGCTCTCATGTCGTCGATGATATCCTGTGGGGCATCCGGACCGACCAGCGCGAGGGTTGCATCTCCGGGCACAAGATGGGAGATAAAGAAGACGATGGTGATTACTCCCAGCAATATTAGAGCGCCGTAAAGCAATCGTCGGAGAATATAGAGGATTTTTTCCATTATGGCCTAAAATATCACACGAATTCTGGTACCGTCAAGTTATTTGTAAGGCCTAACCCCAGAATCTATTTCCTTCTTCAAAACCGAGTGAGAGATTAGACTAACACAAATTGATGAACCGAGCTGTGCTGACAAGCCCATCTTTTACATTTGCGGGCACACCTTAAGCTAAACCTATTAGGGCGCTCATAGCTCTTTGTCAGCTCATTATTGCAACAATGCCTTTGCAAGCTTTGTAGCCGAGCCAGCTTCAGGTGCATACCCGTCAGCTCCGATTTCATCGGCGAAGTCTTGGCTCACAGGAACTCCACCTATCATGACTTTGACCCGATCCCTGAGACCACTTTCCACCATAGCATCGATGGTAGTCTTCATCATTGGCATCGTGGTGGTAAGAAGAGCAGATAGACAGAGCATATCGGCAGCTTTGTCCTTTACTTCTTCAACAAATCTGTCTGGGGGAACATCTACGCCAAGATTGTAGACATCGAAACCTGCAATTTCCAACATCATGGCCACGAGATTCATCCCGATATCATGCAAGTCCCCCTTTACCGTTCCTATAACGACCTTGCCAGCGGCTCTAAAATCTGCTTCGGACAAGAGAGGCTTAATAATATCGATAGCAGAACTCATGATCTTGGCAGATCTCAATACCTCGGGAATAAACATATCCTCAGCCTCCATCTTTTCCCCCACGATATCCATGCCTGCAATAAGGCCCTTGTCTAAAATTTCCTTGGCGGAATCTCCCTCATCCAGGGCAGATTGTACCAGGCTTGGCACCCTGTTTTCGTCGCCTTCAATCAGTGCGTCAATCATTTCTTGGAAATCAGCCATGTTCTCCTCCTTTCCTCGTGATGATCCGTGGCCGACCGACTTTCACTCCACGGTGTGGCATCTCACAAGATGCCCGTCGGCCGCTTCAACGAGTGGCGGTAATTCCGCTTCGCAAATGCTGGTGCGGCGAGAGCATCGTGGATGAAACCGACAACCCTCCGGGGGCTTTACCGGGTTCGGGACATCTCCTCGCAGGGTAATGTCAAACCGTCTAGTCTCGTTCCGAAACGTGGGAACGGCTGAGAAGAGCGCTTGGGTATATGGATGCAACATGCTATCGAAGAGTTCATCCGTGGGTGCCATTTCGACCAACTGACCGAGATACATGACGGCGATGCGGTCGCTCATGTGGTGAATCACGCTCAGATCATGCGATATAAAAAGATAGGTCAAACCCATCTCCCCCTGAATGGCCTTTATAGTGTTGAGGATTTGGGCCTGGACGCACACATCCAGCGAGGATGTCGGCTCGTCCAGTATCAAGAATTTAGGATTCAAGGCTATGGCCTTACAGATTCCAACCCGCTGCTGCTGCCCACCGGACAACTCTCGGGGATATCTATTCAAGTGTTCAGGGCTCAGCCCTACGGCCCTGATGAGGCGTATGATCTCGTCATCAACGTGGCCTTTATCATGAATCTGGTGAACGATAAATGGTTCCTTGATGCTTGCCCTTATGGTCATCCTCGGGTTGAGGGATGCTTGAGGGTCCTGGAAGACCATCTGGATATCTTTTTGGATATCACTGAATTTCCCCTCATGCATCGATAGGATATCACGGCCTTCAAAGAGGACCGTCCCAGAGTCGGCCTTAATGACCCGGGTCAACAATCTGCCTATGGTTGTTTTACCGCACCCGCTTTCCCCAACCAGGCCCATGGTCTCCCCTCGTTTAATGGAGAAAATTACCCCGTCAACCGCGATCACCTTGGCTGTATCCTTAGAGAAAAACCCGCTACCCAGTGGAAAATGCTTCTTAAGGTCCTGAACTTGCATTAGATCACTCACGCGATTTCACCTTCCATTGCCCTGAAACAAGCGACCCAATGATCTTGCCCGACTTCACACAGATTCGGAGTCTCTCTTCTGCAGCGCTCCAGTGCAAAAGCGCACCTGGGATGAAACCGGCAGCCCGGCGGCGGACTCAGAAGACTTGCGATCATACCAGGGATATCGGCTAGGCTATCCTTTTTGGAGTCGAATCTCGGCAGGCTATTCATCAAGGCACGGAAATAAGGGTGATGTGGATAGTCAAAAACACTTTCGATATCTCCAAATTCAACGATGTTCCCCGCATACATTACGTATACATGGTCGCAAATGTTGTAAACCGTTCTCAGATCGTGGCTGATAAACAACATTGAAAAGCCGAACTCTTTCCTTAAATCCCCTATTAAAGTCAGTATCTGCTTTTGAATGGTCGCATCCAAGGCTGTCGTCGGCTCATCTGCGATGAGGAGATCAGGATTTGATGATAACGCTGTCGCGATCATAACCCTCTGCCTCATGCCGCCGCTGAGTTCATGCGGGTACCTCTTGACGACATTCTCCGGGACGGCTATTCTGACGCTTCTCAGAAGGTCGATGGCTCGAGGCCAGGCCTCTTTCTTTCCTAACTGCTGATGTAAGCTTATGACGTCCGCCATCTGGGTGCCTATCCTGAAGGTGGGATTCAGGGAAGACATGGGTTTTTGAAAGATCATCGCTATATCGGCCCCACGGATGGCCCTCATTCCATCCATGCTTTTGGTCATCAGATCCTCGCCTTTGAAGATAATGGATCCTGACACGATCTTGCCGGGCGGATCTTGGATGAGCCGCATGATGGACAAGGCAGTCACCGTCTTACCACAGCCTGTCTCTCCAACTAAGCCGACGGATTCATTGTTCCTGATGTCAAGATCGATTCCGTTAACAGCATCCAGCTCTCCCTCGAAGGTGTAAAACCTGGTTTTTAACGCCCTGAGTTGAAGTAGCGATTCATTGGTGAGGGCCTTGTTCACGTCTCAACTCCGTTCGTAGATATCCCTTATGGCATCGCCCAACAGACAAAAGGCGAGCACCAGCCAAAAGATAGCAATTCCAGGGAAACTTGATATCCACCACCAGTCGGGCAGAAAACTTCTTCCCGAGGCCACCATCAACCCCCATTCCGGAAGCGGTTCTTGAGCCCCGATCCCCAAGAAACTCAAGCTGGCAGTGGCGATGACCGCGTAACCCATCTGGAGCGTTCCTTGGACGATAATCGGCCCGACACAGTTTGGAAGGATATGGCGAAACATCATCCTGAGATCACGTACTCCCATCGTTCGAGCGCTTTCGATATAGAGTTCTTCTTTAATACCGAGGACTTGCCCCCTAACAATTCGGGCGTACCACGTCCACCAGACCAATGAGAGGGCCAGCATGGTATTCGACACGCTGGGGCCCAGGGCGGCTTGTATGCATAAGGCCAGGACCAAAGGCGGAAATGCGAGAAAAGCATCCGTGATCCTCATGAGAACGCTGTCAATCATCCCCCCGTAATACCCGGAGACCAGTCCTACCGTGGTCCCCATCAATGTGGCCAATGAGACCACGATCATCGCTACCTGAAGCGATATCCGCGATCCAAATATCATACGACTCAAAATATCCCTGCCGTGATCATCAGTCCCAAACGGATGTTCCTGATTCGGTGGCTGGAGCCTGATCTTAATATTAACATGATACACCTGGTCGGGATGTGGCGCCAAGTAGGGGGCAAAAACGGCAATGGCTACAACTGTTGCTATCATGAATATTCCAATCAACGCCATCGGCGATTTCCTGATGGAATACAATGCGTATTTTAGCTGGTAGCTTTTTGCTACACCGATATCCATCGTACTTTCTTTATATCCTCACTTTGGGGTTGAGCAGCATATAGACTATGTCCACAATCAGGTTAACCATAGCGTAGCTGAATGCAATGATCAGGGTGGCGCCGACGATGGCCGGGAAATCCGAACTGAGCACCGCCAAGGCGACGTATCTCCCGATTCCCGGCCAAGAGCAAACCACCTCAACCAGAAAGGCCCTAGAGAGCAGAAGGCCAAAGACAAGGCCTAGTACGGAAACCGTTGGGGTAAGCGCATTCCGGAGAGCATATTTGTAGATGATCATTCGGTCCGCCAAACCATAGGCGGTGTGAAAAATCACGTAATCCTCTTTCAACACGTTGAGCATTTCGCTGCGCGTTTGTCGTAGGACGGACGACATAGAGGATATGGTCATGAGCGTGGCCGGCAATATGATGTGATGGATTGCGTCCCAAAAGGCTTTCCAATTCATCGTCAGCAAGCTGTCAAGGATATAGAGCCCAGTCAAGTGTTGCGGTGCCGCAATGCCATATGACAACCTTCCTCCAACGGGTAGCAGCCCCAGTTTGTAGAAAAGAAATAACTGCAGCAGAATCCCTACCCAGAAAACCGGGGCAGCCACCCCACCCAGCGCAAGAAACCTGGCAAAATGGTCCAGCAGCTTGTCCTTCCTAACGGCCGAGATGACCCCTAGCGGCACACCGATGACGATCACCAAGAAGATGCTGACTGCTGCCAATTCTATTGTAGCAGGGTAAAACTTTTTAATGTCTTCCATTACCGGCCTTCTGGTGTGCATCGAAATCCCGAAATCGCCGCGCAAGGTATCGCGCAAATAGAGGAGGTATTGAACCGGAATCGGCTTGTCCAGGTTATATTCTTCCCGGATTTGCTGCACCTGTTCTTCGGTAGCGAATTGTCCCGCAATCAGCCTGGCTGGATCGCCTGGTATGAGGCGCGATATGAAAAAGACAATGGTAACGGCGAGCATAACAACCGGTATGACCGTTGTTATCCTTTGCAGAATCCGTTGTCTAAAATAGTTTCCCATGTTGTTTCAACCTCCCCTGGATTTCGCCGAGATCGAGCCGATCGAGGGTTTTCCTCAGTGGCTTCCCCGTCGTTTTGTCCCAACCATGCAAATCATAGTACCGATCGAGCATCTCTTCCCAAGCCTGCGGATCTATCTTGAACTTTCCATCGAGGGGTTGCGACGTGAATCGCTTCGGCGGCATATCATCTTTCCTGGTCCATTTCGTATGGAGGACGTTAAAGCACTTCTCCATATTGAAGATTCGTTCGCCAAGCCACATCATCCGGTCGCTATCAATGCTTTGACCCGTGGACGCCGAAAACAAACGGGCGTAATCCTCTGGCAAAAGCATGTCCACCGCGCACAACCCATGCACGAAGTAGCACATCCCCAGGGAATTGGATAGGGCCTGGAGCTTTTCGAAAAAGAAGACCAAGCGTTCCTTGTTCTCATAAGAGGCTTTGTCCCCAACTGAACGGATGCCGAAAAGGCGCTGACAGAGCGATGCCGAGACATCCTTGAGCCTTTCGGTCTTCACGGCACCCCTGGTATGCGTGCCACCCCTGGCCGCCACTACCGTTCCAAGCGCCCAAGCCGGACACGCCCACAGAATTTCGAACAACTCCTGTCCCTTCATGTGAATACAGCAATCTTGGGTTCCCGGCAGCTTCTCAGACGCCCGCCGACAACCTTCCGCCAACAGGTCGCCAAAGCCGCGCCGATAGGCAATGCTTCTGATAAGCTCAAAAACAGCCTCTTCATTTCCCCATTTGAGTTCGAGGCCGCCGGTTTCTTTTTCGGTGATTAACCCCTTCTCATAGCATTCGAATGCCCAGGCAATCGCCCCGCTGGCGTTATCCTCGTCCAAGCCGAGGTCATTGCATAAGGCATGGGCCTTAAGAATGGTTTCAGGATCAAAAAGGTCTAGTCTGGCAGCAAAGTTATGGATGGAGTTGATTTGCAAGGCCTCACTCACCAGGGACTTCCCGTCTTCCAGGAGCCGATAGACCTTCCAACAGTGCATGGGGCAGGAACCGCACGTCTTCGTGGCTACCATGTAGGGCAGAAATGCGTCCGGCATGACTTTGTGTTTTTTATCGGGGCTGGGAATTTCCCCGGAAAAATTCCGGCAAGGGCTTTCTATCTCCCATGGTTCTTGCCGGTATACGCCGTAGCGGCGTGCCGTCGTAGCAAAAGAGCTTGAATTGATTTTGTCCAGACACTCTTGTACCACACCATCGAACTTGCCTGCATCAGCCGGCTCGACCACACCGGTTCCCCTCACAGCAATGGCCTTTATATTCTTGGATCCCATCACCGCCCCGATCCCACACCGGCCGGCGGCCCTTGCCTCATCCACAATGATGCATGCAGACCTGGTCAGATGTTCCCCGGCAGGGCCTATGATCATGAATTTGAACAGATCTCCGAGCTCCCTGCGGAGAAGTTTGGCCGTTTGGGAGACCGTCTTGTTTCGCAAATGAGGCGAGTCGATGATATCAACACGTTCGTCCTCGATACAAAGGTAAGCGAGTTGATCAGCCCTCCCCTTAATGACTATATTGTTTATGCCAGCAAATCTCAACTCCCTGGCAAAATGGCCTCCGGCGTTACTGGAGGCTATCCCGCCGGTGAAGGGATTGAGCGTGTCTATATTGGTTCGACAGGCGCCAGGCGCCGATGTGCCAACCAAGGCCCCTGTCCCCACCGCAATGATATTCGATGGATCATAAGGCGAGATACCCAATGGCAATTCGTTGAACAGAATATATTGATTGGCCCCTTGCCCGCCGATCCATTCCGCATATTTCTCGTAACTCTCAAGGTTCGCTTCTCTCGCGGAAACATCCACCCGCATGACTTTACCGTCGAGCACATTCATGATAGCTCCCTGTGCGAAAAGGGCAGGTTTGTACTATGCTCAAACCTGCCCTTACCAATCATCCCCCAGACCGAGGAAAACCAGGGCCACTTTCTATTCCCTGTATAGATCGTAAAAATATAAAAGGTTTCCAAGGGCATCCCCGAGCTTGGTATAGGGATAGACCTTAATGTCGTCTCGGTGAATTACGTAGTAGGGGAGCATGAGCACCCACACATAGGCGGCATCATCCACGGCCAACTGTTTGGCCTTTTCGTAGAGAGCCGTTCTCTTCTCCCGATTAATAGTGGTTGCCGCCTGGTCCAAGAGGGCGTCAAATTTTGGATTTGAGTAACCCAAATTAGCCCCCCCAGGCTCATTGGAATTGGAATGTAATATCTTGTATAACGCCCCATAGGGATCAGCAATAATAGCTGATGCGTAGAACGTATACATGTCTCCCGCTTCCTTGGGGTTACCGTAGACATCCTTGGCAAACGAAGGCCACACTAGCGACTTCATCTTGACATTGATGCCAATGTCTTTCAGGTTGTCTTGAATGATGAGGGCGAACTTCCCATGGGTAGCGCTGCCGCTGACATAGGTGAGGAGGATCCCAGGGTCTTTGCCGGCGTAACCGCTCTTCTCCTTGTATTCCATCGCCTTTTTAAGATCTCGCTTGTAATCGGGCCCGATCACCATGCCGCCGCCGGGTGCGTACACTGCGTTCAAGCAGGATTCGTAGTCGATGGCATAGGTGATAGCCCACCTCAGGTTCTTGTCCGTGCAAGGTCCACGGGTGTTGTTCATCAGGAAGAAAAACTCGGAGGAGGACGGGAATACCTTGGTGGTGATGTTGGGATCGGCGTCAAGTACATCCCAGTACTCAGCCGGCTGGCTATTTATAAGGTCAATCTCTCCCTTCTTGATCATCATGCTTCGCGTGGCAGCCTCGGGGACTATCCGATAGACCACCTCGCTGAAATGCTTCCCGGACCAGCCTTTCCAGTAGTCCTTGTATCTAACCATGGAAATGTACTGGTTGGGCACCCATTCTTTGGCCATATAAGGACCTGTCCCGCAAGTGTGGTCGTGAAGCCACTTGGTCGCCCACGGATCCTTTTTGGTCATGTGCTTTTTGACCGCTGTGGGGCTAGCCATGAGGAATACCCGGTGCGAAGCCAGGACGTCGAGCAAGAAAGCCCAATTCTTTTTGGTTACGATGCGGACGGTGTAATCGTCAATGACCTTAACGTCCTTGATGTCCTTTAACCACGTTGCCGGGCCCTTGTTGATGGCCATAACTCGTTGCCAGTTGAATCGGACAGCCTCCGCGTTAAAGTCCGTGCCATCGTGAAACTTCACTCCCTTGCGCAGATGAAATGTGCCTCCGTCCTCGTCAAGTTCCCAGGACTCGGCCAGCAAAGGTTCAATGGAAAAGTCTTTAAGGTTATATTGCACCAGTCCCTCATGGGCATTTCTTGCTATGGTGCAGGAGTACCAAACGAACGCTTCTGCTGGGTCCATGGTCATAATATCTGTGTAGACTCCAAACACAACTTTTCCGGAATCGACAAATGGCTCTTTCGCGGCCGTAGCGACCGTAAAACTGGCTAAAACAAAAGTTGTCACTAATAACGCGAAAACAAACTTTTTCATTTTCAGTCCCTCCTTTTGTAAAAGATTATTTCCATAAAAACGGTCATCCCCCAACCTTCTCTTCAGATCACCTCCTTTCATTTCATGAAACGTGCAAAATACCTTCATTTTATTTTTGATGTGTCTTTATCACCTCCTCCCCGCCAGTGTAGCCTGGGATATATAACCTGGCGTGATCCTTAATTGCTTTTGGGTGAATCAGATAAAACGCTTTGCTCCACAGGAATGCTCCTCTCGCAGATTATCGAGCAACTCACAGGGCGCATCCACCACCGCGGCCCAATACAATGGTTTTCAGGATCAAATTTTCCAAATCTGGGATTGTAAACTTTTCCAACGCCCAAACCATTTTCACATACACTATCTGCTGATTTCCAGGGATGATAAGAAATTGCTTTTTTAACCTGTAGAAGCTTTAAACACAAAATCAGTAAAATGTCAACCTTTTTTTCCATTTTTTATCCTAGGAGGCTGTCCGAGAATAGCCTCGTTCCCCCGGAAAAAAATTTGAAAGTATTCTCAGATATACTTGTGTCTAAATCATAAGTCAACGAAAACACAATGACAATGAGACACGAATAATTAATGAGAAAAACAAGATATAGCGTCTTTTATTTTGACAATATCT